>JABUBN010000352.1_pt1 | contig 13659 bp, 11 predicted proteins | sample 7240341 | NCBI WGS metagenome assembly JABUBN01 (sample SAMN07256345, study PRJNA390944) | subsurface metagenome | isolation source: Methane hydrate marine sediment | place: Pacific Ocean: Eastern North Pacific, ODP site | reverse complement strand
ATTAGATGTAAAGATTTTAGTGTAAGATTATATATAATATAGAATTTTAAAATTTAAAACCACAATTAGTGCAAAAGCTCGCATCTGCTTGTAGAATTTTATATCCACATTCAGGGCAATAATTTTGGCTTCCCATCGTTTTTGATATTGGGATATATTCCTTAATAGTATCCATTTTAGGTGGAACAATATCCTCTTTTCGTTTTGAATAATATCGAAATACCCCGACTCCTATAAATGATAAAGCGGCACTTATAAAAGGTAAAAAAATACCTAAGCCTGGTTGAAATAAGTCCCAAAAATGATAACCTGCTGGAAATATGGTACCTTTTATTGTTAATCCATCATAAAATGTGATGTCCATAGCAATAATGTAATATATCATTATCCCAATCGATAAAACAGCGCTAATAATTGACATTAATTCAAAATTCTTTGTATTTAAGTTTCTCCTTCTGGTTCTAATAGAAAGTATCAATAAATTAACCGCACTAAATAGTACAGCGCTAGTAGTAATTATCGAAGGTATAATAAAATCGACCTCAGAAACGAATAAACTAACGGAACTATAACCAACTATACGCATCGTCGTAAAATTCCACATCCACCAATCCCAAGTTACACCCACTAAACTAAAATAAGCTGTTGGGAACAAAATTGCGATTATTGCTAAAAAACCAGCATTTAACGGAATTACCCAAATATAATCTCTTATCTCTGTCTTTTTATACATTTCTATTATATAATATTGCTTTATTTATATTTAAATACTACAGAAAAATATACGGAAAAGAATAGTTCAAAAAAATCAGTTGCTTATATCGAAATCTAATATCGAGTCTAAAATATTCTCAGAAAAAGTAAGAAATAAAAAAGTTTTATATTCCGTTAATAATCTTTTCTTTAGGAGCGTACGCGTCTTGTACCGCGTAGTTGTTAAAATTAATGCTGTAGTGGTCCCGCCAGGACGCTATTACTTCTTCCATCATCTCTTCGTGAACGCTTTCCTTGAATTTCCCTTCAGCGCGAATCAATGTTCCCATAGGCGTTGCCATGATTTCACCGTTTTTTACTATTATTTGACCTTCTTTTATCGTATACGCTGCGCGCGAAAACGCCTTCTCTATCGTTTTACCGTTCATTTTGTTTGGATCTAACTTATAAACCGCCACATCGCCGATTGCTCCAACGCCAAGATGACCTCGATCTCTTAGACCCAAGGTTTTGGCATTTCCTGCTCTCGTAACAATGCACAACTCACTTAGAGTGTATTCTCGGTCTAAATCTGGAAGCGTTGACGCTGTGCTTGCTTTCTTTGAGACGACATTCTCTAACATATCTTTTCGAGATTTGCGATCCATTAACCACTTGAATACAATCGGATAGGTCGTAAATGGTGCTCCGTTGGGATGGTCTGTCGTGTGGCTAATCTGCCAAGGATCTTTGATTAAGAGCATTAATTCGAGGGCAATTGCCCATTGGACGGCGTTTACTCCCGTCTTCGGAGAAAAGAAATAGGGTACTACTCCCGATCCTGACTCCGCTTCGATTTGACCGTTTATCCATTTCATTCCTGGTTTTGCACCCCAAGGACTCATCCCTCCAAGGTGATGCAGTGCGTGTTCCCACGGACCGTCTCCAGTCATTGTAGTAGTAGCGTATTTTGTAAAAACAACTTGGCCGCTATCCAGAGACATGTGTTTGTGCGAATTGACATACTCTGCTATTTGGGACGCTCCAGATTCGAAATTTCCCCAATTTGTACCAGCGTACGCATTGAATTGGCAATGGGTAACATGAAACGATCGCTCTCTCTCACCAAAGGGTTCGATTCCTTCACATATTTTAAAGGTTTCTATTGAATGCTCGTAATTTCCAGGATGACCTAAGTTATTACAGTGAACGTGAATAGAGTGGGGTAATTCTAATAATTCGTTTGCTTTTGCTAAACTTTCGACAATCTGCCTTGGTGTAACATCCCAATGCAAGACGGGTGAATCCACGCTATCGCAATTCTTGCCCCATGCCCAGTTTTCCACCCCTCCTGGATTCACAATTTTAATCGCATAACCTTTTGTAGCTTTTAAAATCCAATTTACATAAGCCGCTAATTTCTCGATATCGTTCTCCCTTACAAATTTGAGGACATACCAATTATTTCCAAAAATAGGCATTGCTAATTTATCGATAATAGGAGTTTCTAGAAATTCTTCGTGAGTGTGTCGAGCTTCCAATAAAGGCATAGCAGGTTCACATACGGTCGTATATCCTAACGTAGCGTATCTATAACCCGTAGCCCATGTGCTTGGTACGCTAAATCCAGTACCAGATCGCTTTATTTTAGTTTTTTTCTCGTTACTTTCTGGCACTTTATCTTCAGGTCGAAAAGATCGTCCTGTATTTACTTTTGCCCCGGCGATGTGTGAATGAATATCAACTCCTCCCGGCATAATTATCATGCCCTTGGCATCGATAACTTTTGCGTCGCCATTAACCTTATTAACAATCGCGCCATCTTTAATGTAGATATCTTTCTTTTCGCCGTCTATGTTGTTCAAAGGGTCGTAAACTAAGCCATTTTTTATTATTAAATCACTCATCGTAAATTTCCTTAGTTATAAGTTTAGTTTTGATTAATCTTAAATTGACAAATAAATTTGAAATTGTACTATTAGTATTAAAAATCTATTATTTTTATAAAGATTTATTATTTAATTTAAGTTAATGTGAGAATTGGATTATAGGTACTAAAAGATCGTTTTAATAAAAAATTAAGATGTGAATTATGAATTCATAAGCCAAAAATTAGGATGCATCTATGTTTTTAAATAAATGGAAATAGAATTGAATAAAAAAATTAAAAATTAGCATGTAAAATTTCAATAAATCATCTCAAAACTTAAAAACTGGACTAAAAAGTCATTAACAAACTAAATTTTTTTAAGAGTGAGAAAATATATTTATAAATTAATTAACTTCTTTTATAAAAAAATAAAAAATAACTTTTAGGTGAAAAAATTTGGCATTAGATAAAATTTTTATTATTTTAGGAGCGCTCCTTAGTATACTTGGTACGTATGTTTTTGCTATATATGGTATTGCGGGTACTGTAGGTTCTGGTATTGGATTCTTTCTGAATACAATTGGAGGGGGTCTGGCGGATCCTACGTTATTTGCAGGTGCAAGCGCATATGCTTCTGGTTTGGGCATTGAAGTTTGGGTGTATTACATTTTTGTGATCATATTCTTGATTTTTTTAGCTGCTGGGATATTACAGTTAATTGGTTTGAAATCTAGAATTGCTGGGTTGATCTTTTCACTCTTTCCACTTGGTGTAGGAATAATGTTAATACTTGTCTTTTATACTGATGCTTTAGGTCTTAAATCGCTATTTTTTACAATATTCTTTGCTGGTGAACAATACGGAAACTTTTTCCCCATTCTTGTAAACCTCGGAGATATAGATTTAGGCGTTTATCTGATACTTGGTGGAGGCGCTTTAGGAGTGATCAGTACCTTTTTAGAACGAGATTAATTAAATTTTAAAATATTTCTTTTTTATTTTATTCTATTTATAGATTCTTGTCAGAGACAAATTCTAATGTTTTGATATCTCCCGGTTTATTAATATTTTTAAAAGATAATAGATTTGGGTCGAAATTTTTGATATTCTGTTCAATTGAGACATATTTAACTGTCCAATCTTCACCGATTATTTTCGTTAATTTGTATTGCTTCTGCTTTAAATTTCTTAACGAGGTTTTATAAGCTTTTTCGACGGGATAAATAGCAAATAAAGGCTCTCTAAAACCATTATTCCATTTGGGCATATAGCAATCATATTGACCACATTCCTTTATCATATAATCAATAACCTCATAGCTAAAAAGTGGATTATCGCAAGAAAATACAAAAACTTTTTGATATGAAAGTTTTTTTAACTCTTTAAATGTAGAATATAGCCCTAAAATAGGGGAATGTACATTTTGGTTTAGAATTATATCGTAGTCATCTAAAATAAAAGCCATTATTTTAGTTATATCAATTTCATTTATGTAATTCTGAATTTGATGTTGAGAATTAGCTACAAGAAAAATATCGTGATTAAAACGAGATAACGTTTCTAACTGATACGAGATAAGAGGTTTACCTTTAAATTTAAAAAGTCCCTTATCAGTCCCGAATCGAGTGCTTTTTCCACCAATAAGAATTGAAAAAGCAAGGTATTTATTTTTTTCGCTAATTTCCTAACAACTTTCTCTTAAATTAATTAATAATCTATTAAACCAATTATTAAAAATTATAAATCATTTAAATTAGTTGTAGTTATAGTAGATTTTAAAAATCTTTTTCTTCACTAAAGTAATATTATGGCTCCAAAGCATAAAACCAGTCTTAAGAGAGATAAACCTTTAGAACACTGTGCGGTTTTTGGTATAGCTTGCAACGATATTGCCTACTCTGTTTCTAAATTATTATATAGCGGTTTAATTTCTCAGCAACATCGCGGTCAAGAATCTACGGGAATTTCTATTCTTAAAACGGGCAGAAGAATTTTTACTTACAAGAAAAAAGGATTAGTTTCCAATGTGTTAAACGATAAAGTTTTGTCCAAGTTCTGGGGCAATGTCGGAATTGGGCATAATAGGTACGCTACAACCGGAGCTCAAGAGTTTGAATCTCCTGATTACATGCAACCTTTTCACTTTAAAAGCAATGAAATCGAATTCTCCTTAGCCTTTAATGGAACTATACCTAATTACGCAGAGATAAAACAAAACTTAGAAGACAAAGGAAGAATTTTTGTCACAAATACAGATACTGAAGTAATAGCCCAATTGATAGCATCTATTGCTTTAAGGACTGAAGGTTGGCCCAACATTATGAAGACTGCAAGTAGTTCTTTAGACGGGTCTTATTCGCTTTTAATATTAACAGCTGAAGGAGATATTTACGCAATTAGGGATCCTTTGGGATTTAAACCCTTATGTATAGGAGAATTAAAAACTGAAGAAAGACACCATTACATTGTTTCCTCTGAATCTTGTGGTATTGATGTTTTAGGTGGAAAACTTATTAGAGATGTAGAGCCCGGAGAAATCGTTCATTTGAGCCATCAAAAAGGCATACATTCAGAAATGGTGTTGAAAAGTGAAAGAACAGCTCTATGTCAGTTTGAATTCGTATATTTCGCTCGCCCTGATTCAATTATTGATGGAATTTCCATTGCTCAGACACGGTTGCAATTAGGGATAAATTTGGCTAAAAATGATCCCTTATTGGATGACCCTAAATTTAAAGAAAGCGCAATCGTAGTTCCAGTACCTGATTCGGGGAGAAGTGTTGCTGTAGGTTACGCGCAAGAAGCGAAATTACCTTATGTAGAAGGATTAATGAAGAATCGATATGTGTGGCGCACTTTCATAATGCCTGGACAAAAAAATAGGGAAGCGGCTGTAAAAGAAAAATTAAATCCAATTAAATCCTTTGTCAAGGGTAAGAACGTAATCATACTGGATGATTCGATCGTAAGAGGAACAACTACAGAAAAGATTATTAACTTGATTAGAGAAGCTGGTGCGTTATCTGTTAATGTAAGAATTAGCTGTCCTCCTGTAATAAGACCATGTTACATGGGTATTGACTTTCCTACAACCTCAGAATTAATTGCAGGACGCTTCAAAAATCTTTATGGAGAGGAAAACTATATCGAAGAGATTAGAAAGAAAATAGGTGCTGATTCTCTACGATATCAAACTACTGATGATCTTGTTAGTGCGATCGGAAAAAGTAAAAACCAGTTGTGTATGGCGTGTCTAACGGGGGAATATCCACTAAAATCTGTAAATAAAATAATAGAAATGGAAAGAGCTATATCATCAGATAGATATTAGTATTTTTTTAAAATTCCTATTCTACGCCATCCCAACAATAGGTACATAGTTTTTCTTTAGGTAATCCAATAGCTTTAACTAGGTTTTCTAGCCTCTGATATTTTAATGTCGTTAAATGCAACTTTTCGCGTATAACATTAACCATTGCTTTATAATTATCAGACTCAGGATTGGTATACTCCACGGGATTTTCGAGATCTTCTCCAATTAATTCTTTAATGGCCCATCTTCCTGCTAAATCTAGCTCAGAACGAGATCGAGAGAAGTTTAAAAATTTACATCCGTAAACAAGTGGAGGACAAGCAGGTCTCATGTGTACTTCTTTTGCTCCTGATTCAAACAACCTCTCAACTTGCCTTCTCAATTGAGTGCCTCTCACGATTGAGTCCTCGCAAAAAAGAAGACGTTTACCCACGATAAGTTCTTTAATCGGTATAAGTTTCATCTTTGCGACTGTATCTCTAATGGATTGTTCTTGAGGCATGAAACTTCGAGGCCATGTTGGTGTATACTTTACAAAGGGTCGGGCATAAGGAATTTGTGCTTCGTTAGCATAACCTAATCCATGAGCTGTACCAGAATCTGGGATCCCTGCTACGATATCAATTTCCAGATCATCCTCTCTTCGTAGATAAGCACCACATTTATACCGAACAGATTCAACATTTATTCCCTCATAACTAGAAGCAGGATATCCATAATAGACCCATAAGAAAGAACAGATTTGCAATCTACTACCCGGTGCAACCTTTTGTTCGAGACCCTTTTCACCTAGAAAAACGATTTCTCCAGGTCCTAGATATTTTATTATTTTATAATCAAGATTTGGGAATGCACAAGTTTCCATTGCAACAGCATAAGAACCGGGCTTTTCACCTATAACGAGAGGCGTTCTACCTAATGAATCGCGTGCAGCGAATATCCCTTCATCAGTTAAGATAAGAATGGTACACGAACCATCGATCATATCTTGAACCTTTTGAATACCTTCTTTAAATGTAGCAGCTTGGCTAATTATTGTTGCTACCATTTCCGTAGGGTTAATTTCTCCTCCATGCATTTCTGAGAAATGAGTTCCATTTTGTAAGGCTTCATTTGCGAGTTCTTCTATGTTATTAATTTTACCTACTGTTGAAAGGGCAAAAACACCTAAACGCGAACTGATAATTAAAGGTTGATCTTCGTAGTCACTAATTACTCCGATACCTTTATTTCCATGCATTTTCTTGATATCCTTATCGAATTTAGATCTAAATTGGCTCGTCGTTATATCCTTGATGAACCTTTGAAAACCACCAGAGTTTTTTACCGCCAAACCCCCTCTTTTGGTTCCTAAATGGGAATGATAGTCTGTTCCGTAAAATAAATCATCAACACAATCTTTATTTGAAAAAACTCCGAATAATCCTCCCATTTTTTTAAATCACATCCACAATATATTTAATCTGAATAAAATTTTTAAATAAAATTATTAATATGATATGACTTGACATTGAAGTCTTATTTCCTAAAAAGATGATAAGAAGTTAAGAATCATTTTTTAAGAAATCGTTCCAGGAATGTTCTCTCTTTCAAATCTTGCCATAGTTATTGCATTACTAGGGCAAGTAACAGCGCATAATCCACAGCCTAAGCACTTATTTCTGTCTATGTGAGCAACGCCATCTACAGTTATCGCATTAAATTTGCATCGTTCTAAACATGTCTCGCAGCCCGTACATTTTTCTTCATTTATAAGTGAGATATAATTTGCTTTGGCGATAGCCCTAGGGTTGTCAAATCGAGTGATACCTTTTATCATTCCACAACAACATTCGCAACACGCACAGAGTATAGTGCAATTAGTTGCATCGTTATCTGTAGCGTGAACTAATCCAATTTGTGCAGCCTCTTCAGTAAGTCTTCTTACATCCTCTTTAGTAGCTGCTTTTATATTTGGATCTCCCATTTCCAATACAGCTTTAGCGTTTGGTCCCAGCAAAATACAATTGTGAATGGGGTATTTATCTTTACACTCTCTAATCCCTTCAACTTCCGCTCTTTTTCGGCAAGGGCAAGGAACAACAGCAAAATCCGTCTTGGTTTCAATAATAATATAAACCTCTTCAATTGGAATTATCTGATGGCCAGGTTCAATTTTCTCGCTAACGGTTAAGACTCGCATACGAGGTGTGCCATCCCTTTTATTTTCCCATGTCTTATAATACTTATCGTTGGTGTAAAACTCTCTACTTAATTGAGCAAACTTAATAATTTCGTCTCTAGAATAATTTTCTTTTATAATAAAAGGCATGTCGTAAATAAACAAAGGCGTTGGTAAAGAGTAATAATTCCCTATTTTTATTAGAAATCCTCTCTTACAGATTTCTGCAAGTTTGGCTGATATTTCAGCTTTTTCCACACCAATCTTTTTCGAAAGTTTTGATAATGTTGTAGATTTTGGAAAAACTTCTAAATGGAGAATAATCTTAATTATTTCTGGATCGTACATTAAACTTAAATATTCAAGATACTTTTCGGTAGGCTCTCCATTCTCGTCCTTAGGAAATGATTGAGCTTTATATATTAATTTTTTAGTAAACTCAATTAAATTTTCCCTATGTTCTTTTGAGGCAATCATTTTATATTTATTTTTTTTTTATTAATAAGTATTAATTATTTTTATTATACTTGAAAGTTCCCCCTATTAATTGTCCTACGCTTATTCCCGCGTCCCCAGGGTGGCACTATGTTGTGTTCAATGAAACTAAATCCTCCTTTAATGATTCGTTCTTTTATCGCCTTTGAAAAAACACTGTTATAAGCAACCCCCCCAGTTAATCCTATTGTTTCTATACCATTTTCTTTGGCAATTTTAATCGCAACTTTCGCAAATACTATTCCAATTTCTTTTTGAAATTTTACGGCAATATCTTGTCTTTTGGAATCTTTAATTTCTAGTAAATTTATTACATCTAATATTAAATTTGAAGTATTAATAATATAACTTCCATTTTTCTTCGAATATGTAATGTCTAAATTAATCTTATCTGGATTTCCTTTCGACGCCAAACCCTCCAGTCTCATCGCAGGTTCTCCTCTATAACTTTTTAAATTCGATGCTCCTAAAATATGTGATATAACGTCAAAAATCCTACCGGTGGAACTTGTTAATGGGATATTTTCGTTAGGAAATTGATAATCGGCGCGCTCAAATTGAGAAATAATTGTTTTCAATTCTGTGTTCTTATATTCCAAATCGTTTTCTAAGGAAATCTGTTTGAATAATTTTACTGATTTTTCAACACCGAGAGCGTTAAGGATGATGGAAGCCGTCATTCTAGCGGGATATTTAGTACATCGATCTCCTCCAATCATAGGTTGATTTTCTAAATGACCGAGACGTATATAATCTTGATAAGAACATAGTAAAATCTCACCGCCCCAAATATTCCCACCTTCGCCGTAACCAACTCCATCTGTGCATATGCCAACGATCTTTTCGTCTAATGCAACTTTATTTTCCGCCATTAAACTTAAAGCGTGAGCGTAATGGTGTTGGATACCATATAAATTAACCTTTAATAATTCAGATAACTCCTCTGCTAATCTTGTCGTGACAAAAGCTGGATGAGCGTCACAAGCGATAAATTTAATTTCAGAATCTTTTATTTGAAGCAATTTTTTCATATGATGAAGCGCATTTTTTAAAAAATCGTATGTTTCAAGGTGCGTTACATTTCCAATATGTTGAGTCGGAAATATTCGACTTCTTCGTAATATGGCACCTGTCACTGCTAATTCTGGGCCTGTAGCTATAGCGCTTGGGATGTTAACTTCAAAAGTTAATGGTAAATATTCTGGTACATAACCTCGCGACCTTCTAATCAGCTTCACCTTATTGTTATGAACCCTTAATACACTATCGTCTGCTCTTTGGTATATGGGTCTATTATGAAGCAGAAAGAAATCGGCTAAATTGTTGAGTTGATCAATTATCTTTTCGTTTTCTATTGCCATAGGAATATTCGATTTGTTCCCACTTGTATAAACTAATGGCTGTTTTCCAATATGGTCAAAAAGTAAATGATGAATACCTGAATATGGAAGCATAATCCCTATGTTGTTTAAACCGGGCGCCACGAATTCGCTAATGTCAGATTTATCGAAGTTTTTATTTTTCTCTAAAACCACAATTGGTCTACGAAAAGATGTAAGAAGCTCTCTTTCTTTATTTGAAATCTTTAGGTAATCTTCAAGAATATTCATGTTTGGAACCATTAAAGCAAATGGTTTATACTTACGTTTGCCTTTCCTTCTGCGTAGTTTTAAAATTGTTTTGTCATCGTTAGCAAGGCAAACCAAATGGACTCCACCTATTCCCTTAATTGCCGCAACTTCTCCTTGTTTTATCCTTTTTGTAGTTATCTTTAATATCTCGTCAATCGAATCTGTTTTAATAGATTTTTTTCCTTTATCGTAAAGCTGATAATTAGGACCGCAAATGGAACAAGCAAATGTTTGAGCGTGAAATCTCCTATTTTGAAAGTCAGAATATTCTGCCATACACGATTCTGGTTTTGCATTTTTACAGAAAGGAAAATTTATCATTGTGCTCCTTTCTCTATCGTAAGGTAGTTCTCTTACTGTCGTAAATCTTGGTCCACAAACCGCACAAGCAATAAAGGGATAATTGTAATACTTTTGTAGATCTGGATTTCGCATGTCTCTTATACAATTTTCACAAATTGCAATATCAGGTGGTAAAGTCAAGCTTATACCCCTCCCCTCTTCGCTTTTTCCTATAGTTAAACTAGAATATATCTTATCAGATTCAGCTTTAATAACTTTTATACTCTCAATAAAAGCTATCTTTGGTTTAGTTTTCTCTATTTCCCCCAAAAATGCTTCAAGATTCTCCTCTTCACCTTGTAAGGTTAATCTAACTCCAGCATTGCCTCTATTTACTATTTGACCTTTTAAGTCAAGTTTTCGAGCCAAATTGTAAAGGAAGGGTCGAAATCCCACTCCTTGAACTATTCCTGTGATCTCTACATTATAATTAATTTGCTTCAAATGTCGACTCTCATTATCATTCTACAAATTAAACTTAATATATTAAAGAATCCTTAAAAGATAAAATTAATAATTTATTAGAATAAGAAATATAGAACAAATATGTAATCTCTAAGTAACTACACTTTTTTAATTTATTATGACAAATAACGATTTAAGATGGGACATACCTTATCATCGAGCTTTTTTTAAAACCAGTCATAATTCTTTCAACATTTCTGTTCGAAAACAACTCAATCACGGTGTTAGAGGGCTTGAATATGACATACACGATGACAGGATTCAAGAAGTTGGCGATTTTGAAGTATATCACCTGCCCAAACATGTTGATGTTGCAATTAATGCAGATGGAAATCCAGGAGATCTATTGTTATCGAGCTGGCTCACTTTATTGAAGGACTGGTCTGATGACCAGAATAATGAACATGCTCCAATCACGCTTTTTATTGAATTGAAAGATTGTATTGTTGACGCGAATAATAATCCGAGCGAATTATATGGAATTAAAAGGTTAAATAAGGTGATTCTTGATACTTTATCACCTAAGTACTTATATTCCCATAGTGATTTTAGGAAAAACGAATACGAATGGCCAACAGTAGGAGAATTAAAAGGACTCGTAATTATTGTATTAACCAGTTATTGGGGCGGTTACTGGGCTTCCAGTGAAGGTGGGTTCGAGTCTCGTTTACAATATTTAAACAATTGTTTGAAGGGTGAGGATGACATTTGCTTCGTATCTTGGATCGAAGAAGATCGTGGAAAACAGAAACTGTTTATGAAAGAAAAAGCAACTTTTTGGAAATGCAGCATAGAATATAGCACCAAACATTATGAAGAGAATGTGCAATTACAAAGATCCACAAGAGTCGATTTCGATAAAATACATTGGGGTCGCCATGTGAAAACTTATTATGAGAAAAATTATGAAAGTGGATTTAGAGCCAACTTTTTTGCTACAGATTCATGGGCAGAGGAAAAATATGATAAAGCTTTTCCATGGTCAATTTAAGCTATCTATGATAATTATAAAATATCGCGCATGTACCCTCTTGAGAAACCATACATGGTCCAATAGGATTGAGTGGAGTACACATTTCGCCAAAAAGCTCGCATTCGTTTGGATATAGTTTACCTACCATTATTAGATGGCACGAACATCCCGGTGGAATATCTTGCGACTTTTCAATTTTAATATCGAATTTTTTATCAGCATCAAATTCTTCGTACTTGTCTCGTATTGCTAATCCCCCATCAAGAATTCTTCCAATCCCTCTCCAAGGGGAGGACACGGAATCAAAAACTTCTGAGATAACATTTTGAGCGATTTTATTTCCTTCTGGTTTTACTACTCTCGAATATTCGTTTAAAGTTTCGAACTTTTTGTTCTTAATTTGTTGGAGTAGCATTAAAATACCTAATAAAACGTCGTTAGGCTCAAACCCGGCGATTACATTTGGCACTTTATAAGCGTCTGAAAATATTTTAAACGGCTTTAAACCAATTATAGTAGATACATGCCCTGGAGAAATAAAACCATCAATTCTTAGTTGTGATTGACTTATTAATAGTTCCAACGCTGCGGGAATGAGCTTATGAGCACAAATTACCGAAAAATTAGAGGGGGGCCCGCTTTTTATTTCGTAACCGATTAAGGGGGCTGTAGTTTCAAAACCAATCGCAAAAAAAATTACTTCTTTATCGGGATTATCTCTCGCAATTTCGACCGCATCGTGAGGGCCATAAACGATTCTTACATCTGCTCCCATTGCTTTTAATTCTGCTAAGGAAAGGTTGGTTGCTGGTACACGTATCATATCCCCAAAAGTAGTTATTATGGTGTCGTCTCGTTTCCCAAGCTCAATTGCTTTGTCGATATCTGCAGCGGGACATACACAGACAGGGCACCCCGGACCTGAGAGGATTTCAATCTCTTTAGGTAACAACGGTCTTAGCCCATACTTCGAAAGAGTGTGTTCATGAGTGCCACACACGTGCATAAACTTAATTGGTTTTTTTATTTCTTTTACTATTCTATTTATTGATTTAATAATTTTTTCGGTGAATTCCTTACTTTTAAGTATTTTTGCTCCAGGAATATTCATAATATTATCTAGATAAGATTTATTGAAACTTAAGCAAATTATAATAATGTAAATTATCTTTATATATAGTAGAAGTTATTTAAGATAATTTATCTCTATAATTAAAATATATTCAATTTAAATTAGAAGTGATACAAATTGAAAAATGAGTTACAATTAAAAGAAGAGATTAAAGAAAAAATAATTTCTATTCTTGTAAAGCATGGTATTAAAAGGATTTTAGTCTTTGGATCCTATGCTCGCAATGAGGCAACTCCAAAAAGTGATTTAGATTTAATTGTAGATTTCCCTGAGGGAACCAGTTTGTTAGATCATGTTGGTATAGAAATTGAGTTATCTGAAGCTTTAAATATGAAGATTGATCTATTATCTCGAAATGGAATTAGCCCTTACATTAAAGATCATGTATTAAAAGAAGCCATTGTGATTTATGAATGAATGGTAAAAGGAACCTCTTTTTAAGTCATATACTTGATTCATGTAAAAATATTATAGAATTTACAAAGGATATCGATTTTAAAACTTTTATAAACAAACGCTTGATTCAAAGTGCTGTAATAAGAGAACTTGAAATAATTGGAGAAGCTACAAAGAATGTTTCTGTT
>JABUBN010000351.1_pt1 | contig 13661 bp, 17 predicted proteins | sample 7240341 | NCBI WGS metagenome assembly JABUBN01 (sample SAMN07256345, study PRJNA390944) | subsurface metagenome | isolation source: Methane hydrate marine sediment | place: Pacific Ocean: Eastern North Pacific, ODP site | reverse complement strand
AATGGGTTGCTTCTACATCAATAGAACGGTTATATGCTACTTTTATCTTAGCTATAGAAAGTTCTTTTAATTCTTCTAACTCATTTTCCATCATTATACCCCCATATTTCGTGTGAGGTTAGATATTAATTCAAGATAAAATTTGTTGCTTTTATTTATTATAAAGATTTATTCTTATTCTATTAAAAATTTTAACTCAAGAATCATTGCAATATTTATAATAAAAAATATTTCAATTTAATAATATAAAGAGGTAAGAAATCAATATGGATATTGGAAGTATTGAATCAGGTAATATTGTGTTGAAAGTTTTGACTACCAATGAAGTAAGTCTTACTATTTTACCCAAGGCGAATTTAGTAGATAAAGTTAAATATCCTGGGGCAGCTGCAAATAGAGCCAAGGGAGAACATGGTTTATCTATGATGATTAAAATCGTCGATGGAGAGCAGACTCAAAATATTTTAGTTGACACGGGAGGGTTAGCTGGGACTGTTATAGAGAATTGTAAGCAGTTTGATATTAATTTAAGTGAAGTTGATAAAATGTAATATTTGTGGAATGATTCGATCTACCAAAGACTTAGTCTTAAGAGAAGTTGGTAGTTCATATATGTGTTTTAAGTGCTGGAATAAGTACATTAAAGACAAAAAGGAAAAATCTAAGAAATCTGCTCAGTAAGAGCATAAATAAGTGTACTTCTCAAGGGAAAATTTTCTTATTTTAATATCTCCTTCAGAATCTTCATCCGGGATAAGAGGCATTTTTATTACTATTTTCCAGTTATCTAAGTACATGTTATTGTAAAATGTATTCCTACATTTATCCCAATCGATAAACTTCTGTATTGTTATATGATCTTCTTCTACTGCAGGGATTACTGCCATATTTTTACAACAATATTTTATGTAAATTTGTTAAAAACTAAAATAAATATAACCCTTAAATATTGAAACTATTAATGTGCTTTAGATTGCTCTGAATTCTCTAATAGAGAATTTTCTTTTAAAGTCGGTGCCATCTATATATTAAGAACGTAGATATATAAATCTTTGTCAACTAATTCTTAAGGAAAAAATATCTTTATAATATAAATTTGAACTTTATATTTAAAGTGTTTAAAGAAAACAGTCTAATTTTTAATTAAAAAGAAGTTTTAATAAAATAATTAAGATATTGACCTTATAAAAAAAATATGTCAGGCTTTAGCGAAAATGAATTAAAATCTTTTATTGAGAGCGAAGTAATAAAAGATATTAAAAAAATTAGGGGAAAGAAAGCACCAATAGCCGAAATCGTTGATAATACCCTCCTTGCTTTACCAGTAAAATCAATATATGATTTGAATGAAATTATTAAGAGATTTTACTTCATTATAGTAAAAAATCATTTGAAACAACCAAAATTGCGATATTTTTTAGCAAATTGCAAAAAATTTTGCTATTAAAAATGGATTAAAGTTAATTCAGTATTCTATTTATCCTAAAACCTTAAGAACTCAATTATTATCTATGAAAGAAATTAAAAATCCAACAGATTATAGCAATTCTATTGAAGTATTAAAAGCATTTAGGAAAGGGTTTCGAGAAAAATTAGTAAGATTAAAAAAACTTGTAGAAAATGAATAATTTTTAAGGGTAAACACAATAATAATATTAATTATTTTTATATCCTAAAGTGTTAATAAAATCAAGGAAATGTATCAAAATGTCACTTAGAGAGAATACAGTCAAAATTGTTAGTACAATTGGGCCTGCCTCCAGCTCTAAACAAATGCTAAAAAAGTTATCTGATGTTGGAGTAGACATATTCCGTTTAAACTTCTCACATGGTACACATGACGAGAAAAGAGAATTGGTTAAAAAAATTAGAGGAATGGATAATTATGTAGGGATTTTAGCCGATATTCAAGGCCCAAAAATAAGAGTTGGGGTATTCAAAGATGAGAATACCTATAGTTTAAACATTGGACAAGAAGTAAAAATCTTTGAGAAAGAGATTGAAGGAGATCAAGATCAGTTCTCGATACCATTAGAGGGATTTTTAAGGTCTATGAGAGTTGGAAATGTATTTTTTATAAATGATGGGATTATCAAGATTATAGTAAAAAATAAAGCAGAAGATCATCTTATAGGGGAAGTCTTAGCAGGTGGAATGATTAGCAATAGAAAAGGTGTTAATATACCAAGGGGGGAATTACAGCAAAGAGTTCCTACAGAAAAAGATATTAAAGATTTAGAACTTATTGCTGAATTAGATCCAGAATATGTAGCAATTTCTTTTGTCTCAGACAGTAGTGATATCCTTCATGTGAAAAAAATACTTGAAAATTATGGTAATGAAAATATTAAACTCATTTCTAAAATTGAAAGACCTATTGCTTTAGATAATTTTGATTCGATACTGGAAGTAAGTGATGGAATAATGGTGGCTCGGGGCGATTTAGGTGTGGAAATTGAACCTGATAAAGTACCCTTAAAACAAAAAGCTATGATTTACAAATGTAATAAGGAAGGAAAACCTGTCATTGTTGCAACTCAAATGCTCGAATCTATGATTAACGCACCTATCCCTACTCGTGCAGAAGCCAATGATGTATTTAATGCGGTTTTTGATGGGAGTGATGCTGTGATGCTCTCTGGAGAGACTGCTGTTGGTAAATACCCCATTAACGCTGTAGAATATATGAATAAGATTGCTAAAACTGCAACTGAGAATATGCCACGGAGGGTTCCAGATGAATTTGACTCTGATAGGCTTACACATACACAAACTTTAGGACATGCGATTTATTCTTTAGCAGCAGAAATGCAAGAATTAAATTTTAGAGGGAAAATTCTAGTAATTACTAGGAGGGGGTATGGTGTACGAATGATAGCTAAATATCGCCCCCCATTACCAATTATTGCAATTACTCAATCAATCAGAACAGCGCGAGAATTAGGGCTTGTTTGGGGAGTGCAGCCAGTCCATATAGAAAATATTGATTTTTTCAATATGGATGCTGAAGAAATAATAGAACAATCTGTAAAACACGCTGTTAATATTAATTTGCTTGATGAAAATGAACATGTAATTATCTTATTAGTTTCGCGGAAATTTGAAAGAAGGGGTAATTTAGTTGGCTTTTATTATGTAGGAGAGATATTAGAACCAAGTTCTTAAAGGAGTTATTATTTTAGCGGATTCGAAATTAAAAACAGATTGAATTTCCTCATCACCAATTCCTTAACATTCTTTAAATATTTACGTGCTTAATATATTGTAACTAATTCGTTAAGATAGTTAAGTACAAAAAAGTGTGATAAGAATATGGGAACTGAAGAAGGAAATCCTAACTGGTCAAAATACGAAAAATTCGTTTCTGATCTCGGGAAATGGGCATGGATTATCGGAATTTTAAGTGGCTTTATCTATGTTATATGGGGAATTTGGGGTGCTGTAACGGTTGGAACTTTTTTATTTGGGTTTGGAATAGGATATTTTATTTGGATGATTATAGGTGGAATTATTACTGTTTTAATATCATATGCGATTATTAAACCGAATTTTTCAGATAAATGTGTAGATAAAGATTGGGATTTTCTATTGAATTGGGTAATTGATATGGGAAGTTTAAGATTTCCATGGATGCTTTTTTGGGGAATAATCCTTGAAATATTCACATGGTGGGGCGGTTTACCAATATTAATCCCTGCATTACTTTTGTTATTTGCTGGTCCAAAAAAGTATCAATGGAGTACCAAGCAATAGCCTTAAACTATAAATTCAATTTTTTTATTTATTATTTTTAGTTGGAGATTCAAGGATAATTCAATTTCAGATGTAAATAAAAAATCATGAGTCTTTAAGTGTATTTAAACAGTGCTACTTCTTTGATTCATGATATTTTAATAAAAGTAATATTATTAAGAAACTAAAATGTATGATACTTTTAAGATTCACGATAAGAAAATTTATACAGGAATGAAAGTTGGAGGCTCTCATTCTTGGAATTACAATAATGGAAAATGGTTTGAAACCAAAAAAGCTCCTGACAAATGGACCTTTACATTTGACAGTCTTAAAACAAGAATAGCACCTGCTCCTCGGAATACAGGAGCTACTAGAAAAACGAAATTTCATTGGTATATTATCGCTGATCAAATAGCTACTAAAATTGATGAGAACTCTTATATGACCTCAATGAAAGGAGTCAAGTTTAAAATCGGTCATAAGCGTCCGTATTGGCGTACTTTCAGTTATAATTACCCAAATCAGCTTTCACATAAGGAAAGGGTTATAAATATTTTAGAAGAAATATTAAAAGAACTCAAGGCAACCTAGTATTTTTTTCAATAAAACGAGTTGCTAATAATAAGAAAATTCATCTATATCGTTGTGAGGTTGGTATTTAATCTTAAAACTATAACAACGACAACAATAGAATTCAATATAATTACTATCCCAAATATTCGTTAATTTTTCTGTATCATTTGGACTGACATTTTTAATAAAACTTTCAAAATCCAACACTTTTCCACACTTAAAGCACTCTCGTTCTCTCAAATTATTCTTACCTTAAATTCAAATAAAAAAAAATATTTATTAGAATTTTTCATAATGTACTATTTTTTCCAAAGGTTTACGATCGGTGATTTCACCTTTAGACTTTACAGGATATCCCAGTGGTGTTAAACCCATAACTCTGTACTCATCCGGAATATTTAATGCTTCTTTTACTTTCTTTTCATTAAACCACCCAATCCAGCACGTTGCTAAGCCTTCAGCTGTAGCGGCTAATATCAAATGTTCAAAGCAAATACCAAAATCTACACCATAATATTTCTCGCCATTTGAGTTAGTTCCAGAAGCTTTCTCAGAAACCACTCCCACTATGAACATAGGTGCTTCAGAAAACTTTTGCATTTGTCCTACCGCTTTCCAAACTGCTTTAACATTCTCTGGTTCTTGAACTACAATATACGAGATGCATTGTGAATTTGCCCAAGTTGGCCCTAAACGCGCTGATTCTAAAATTCTTTCAATCTTTTCTTTTTCAGGCATATCTGGTTTAAAGACGCGATAACTTCTCCTATTCCTAACTACTTCATAAAATTCCATAATATTATCTCTCAGTTTTATTTTAAAAACTTGATAAATTTAGGTATTAACAAAATTTTAACTTTATCATTAAATTCCATTTGTTAATTAGAAGGTTTAATCATCAATCATCCTTTTATGACCCTTTGGGCATTCACCATAAGTACAATCATAGAAACCATCATCATATTCTTCTCTTGCATTATAATGCTCCCAACAATAGATCTTATCACATTCGGGACAATACGCATCCACTCCTTCAAATGAATGATACTTTTTCATAAAATTATGAACACCTAGCAGGTCTTTTTTCTGCAGAATCTTAAATAACATATTTGCCAATTTAACATTTAGAGACGTTTCAAGAGTAATACCTCTAAAAACTAGAGATTCTTTCTCATCTAATCTTCCATATCCAATTCTAAATTCGACAGCACTTTTACCACACACAGAACAAGGTAGGTGATATTCTAAATCAGAGACTTTAATAACTCTTTTAGTAGGTTTCACAATTTCTTTTTCAGACAATAACTTCTTATATATAATCCAGAACGCGTCCCAACATTCTTCGAAAGCGGTTTCAGCTTTTTCAATAAGGATTGATGATTGTGGACTCTGAAAAATTTTAAGTTGACTTATTATCTGAGATAAACGATTTCTAGCTGCATATAAGAAACTTTTTGAATTGTCAATATTTTTCAAATTAGGTTCTCCTTCTGTGATTGTTGTTAACACTTCCCAACCAGAAACGGTATTATGGAAAAATTCCTTAACATCTGAAGTCCATATATTTCTAGTTGAATCATCCAAATCTTTGAGGGATTTTAAGTGATTTATTATATCCTCTTTAATATCTTCAAGTTTTTGAACATAATCACGAAGATTCCATATCTTTTCTAACATATTGTTATTTTCACTATTCAATTCGATTTTTATGGCTTTAGTTCTTTCTACAATTAATCAAGATTTTAAAAATATTAATTTTTTATCCCAATTTTTAAATTTTAATAGGATCCTAAATATTTTTATCTTTTTTCAATGTGATATCATTATTATTAAATCCATTCTTAAATAATGTGATTTTATGTTTGAAGTAATAATAATATTTCAAGATGATGTTAAATTAAAAATTAAAGGAGATTAGAGATTGTAAAAATGAACAGTTTACATTTAGAAGTAATAAAAGAAGCATATCATAAGATTAAAGGATTTGTTAGAAAAACGCCTCTCATTCATTCAGCATATCTCAGTGAATTATGTCATAATAATGTTTATTTGAAGCTGGAGAATTTACAACTCACTAATGCCTTTAAAATTCGTGGAGCTTTGAACCGAATGGCACAGTTGAGTTCAGAGGAAAAGACTCGTGGAATTATTACAGCCTCATCGGGAAACCATGCTCAAGGAATAGCTTTAGCAGCAAAACATTTAGGAATTCCTGCTAAAATTATAGTCCCTATTAATATTTCTGAAGTTAAATTAAATAGAATCAAACAATACGATGTTATAATTATTCAAGAAGGAGATTTCGATGAAATTGAGAAGAAAGCAAGAAATTTATCTGTACGAGAGAATATAACATATATCAGCCCATATAATGATATTAACATTATAGCGGGTCAGGGAACAATTGCTCTTGAAATCTATAAGGAACTTGAAAATGTAAATATAATAATTGTTCCCATCGGAGGGGGTGGTTTAATCTCAGGGATAGCCTTGGCCGCCAAATCGCTAAATCCAAATATTAAAATAATTGGTGTTCAAACTAAAGGGGCTTCAACTATGTATGAATCTTGGAAAGCAGGTAAAATCGTAGATATCGAAGAATTTAATACTGTAGCAGAGGGTTTATTAGGTGGACTTGAATCTGATGCTATTACTTTTGAAATAATACAAAAATATGTAGATGAAATTGTGTTAGTAGACGAGGAAAGTGTTAAGAAAGCTATCAGTCTCCTGTGGAAAATAGAAGGTCAAATTGTTGAAGGAGCAGGAGCTACGGTTGTTGCTTATGTTCTTGAGGAAAAAAAGAAGTTGAGAAATAAAAATGTAGTAGCGGTAATAAGTGGAGGAAATATTAATAATTCATTATTCAAAGAAATTTTGAAAAATAGCTAGTTTTATATGTTTTTAGAAAAAAATATAGAGAATTAGAAACTAATCTATATATTTTACGATTTCTTCTAATGATTTTCGAGGTCTTGGTTCAGGAATCTCTCCCTTTGGATATCCTAATGGAAGAACGGTTAATAAATCATCGCTTTCTTTAAGGTTTAATAAATTTTTTACATTATCTCTATTTATTCTCCCAATCCAACATGTTCCAATACCATATGACCACGCAGCTAAAGCTAATTGTAATGAAACAAAACAGGTATCATGAAGATACCAATTTGGTGATAATTCCTTATCCCCAACAATTGCTATCAATAGAGGTGCTCCTGAAGCAAAGGGGCCAGTAGTGCATTCCTTTGCAATTTTTTTAATTAATTCTTTATTTTTTATAACATAAAAGGTCCACGGTTGTCTATTTCTAGCACTCATACACCATTTAGTTACTTCAAGAATTTGAGTTAAAATTTCATCTTCAATTGGCTTTGAGTCATAACTTCTTATACTTCTTCTTTCTCTTAACAATTTGATCTGTTCATTTTCACCCATTTAAAAAATCCTCACATACTTTTACTTAATATAAATATTCCCAAATAATGAAAGTTTACATTTAATCCTTTTCAACTTCTTTTGGAATAATTCTTTCACCGAGTTGATAATAATTAAAATCGCCTCGTGTAACTTTTTTCTCTTGAAGATCTTCTGTATTTTTATCTATAGGAATTTTGTGAAGGTGACCATGATATATTATGATTCTATAATTTTTCTCGTTATTAATTGCCTCTTCTGGCATATGAGATTAAATTATATGAATTTATAAAAATAAGAATAGTCAATCAATTTTCAAATTAGTCTCCTCTTAATTCGTTTTATAGCTTGTTTTAATGTTTCTAATTTTTGTGAAATTGAGAATCTAACATAATCAGATCCCGGATTTTTATTATTGTAATTACCATTATAAAAACTAGATCTTGGAACCACTGCAACACCCTCATCTTTTACTAAAAAATCAGCAAACTCTACATCATCCCCATCAAACCGAGAAATATTAGCAAACATATAATATGCTCCCTCGGTTTTAAATACTTTCATTCCTAAATTTGTAAGCTGATTATAAAAATAATCTCTATTTGCTTGATACTTATTCCTAAGGTTATTGAAATATGAAGAATTTAACCACAATATTTACTCAAATTAAGCAATAAATTAAAAATCTTAAGATATTTAACATATAAAATTGATATTCATCCATTGGAAAAATGAATCTAAATAACCTTAAAGATAATATAAAACAAATTATACTTAATGAAGGGGCAAAATTAGTAGGTATTGGCAGCCAAGATCGACTAAAAGATGCACCTCCCTCTGGAAATATGGATTATTGTTTATCAGGTGCCCAAAGTTGTATAATATGGGCATATCCAAACCCTATTGAAGCACTTGAGAATTATTTTTCAAAAAAAGAAAGGATGAGTATTAAAAAAGCGCAACAGATTGGATATGCTGGTGCCTGGCGGACAGCTTTAGTTATTTCAGAATTCATCGAAAAAAATTCAGATTATAAGGCTTTTCCAGTGATTCCAAATGCGAAATATAGGCCAAGGGAAGATATTCCTGATTACATTAAGGGAGATATACGATATCCTGACTTTTCATTGAGATATGCGGCTGTAGCCGCAGGATTAGGGCATCTAGGATGGTCAGGTAATTTAGTAACCAAAGAATATGGGGGCTCGCTTTACTTAGGTGGAGTATTGACTACAGCACCTCTTGAACCCGACCCAATGCCTAAAGAAAATCATTGTAATAAATGCAAAATTTGCACTAAGGTATGTACAACAGGATATTTTTCTGAAAATGAACAAGAAGATATGCAACAAGTTATTATTGGTGGATTTAAAGAAACCTATGCAAAAAGAGGTACTTTTTCTCAGTGTGGAATTGGTTGTGCTGGATGGTATGGTCTATCAGAAGATGGTACTTGGAGCACTTGGACACCAGGCCATATATGTTTAAAAGAATTCTCAGAAGAAAATTGGCATAATCGTGATTTTCTCAGAAATTTATATAGTAAAATCCTTACAGACAATACTAAACCTGAAAATATAAGAAAATTCAATCAAATAATTGCACGATCTTTTGGAAAAGTGGCAGCAATTGAAAATGTAGGGCTTCGTCCTTTTACAGATACAAATCCCAGATGTGGGAATTGTAACTTTATCTGTGTGGCTGATCCTAAAAAAAGGAAAGAGCTTTATAATATGCTTATTAATTCAGGAAAAGTCTATATTGATAAAGAAGGGAAAGAGCTTGTAAAAAAATTTGATAAGGATGGAAATGAAATTACATATTATCCACCAACCGAGAAACAATTTTTTACCAAGGAAGAATTTACTGAAATAGATGGAATTAGAAAGATCTAGTAGATTTTCTTTTTATTATTAACACTCTTCTGAAGCCTTAAAAAAAGAAAAAAATATGAAAAATAAATTCATTTTCATTAACATTTAGGTGGTTTAATTAAGTAAGCTATAATAGCTGCTCCAACTGACATTAATCCCATTAATATAAAAAGTAGTAAATAACTTCCAAATATAGAAACAAAAGCGTTTACCATAGTTGCGCCAATAAATCCTGCAATACCATATGCTGTAAACATCATTCCATAATTAGGTCCTAAATTTTTTGAACCGAATAAGTCAGTAGTAGCCGTAGGAAATAAACTAAAATTACCTCCAAAGCAGAAATAGATTGCACACGTCATTAATAAGAAATAAATCTCATTAATATTTGTTGTAAAGTAAATAAACAACAGAATTGCCTGTGTAATAAACATCAGTAGCATCGCTCTTTTGTATGTTATAATATCCGCCATCTGTCCCCATACTATTCTTCCTAAACCATTAAATAGTGCAGCCAGACTTCCAATTAACACAAAATCAGCTGTTCCAATAGCATAAATAAAATTGTCACCTGCATCAACTGTTTTTGCGAAAGCGGCATACGACCCAATTACCATTAATCCAGAAATCGCACTTAGTATAAAAGTTGCCCATAGCATCCAGAATTGAGGTAATTTTATCGTTTGACTACGTTCAAATTCAAGCCCTGAAATACCACTTTTTTCAGAAGGAGCTGGTGGAATCCAACCTTCAGGTTTCCAACCTTCGGGAGGATTACTTAGGGTAAATGCACCACCTATTATAAGGATTAAATAAATAATTCCTAGAATTATAAACATTAAAGGAATGTTCTTAGATACAGTAGACACAAAATTGGGATGATCTGTTTCAAGGTTGGTAGGATTGGCTATTGTTTTTATTACATAGTTAAAAATAAATGATCCTGCTCCAAATCCTGCAACAGCAATCCCATTTATGAAACCTTTTTTATCTGGGAACCATTTAGCTGCAGAAGCTATAGGACACACATATCCAAATCCTATTCCCGCCCCAAAAATGATTCCATATGTGATTAACAATCCAATAAAGGTTGTCATGAAAGCTGATGAGACTAAACCAATACCAATTAAAACACCTCCCAGAATAGCAATATTCCTTGGTCCATATTTTTGTTGTAATTGTCCAGCAAAAATCATAGTTATCGCAAATGATAATAACCCAATTCCAAAAATAAAAACAGTTAACTCCTTAATTTCGCTTAAATAGGGACTAATAAATACCGTAAGGGTTCCCCATGAATATATTGTCCCTAACGCTAATTGAATCATGATCGCTCCAATGACAACAATCCAACGGTTTCTGACTTTTTGTTCTCCAGACATTATTATTAACCTTATAGAAATCTTCTATTCTTGAAAATAATTTTAAAGTTAAAAATTTTTTATTAATAGTTTAAAAATAATAATATCCTAATTCATTGATTAATTTGACAATCTTGTATAAGAACCTCGCTGTTATACTAACATTTTTATGTATCGCTATAATATTTCTGAAATCTCTAATTAAAAATTAGAAATTAAATAGAATTAAAATTTTAAGAGTGTAAAAATTATGACATCTACAGTATTTATCAAACCCATAGAGGGCGAAATGACAGATTGTATCAGAGAATGTTTCGAAAAATTTGGTGGCGTTGAGTCAATTTGTAAGGGAAAAGTGTTTATTAAGTGGAATGGTACAGGTCCTGTTCCAGAGATTATGACTAATCGTGAAGTTATTTTATCAACAGTAGAAGTTGTAAAAGAAGCTATTAATCCTGAAAATATTTATGTAATGGAAAATTCAGCTGTAGGTTTTTGTACTAGGTTATCTTTTGAAATTGATAATCTTGCAAAAAGAATAGAAGAACTCGGGGCAAAACCTCTTTATTTAGAGGAACAAGAACCAATTGATGTTGATTTCAACGGCATAGCATTAGATAAACCTATTCCTATGCCAAAAATCTTATATGAAAACTTAGTCGAACATAAAGGAGAAAACACCTATATTAACATTCCAAAATTAAAATCACATATTCAATGTGGTGTTACAATTTGTATTAAAAATCAACATGGGCTTTTTTATGATGCGAAAAAGTTTACAACCATCATCTTATAAATGAGAAGATTGTTGATGCATTGAATGTATTTAAACCTGATTTTAATATCGTAGATGCAACGACAGTTATAGATTTTGGACCTGCATTAATTGATAAGACATTTGAAAAACCAATGGGGCTTCTTCTTAGTGGAACTGATCTTGTTGCTGTTGATACAATTGGAAGCAGACTAGTAGGTATTAATGATGCAGTACATATCGAAATGGCAGCTGAAAAAGGGTTTGGAATTAATAACTTTGAAGAAATTAATGTTATTCCTTCGAAAAACTTAATAGATCAATATAAAATCCAATTAAACCACGATGTCAATAAGATTCCAATTCCCAAACATCCCTCCATAACATATTTTAGAGGCACAGAGAAAGCCTGCAAAACCGGATGTTTATTTTTTGAATCAAGTCGCGCTCCACCTGAACAAAAAATTAGACCTTATGCGATAGTTTATGGAAAAGGGCATGACACTAAAGAGTTAGATAAGCATTCAGGGCCTTTTGTCGTAAATGGACCTTGCGCTGTCTCAGAATTGAAAGATTACTTTGATAAAAGACAAGAAACCCAAAAAACTAAAGTTTATTATATAGAAGAACATGTAGATTTACAAAAAGCGTATAAATACGCAATGGAAGCAGGGAGAATCAAACTTTCCGATCTTTCTGAAGACATGCCAATTCCCGTTGAACGATTCCTTCAACTAATCATGGAATGCAGGAATAATGGAGGAATCTTTATGTCATTTGTATAAATGACTTATCTTATTCTTAATTATTTTTTTAATTTGTTTTGTTAGTAAAAAAAAGTATAATTCATTTCATTTTGTAGGATTTAAGTATTGTTGTCTTCTTTCAGCCATTTTCTGCATCCTTTTCATAATTCTTTCCCGAATTTCCGGTTTCAAATATTTCAAATCTTCAATAGCCTTTTGAGCGCCTTCTTGTATCCTACTATTTATTATTTTCTGCTCTTCGGGATCTAATTGACTTATCATTTTATACCATCGTTCCATAGATTCTTCAGGATCTTGCGGAATTCTTCCAGATAAAAGACCCCCGTCAACTTTAAGTGTAACTCCTGTTATAAAACCATTAGAATCACTTGCTAAAAATAAGGCAGCATTGGCAATATCTTCTGGTAACCCTGCACGCCTAATTGGTTGTCCATCAGAAGGAGCATTTTTCATTAAATCTGCCAATTTTTCAGCCCCTTCTCGTGTTAAACCATATCCTTGCCCGAAAATTCCTGTTGCTATAAATCCTGGGGCTATCGCATTTGCTCTAATTCCAAAAATTCCTAATTCGACCGCAGCAATTCGAACAAGATGAATAAGTCCTGCTTTGGAAAGTGAATAAGGTGCTGATCCCATCCCTTGCTGAAAACCCGCAACAGAGCTCGTACAAATGAAACATCCTGATCCCTGTTTTTTCATTATTGGAATAGAGTATTTCATATATAAGAACGCAGCCCGGAGGTGAATAGCGATTGTGTGATCAAATTCATCCGTAGGAATTTCTTCAATCCCTCCACCGGGACCTGGATTACCTGCGTTTGAGAATACAACATCAAGGTGACCGAATTTTTCAATGGTTAAATCAATTGATTTCTTAATATCGGATTCCTGTGATACATCAGTATGGATATATACTGCATTTGGGCCGAGATCATCAGCAGTTTTTCGACCCATTTCATCCCAAATATCCACCATTACGACTCCTTTAGCCCCTTCTTCTATAAAAAGTTTTGAAGCCGCTCTTCCAATTCCACCAGCAGCACCAGTTATAAGCGCTACTTTACCATCTAATTTTCCCATAGTTATCATTAAAAATTTTATCTATTTTTATTCTAAGTTTCATTCCTTCTTGCTGCGAATCTTTGCATTCTTTTTATTATCTTTTCACGAATCTCTGGTTTTA
>JABUBN010000350.1_pt1 | contig 13663 bp, 7 predicted proteins | sample 7240341 | NCBI WGS metagenome assembly JABUBN01 (sample SAMN07256345, study PRJNA390944) | subsurface metagenome | isolation source: Methane hydrate marine sediment | place: Pacific Ocean: Eastern North Pacific, ODP site | reverse complement strand
CGCTAAATTCCAATTCCTTTGATCTTAGAGAAAAAATAAAAAAAATTGTTTCGATCAGGAAAGGAGACTACGAATTTAGTAGCGATAACCCCCCTATTATACCAGTAGCAAATTTAGTTTATTTTGATGAAACTAAAGAAGTTATTCCATATATTTTTACTATCCAAGAATATGTCCACGGCAAGTCTTTAAAAGATTTGTTTAATCAATATAGTAAAGAGGATTTAAGCTTTTCCAAGTCTAAATTCTTAACTTTGTTTAATAATTTAGGAGAACTTTTGGGGAAATTGCATACAATATCTTTTAATTCATTTCAAGAGCACATTTATAATATAGGTAAAATATCAAAAATTAATTGGTTAGAACTTATTAATTCAGAATTTGAAATGGAGAGCCAAGAAGCAAGAAGAAAAAAACTTGGTTATGATAATGAAATAAAGACATTTTTAAAGGATAATATATCTCTTTTAGAAGAAGAAAACGAACCAGTTGTACTTCACAACGATTTTCAATGGACAAATCTAATAGTAAAGGATTCTCCTAACAAAATCCAGATAAATGGGATTATAGATTTTGATGATTGGCGAGTTGGTGTTAGGGCACAAGACTTTGTAAAAATGGAATTTTATACTTTAAAATCTATAAATAACATTGATATTAGAGAATCTTTTTATAACGGGTATAAGAAAAATTGTAATATTGGACAAGATTTTTTCAAAAAACTTGATATTTACTCATTATTATGGTTTTTAAAGAATTATAATTCATTATATGGTAATTTAGCCAATTTAGAAGGTTCTAATTCGATTAATGAAAGAGATAAATTATTGAATTCATATTTTAAAGAAATAGAAAGAATTATTAATTCCTAAACTTATTCATAGAGAACACATGCCAGTAAAGTAAATTTCCAAGGTGCTTTATCACTACCGTAAACCAGTGATTTAACTTCCTCAGAAGGTTCGATTCCTGAATGATCACTAAATACTTTCCAGGCAATTTTACCAATAGCGTCATGATCTTCCAGAATTGTTTCAAAATTTTGTTTAATTCCCGCCCAATATATTTTTCTTGAATCCATAATTTCCTTCAGTTTTGGCAACTCAACTAAACCTTCTAGTACGAGGTTTTCAGAAACAAATGAGAAAAATTCACTAAATTTTTTTGAGACTTCATCTGGAGCTCCTAAATTTCTATCGTATAAAAACACAAGTCCAATTGATTTCATTTTTTTAAATTCACCAATTCATCGAGTTAATTATCTTTATTATAAGTTTAGATTATATTCCATAAAATATTAAACATATTCGCATTATAATTATAAATTATGGAAGAATTAATAAATAGATATAATGAAAGTTATTCGATCGAGAAGCTATTATAAAATTGCTTACCAAAAAGCATCTTGGAATTTTTTAATCGTTTCTTCTAAGCTAACTTCGATTTCCTTTTCAAAATTCATAAAAACGCTTACATCATGATCCCAGTTAAGCAAAATGTCCTCTGAGTATAGGTCGAAAAATTTGTTAGCAATAAATAACATTTCTTGCATAACTTTTTTTTCTTTTACTTTTTTCGCTGAATTTGCTATAAATAGTATTTCATTTTTCTTTAATAGAGTATATCGTTTATCTTGTAATTCAAAATTAGATAACCCTTTATTAACAAGTTCTTCAGCAAATGAATTTAACGCAGCCATTAACCCACCAAAAAGTTGATCATCCATATTTTCGTCAAATTTGCGATGATAAAGAACGATTCCAGATTCGGTTAGAATCCAAATATCTTGTAATACTTTAATGGGTAATCATCACATCCAAATTCAAACATTAGTCTTTTTATGATATTATAAGAAAAAAAAAGGTTTAAATTTAATCTATTTTTCACTTTTTGGTCTAATGTATCCAAAGTAAGCACCTAAAATGGCAAAAATAACAAAAATCCAGGCTAAAAAGTAGAATAACGAAAATCCCGGTCCTCCTGCTAAAATAAGTATTCGATCAATTAAAAAACTTAATGGCACAAGAATAAAGAATATAGCCATTATTGCTAAAGATAAAAATGCTGTTTTAAAAACCTTATTATCTGTATCTTTAAAAGATTGAAAGGATTCAATGAAAAAGGGTATGTAAATTAATGCCATAAATATAAAAATAAATAGAAAAGCAAAAACATCGTATAGCGTATATCCTCTCTGATATACAAATAAAGCAAATCCTGCGGTAATAATCGCATACAGGGTTATGACAATTCTCAAAACCTTATTGTATCCTTTTCCGAAAACTTTTACTTTGAAAATGTATGAGAGATAGATACCAATAGACAGAAATACAAAACTTATTCTAAAATCAACTATTCTAAGTAGAATCCACGACAATGGTGTACCGGGATCTGGAAGAATGGTGTTATATTCAACATAATCGATTCCAGAATATAGCGCAAAAATCTTCGATAACCAAGAAAATACAATTGCAATTATGTAGCTTAGGAAAATTAAGAAGAGATACAAAGTTAACTGGTGTTTCTTTTCGTAAAATTTCATTAGGATTAAGACTAGAAAAATCAATGCTACTAAAATAATAAAAGTTTCAAAAACCATCCCAACGAATTGTAAGTCAGCCATATAAATTATTAAAAAGTAGAAGTATTTATATTTTAAGATTCAAAGAAATAAATCTGATAGATGAAAATGATAATTTAATTCTCAAGGAATTGCCAAATCCTTGAATAGATTTAACTAAAATTTAATTTCTTACTAACATATAATGGGGTTTTGTATAAGGATTTATTAAACGCATTAAAATCAAGCAAAATTATTAAAAATAGTTAAAAAATCCGAATTAAACTGCTATATAATTTATTAAGGTAGTTTGCATTGCACTTGGAGCTTTTTCTATATTTGACAATTTAATGCCAACGAGTCTAACTTTCTTGTTCATTATAGAAAATTGATTTAGTAAATCAACAATTACTCTCAATACTTTATTCTTATCTTGAATATGATGAGCAAAAGATTTTGAGCGAGTGTATGTTAAAAATCCTTCAAGTCTTATTTTTAGAGTTACCGTCCGATAAAATATCTTATTTTTAATTACTTTTTTATGAATTTTGTTATTTAATTCTTCAAGTTTAGTCAAAATTACTTTAAAATCATCCATATCCTCATAAAAAGTTCGTTCCTTGCTAATAGATTTTCTATCGCCGTGAAATTCTTTTACTTCTCTAGTATCAAAACCGTTCGCAACATTCCATACCCATTCTCCATTTTTTCCAAACAACTGAACCATTTTAGGAAGTGTAAGATTAATAATGTCACCAATAGTTTTAATCCCTTTTTTGTTATAATATAGTTTGGACTTGGATCCAATTCCGGGAATTCGGGTAATATCTAAATTTTTCAAAAAAATTTTTATTTGATGTGGTTCGACAATAGTAATTCCGTTTGGTTTATTGCAATCCGAGGCAATTTTAGCAATCGATTTAGTTGGAGCACATCCAATCGAGATTGTAATACCTACTTTTTTTTGAACTTCGTCTTTTAATTTTTCAGCTAAATCTCTAACTTCTTTATAGTTTATACACTTATCTGATACGTCTATATATGCCTCGTCAATACTTACCTGTTGAAACATATATGAATAGGAATTAACAATCTCCATTACTTCTTTTGAGGCTTTATGGTATTTCTCAAAATTAGGGTGAAGATAGATACCATGAGGACATCTTTTATAAGCCTGGGATATAGGCATCGCAGAATGGAGTCCGAATCTTCGAGCCTCATAGTTACAGGTACTGACTACCCCTCTTCCTTTTCCCTCTTTTGGGTCTGCTCCTATTACTATAGGTTTTCCTATATATATTGGGTTATCTCGTTCCTCAACAGCAGCAAAAAAGCAATCTAAGTCGCAATGTAAGATAAAATGGCTCATTTTTAATCGTTTTTAATAAATTGCATTAATTTAGACATTGTTAATATTTCCAAATAAAATAAAAAAAGTTAGACTATGTTGAATTATTAATTTAAAATTGCAAAATCACATAATTCATCTCTAATGAATGTCTAATTCTATGAAATACATTTTTAATCAATCTTTAATTTAAAATCATATGGAAACGGATAAGTTAGAACAACTTCGAAAAAAGGTTGTAAGAGGAGCTCAAGAGATATATAGTAAAGGGTTAGTTGAGGATGGAGAAGGTAATGTTAGTGTAAGAATCAATAAAAATGAATTACTAGTTACTCCCACTTCAACAAAATATAAATTATTAAGTCCTGAGCTAATTGTACATATGGATTTAGATGGAAATGTATTAGGCTCAGGTAAAATTCCATCCACGGAAGTTAAAATGCATCTAGCCGTTTATAAGGATAGACCTAAAGTTAAATGTGTTATCCACAATCATTCTTCTTATATTACCATGCTTTCAGTTCTAAGAAGAGGCATTCCAATTATAATGGAACAACAATTGATTTTCCTTGGTGGAGAAATTCGATGTACTGAAATTACTGAAGCCCACACAGAAGAAATGGGACCAAATGCGTTGAAAGCGCTAGGTAGAAATAACGCAGCGATACTCGCAAATCATGGGGCTATCATATGCGGAAAATCTGTTGATCATGCAGTTCGGTTTGCTGTAATATTAGAAAAGTTGGCAAAAGTGTATTGGGGTGCACTGCAAATTGGAGACCCATTAATTATCCCTGAGGAAAACCTTGAAGAACACGAGAAAATATTTAACGGTTTATTTGCTTGTTATCCACGAAAAATGAGGAGTAAAAAATCAAATAGTTGATTTTTATGGAATTAGGTATCAGTTCTTTAGGAGATATTATCAATTTTGGACTTAGTAACAAGTGGAAGAATGTTGACGATTTATTGTCTAAATCCACAGAAGCATGTCTTAATTTTGCCGAAGAACAAGACATTGCTGTGGTAGAAATAGTTATAGATCCACAAAATATATTTATAGACGAGATTAAACAAAAATTCGTGGACTTGATGAGTTCTTATTCTATGAAAAAGCAAGTTCATGGTCCTTTTATCGATGTAAATTTATGTTCACACTATCGAAAAAAAAAGGGATGAGATTTATATTAGAGAGAGAAATTATCAAAACCCTTTTCCCAAGTACCAAACGATACTATAGTACCTTGCTTTCTAAGAACATCTATTATAGGACGGTTGGAAGGAGTTAATGGATTATATGTTAACCCAAGGCTTCCTAAAGATATAATACTAGTAAGTGAAGCCGGAATTTCTCGGATGTTGTTATGATCTAAATTCAATATTTTTAAAGATGAAAGATTACCTAAACAATCTGGCAATTGACTAATCTGATTCCGATCAGCCGAAAGGAGTGTTAGGGAGGTCAGACTGCAAACTCCTAAAGGGAATGTAGTAAATTTATTTTTACCGATGCCTATGGTCTTAAGATTCTTAAGTGAACTTATATTGTTTGGCAATCTAGATAACGAATTCTCTCCAAGGCCTAAATCTTCTAAAGATTCTAACTGGCCAATAGTTTCAGGAACTGATTCGAGATTATTAGTAGTAAGGCTTAGAAACTCAAGTTTTTCAAGCTCACCTATTGATTCTGGGATTTTCTTAAGATTATTGAAACCAAGCTTTAGAATCTTAAGCCTTTTCAAGTTTCCTACTGACTCTGGTATGGACTGAAGCTGATTACCCGTAAGCCTTAATTCCTCAAGCGACTTAAGGATTCCGATGGACTCCGGAAGAGTCGCAACCCCAGAAAGCTCCATTAAGGTTAATTTACGCACGCGGTTGTTTTTGACCATATAACCATTAACAATAGCTTCTGGAAAATCTGAAAAATAATGATCAAACTCTTCTCCATAATTCTGTAGACCTTTATTTACGTGAGCTTGAAGCTCTTGTAGTGCGCGCTTCTCTTCCGATATTAGTGCGTTGTGAGAATTCATATTCTTTTAAGAAATACATTCTTTAAGATAAATAAAAAGGTATATTATTTATATGTTTGGGGGTATTGGCTTATTAAATTACAAATTGTCTAAATCGAACCTATGAACGCCAATATAGACGAAATTCATGAATATAAAGTCCTTCTTAGAGCCTAAGAATAACTCTGGATTTAAGTGTGTTACTTTTTGGAAATCACTTCTGTAAAAGTCTATAAATTTGTCTTGTAAGAATTTCTCAAAGCCTCTTTGTATAAGTTTCCCGTCTGGAGCCATGATATATTTCCTTCGATTGTTAAACTCGTTAAGGTCATTTAGGAACTGAGATGTCGTCTTTGTATTCCCCCCTATTCCTTTTGTCCAAAATGTCCAAGCTTTTCCTGATAAGGTCCCTAAATGTTTTTTAAGTATTGATTTAATTAATGGAATATCTGCCTTAGTAAGTTCTTTAAAATTTCCATTTTTATCCGTAAGCCATATTAATTCTTCTATGGTTGCTAACAGTCCTTCAATGAATGCTTGAGCTTGTCGTTCTCCCATACTATCGAATAAAGTGTCATAAGAACGGTGAAGCGCCACCGTCGTGAGCACATGATCTCCTACATACGAAGACATCTTTCTAAATAATACTCCTAAGAAATGATGTCGATGCGATTTACTAAGTTCTGAGTCTAATCCCATAAAGAAAAGAGGATCGAAACCTAAGTATTTGGTTAAGTGATATACTCTATGGAAAGTTTTGACCGTTTCTCCAAGCTTTCCGTCCTCCCAATATTTAAGATCATAAGCGTTCATGATTAGCTCTTTTTTATTTTCAATCGCATTAAGTAAATGAACCCCCGTTATTGATGGTGAAGCAAAATCATATCCCTTATACCTGCATAAATCTTCAATTGACCTCAAGGCTTTAGAGTAATAGTAATATTTATTATAAGCGTTTCTTGAAAGTTTGCCATACCTAATCATTACCGGATCGCGAGTCCCGAAATCTCTTTCAAACCATCTATAAATGGTATTATAGATTTCTTTCAAATCGTTTACGAGAGAATGTTCATACTTAGTAGGAAATCCTCTTCTTCTTAAGTTTATGATCGCATCTCCTATGGGATAAACGCTTTTTAAACTGCCCAAGGGTATATTTCTTTGACCCTCTAACTTTGTTACCATCAGAATATTACTGATAAAATTATATATTATTTTTTTATCTTGATAAGGTAAATTAGAGTAGTACGCATACTTAAATACCTTTGAATTAGGAGTCTTTTCGATCGTATAAGTCAAAACAAACTTATCGATTTGCTTAAGAATTTCGGCCTGCATATACTTAAAACCTGTTTTTGTTAACTTTCTTTCAAATAAATTGTTTAAATCGCTTAATTTCATTTGTAAAATGTTTATTTTTAACCTATCAAGTTTAGATATATCTAAAGATCTACTTTGTGATCCGCTTAAAGTTCGTAGTAGGTGATCAGATTGTAAATCTGGATAAAATAACGATGAAATTTTCTCAAGTGGAATATCCTCAAATATCGGAATGAATCTATTCATAACTTGAAATATCTTCGAATAAAATGCTTTTTTGAAAGAATCTTTATACCCACTTAATTGAGCATTGACTCTCCAATAACTTAAAACGTTGTCAACAGCGCCCTTAACTACATCGAAATAATTGTTCATAAAATTTCTTAATACGCTAGATATTGTGTCACTAAAACTTATTGATATTCGCTTATTATAATCAATTAGAACAAAACTCCCACCGAAATTAATTTGCATGGTCCTCTCTTTCTCATTTATAACAATATCGTTTTGGGCTACGATTTGACCAGTTTTATCGTTTATAATATACTTAAGAGGATCTACGATAAGTCGGTTTAATACGGATTCTATACCATAAGGTCGATCGTTAGGATGTTTGATTCCATAATAAGCAGAGGGTTGCCAGTAACCGATAATATCAATCAAATCGTTAATTGCATCCAAACTAAAGAAATCCATTATACGAATGCATGTTCTTCTCATTTCTAAAGCGAAATCGTTTTTGGCTATTCCAAAAATTAAATTATATTTTAAAAAGATCTGGTCTAATCTATATATAGCTTCTTGACCCTTTATTGAGATTCCAATAAATGGATCAAGGTCATGCATTTGGCTAAAGTCTTGAGGGCTTAGAGCGTGTGTTGTTAGAATTTTCTCTTTAAAAGAGAAATACCATTTATCAAAATTGATTCCACTAGGTAAAAATTTGTTATCGTTGCTAACCTTCATTCCGGCCAATAGGTTAAGAAAATATTCTTTGGAATGCCCTGTGAGGGGACTTAATTCTTTAGAAATATGATATAAACTAGGTTTAGCTTTACTTGACACAATGACATCGGCATTTTTTAGAGTGTCGAATAATTCTTCCAAAAACTGCTCAAAAAATGGGTGATACGGAGAAGTCTTACTTTTGTCCCAATTGCTCTTATCAAATAACCCGAAACCTTCTTTGAGCACAACCTTTGGAACTACTACGATCTTATCGTCAACCGTAAAATCTCTGTCTTTAAGCCATTGAATAACATCTCTTGTACCATCAGGAACATGGTCGCCAGAAATGTGAATCAAATCTAAATCAACAGCTATTCCTGTTATGCGCTGAATATCTTCAATTATTTTTTCTTTACTTTTCTTATTATCTGCTATATCGTAATTTCTTAATAACTCAACAGAAGCTCGAGAGAAGCCAGCGAAAGAAAGAAGCGGATCGTACATTATAGTACCGAACATATTAGCCCATCGTAAACGTTGAGGATGATCCTCTAAAATTTCATGGATTTGGTTGATTATTTCTTTTTCTGCCTTTTGAATACCGATCTGTTTATAATTTTTCTGTACTCTCTTGAAGTCTTCTTTAAAAGGCTCAAACCTATCGTCTTGTCCAAGTTTATCTATCCATTCGTCAAAGAATTGTTCGAAAGCAATCGTGTTAAATTTATTAGCAAGCACTTTTCTCGACTCAGTCTTTGGGTTGGGATTAATATTAGGGAACGCGATAGTTAACGGCGGACTTTCGATTTCGTTGTTTTGGAGCCCTCTAAATATGTTGTTAAGAGCCTCGCCGTCCAGTTCTGAAGGCTTTTTCGTTTGCTTATCCATGTTGTTGAAGAGAAAGCTATCGACAGAAAAGGATTTCTGGTCCTTTGCCATCTTATTAAGGTCTTTTTTCGCTTTGACGTGCTGCTTTGTCTTGTACCACGCGTACGCCGCCGGAGAAAGCTTAATTGAGCTAGTTACCATCTTATTAAGGCCGGATAGCGCGACGAAACCGAAAGAGCCGAAAAAGACCGACGGCATTACCATGAAAAGACCTTTTAAGAAGCCAGTCTTGACCATCTTGTCCCAGAAACTCATCTGCTCTTTCTTAGCTGTTTCTGCTTCTTTCCTTTGTTTTAATTCTTGCGTGATTTTCTGCTGAATTTCTAACATGGTATCGGTGTCTCCCGAAGATATGGCGTGAATAAGCGAAAAGGTATTTTTTAGATTAGTATCTCCAAATGTAAGCTCCCCTAACGCGCCTTTGACCTCTCTAAAGGAAGTGCTTAGCGACGACAACCAGAACCCTAAGTCGTCCGTTCCTCCCGCGATGCTTACCAAGTTTTCTATTAACGCTTCCCTAAACCCGTCTTCGATGATTTCTTGGAAGACTTCCTTAATGGGGCTTACTACCGTTCCAACAAGACCCCCCATTATTGACTTTTGCAACATCGATTTAACGGCATTAGAACCTGCCTCCCCGAACATTTTTCCAACGCCGGAAGAAACGGCCCAAGAACCGAAATAGACGAGGGGTGCGCTGATTAAAGTCGACCAGAAGGTCAAGGTCTCGGTGTAGGCAATCTCCGAAATCATGTTTGAGCTGATTTCGGCGTAAGTGTATTGGTTAAAATAGTCCATAATTGCGTAGGAGGTCGCTTGAGCTAAAGCCAGGCTATTGGTCTCGTCTGTGGTGTCGGGAACGAACCTATCGAAAACTACGCGAACATTGTAATATATGGTCGATTCGATCAACTCGTTCGCCCACGATTGCGCTAGAAAGTCTTCGAAACCCGAATATTTTTCCGAAACAATAGCTTCGATCGACTTTTTAAAGTAAAGGTTGCCGCAATCGATGGCGTAATCGGACTCGTTAACAATTAAATCTTGAGCGAAGTAGCTAAAACCATTGGACACGTCAAAGTTTACAACGTCGATGAAGATGTATTTAATTGGGTATTCGAAGCCGTTGTCGTTGAGCGGAACTTTAGCTTCGTAAACTTTTTGCTCTACGTCGCTCATGTCGTAGGGGTTGATTCCAAGCGTTTTATCGTAATCTTTGCACTGAACTTTCACGGTGAGTCGACCTAAAGCGGGTCGAATCTGGTTGTACCTCGTCACGCTTAGCACGACCGGTCTATATAAAATTTGTTGCGGTAGAACCGTACTGTAAGTCGTTCTATTGATAAACTCGTATTGAGGGGCGCCGTCTATACAAGTAGGTCGAATAGCGTTGAATTGACCCTTCGAACCTTCTCTTACTTGAGTTTCGAGAGCTCCTAAAGTGTTGAAGGAGTACATGTTGTAGGTATCGAAAATATATTCCGTGTTGTGATAAGTGTAATAGGGTTTAGTGTTGTAGAAAGGCAACTCGCTGGACATTAGTAAGTAGTCCAAGTTAAGGTCGTCGAAATCGAGCGCGGTGTAGGCATCGGGGTTCGATTCTCCCGCGTTCCAGAGGTTCTCCCACAGCAAGTCTAAAAATCCGCCGAACGAGTTCAATACGCGCGCGAGGTTCGGAGGACTTACCACTAAATGACCGATGTATGAACTACCGGGCTCTCCACCGCTCACCGTCTGGTAGTAGCCTCCTGGGTGTCCAAGAAGTGCCGCTGCCATCGTATCTTGGAGAATTCGATCGTAAATACATTTTTCGTTGAGAGATACGGGATCTACTTTCGCGTTCGAGGCGGGATAAAAGGTCTTGGAGCGCTCTTTAGACTCCGCTTCGTGAAGTTTTCTGTCGATGCTAAACTTAGTCATTAAGGTGTATACAGCTACATAGGTTAAAGTAGCCATGCCTTTAGCACCTAACCATCCAAAACCTAAAGTGGAGGCGGTAATAGCTGCTTCGACGGCTGCGCTAAGAAGAGAAGCTGTAACAGACATAAACACTTGCTCGATTATATCTCCTGTTAATTGTTTTTTATACTGTTCCCAAGCGATCGCGTAAGTTTTGTGTCTAATCTCGTAGAATAATTCGGAAAATTTAGGGTTGTTCTTGCTCTTATCTACGAGCTTGTAAATTTCAAAAATCTGGTCTTTTGGTTTGTATTCGTCCCAAATAGTCTCTACTTCGGTTAAAAGCTCGTTATGCTTAAGATTATTGAAATTATAGACCCAATCGGTCCCAAACATAGCAGATTCCTTTGCTAAATTGCTAAAATCGGATATACTTTCTACTTTCTGGTCTAACTTCTCGTAAGGGGCAAAGTCGTGAATTCCGTCGTAATTGAGCCCGATCGATATTACGTCGTACTTTGGAGTGCCCGACCTGCTAACGGTATATAAGTTACTAATTATATAAACCGTCTCGTAAAAGCCGTTTAAATCTGAGTCGACGTAGAAATAATGGCCTTTAGTTTTTGCCGTACCGTCTTTAAAGGCGTACACGTCGGAAGTATAGTATACTTGTCCGTCCTCTGGGGTTATGAAAATGCCCTCGACTTCAAATTCGACCCAACCATCGTTTTCTACTTTCGATCTCGAAATCTTACCGAAGTCGTTGTATAGCGAATACCTGTTTGGAATTCTAATTATAATGGTCTTTTCGAAATAATTTGTAGAGTAAGAATCATCTCCTCCAATAACTTGTAAAGAGTCGTATTTTACCGGAACGTTGTCTGAGCCCCAAGTTTCGCCTGTCCAACTGATATTTGCTGGATGGGAATACGGAATTTCTGGGTCGAAACGAACCGTCGATTGCGCTCCCGTGTCAACGTTGGTGATCGCGTGTTTGTTGGACAAGTCCTCGAAGAATCCTTCGGCACTAGTACCCTCGCTGGTCTCAAAGTCGTCCTTGTAAATCCTATGTTCTTCGACCTCTCCCTCGTTGTAATCTATTACCGTTAAAGTAGAATATTTAAAACTGTCAATGTAAGTAGTGGTAATGTTTTTGGTAAACTTCCTATAAGTAGCGCTCAAAGTTTCTGCGTTCATCTGAGCGCCTAAGTTGCTCGTGCTAAAGTCTTTAGTCTCGAGGTGTTCTTCGGTTAAATACTCGTTGAACACGACGTCTTCTTGGGAACCGGTAAACAACGAGCTAATACTTCTCAAAACGTATTCCCCTATGAAAGTCAATATATCTTGATATTTCGCGGCGAGAATTGTTTTCTTAAACTCGTTAACTTCGTAATACACGTCGACATCGGTGCTCTCGAAATTAATCTGAGAGTCTACGTATCCATCTTGGTCGTTATCAACCTGTACGCTGTAGAAATTGGATTTAACGTGTTCTTCTTTATGAACTAATCGTTGAGTAGATTTCTGAGCCCAATAATCCACGTCAGGAAGCATCATCTTGGTAATGTGGTAAGGTAACAACGGTAGAGTGACAATAATTAATAATAACTTGCCAATGTTAAAATCGTAATGGGCAAACATTTGGTCGTCCAAGTCGAACCACTCGGTTCTCATCACCTCACCTAGCTCTCGGGACACTTTCGTTTCTTCGCTATGGAAGTCTTGAATTACCGTGTGCCAAATAATCTCGCCCGAACCTTGTGGATCGTTTATACCATACTTCACAATGTCGATATCTCCATCGCCATCGACGTCAATTGTATGCTTGTAATCAGGTTCTCCATCCATATCAATGTCTGCCACGTAAATTATCGATCTATCGTCTTCGTAAATCTCGAAATTATCGAACAATTCTGACCCATAACCGACCAACTTGCTGTCGGCGCTCATGTCTGGGTTTCTACAATAATCGATAGCCTCAAAAGTTGTAGCATCGCTATTAATCGTAGCGGAACCTTCAGCAAACAACGCCGTACCGGACTCTGACTTGAAGTTGTAATCTATATCTAAGGAACTGTAGAACGTCTCTTCTTGATCGGTCAAATAAGTCTGGTTAAATTGGTCGAGTAAATAAATCTCTGAATAGCTCGAAATTGGACCGTAAGAATAATTTAATATAACAGTAATTTGATCAAAAACGCTTAAAAGACCGTTACTAGAGTTCAAATCAGTAATTGTTATCTTATTAGATGCTTCGTTAAAATCGATCGAAAAATTAGCGTTATTTGTCAAAATTTCCGATTCAAATGTGGGCGTTAGACCAATTACTTTGTACAAAGTTAAGTTTACAAAATCGCTTTCGAAAGTAAGGTTGCCAATGTCAAAAGCGTGAGTGTATTGAGAAACGTTGGCATACACAGTGAAGGCTTCGTAATAGTATTGAACTACCCTATACTCCGATTCCTCTTTAAAGGAATACGCGATGTTTTCGTAGGAATGCGCCGTCCCAAACTCCGACAACCAATCGTAATGTTCGGGCTTAAGCAAGTAATTATAATCGAAAACAACTCTAATTGAATCTAAATCGATGTTTTCTTCTTCAATTCTAATAGGTTCGGCCCAAGACATGTTCGTGGCGTACTCGAAATAAAGTATTTTGTTAGGCTCGATAACTAAAGGTTCTTC
>JABUBN010000348.1_pt1 | contig 13685 bp, 19 predicted proteins | sample 7240341 | NCBI WGS metagenome assembly JABUBN01 (sample SAMN07256345, study PRJNA390944) | subsurface metagenome | isolation source: Methane hydrate marine sediment | place: Pacific Ocean: Eastern North Pacific, ODP site | reverse complement strand
TCAAGACACTAGGTCAACCGACACCCTGATTTTATTGTTTTTTTCGGGAAACGTCAACAACATTCTCAAACAAATGCTTTCCCATATCGACCTGCGACCAATCGGTTATGAGTGTTTGGGTTCTGCATAAATTAGCTAATTTCGTCTCTTGCGTTTTCCATTATTCACCTCCTGCTCTTATATGCGAAGAATTAGGATACGTATTTCTCTGGTTCAGCCTTGAATTTTTCGTGGCAAGCAGCAGAGCAGAAGTAGTAGGTCTTCCCTTGATACTCCGCGGTGGCAGCTGCACTTTTCGGATCGATTTCCATCCCGCAAACCGGGTCTTTAACAGTTGCCATTTCTACCTCCTCTTGTGTTTTTGCCTTACTGACGTCAACTCTCAGTTTTACCGGTTTGACTGTCTTTGGCACTGCCATATGGACTGGTTTATAGCCTCTGAGACGGTTGGCGTTGGTGACCACAGAAAGTGAACTCAGTGCCATGGCAGCCGCGGCGATCATCGGGTTCAAGAGCAAGCCGATTGCTGGATATAGAACGCCAGCAGCTATGGGGATGCCTACCGAGTTATAGAAAAAGGCAAATATCAGGTTCTGGCGTATGTTTCTCATAGTGGTACGACTTAAGGTAATCGCTGTTACCACTCCTTTAAGTTCACCGGAGATAAGGGTGATATCCGATGATTCAATGGCTACATCAGTGCCGGTGCCTATGGCAATACCAATATCTGCCTGTGCAAGGGCAGGGGCATCATTGATGCCATCACCAACCATGCCAACCAGCTTATTCTCTCCCTGGAGTCTTTTCACCTCGAGGGCTTTGTCTTGGGGCAGAACTTCAGCCAAAACACGCTCTATACCGACTTGGCGGGCAATGGCTTCGGCAGTATGGTGGTTGTCCCCGGTAATCATGACTACTTCGATGCCCAGTCGTTTCAGTGTGGCTATCGCTGCTATCGAGTCCTCTTTTACTGTGTCTGCCACAGCGACTACCCCGGCTGGCTTGCCGTCGACAGCAACGAACATTGCTGTTTTGCCATCAACAGCAAGGCGCTCTGCCTGCTCCTCGAGAGCTTTAGTCTGCATACCAACATCTTCGAGAAGCTTGCGATTACCTACAAGTACCTGATGGCCATCAACCGATACTTTGATTCCCTTGCCAGTGACCGACTCGAAGTCACTCGGTTCTGCTAACTCCAGGCCTTTGTCTTTGGCACCTTGTATAATGGCTTGTCCCAAGGGGTGCTCCGAAGACCTTTCTGCTGAGGCTACAAGGCGTAGCAGCTCATCAGCGTCAATGCTATCCACTGGTACCACATCGGTCAAGGATGGCTGGCCCTTAGTGATTGTGCCGGTCTTGTCCAGGACCAGTGTGTTTAGCTTATGAACCGTCTCCAGAGCTTCCGCAGAACGGATGAGGATACCGTTCTGTGCGCCCTTGCCAGTACCGACCATGATCGAAAGCGGGGTCGCCAGACCAAGGGCGCAGGGACAGGCAATGATAAGCACCGCGACCGCATTCACCAGTGAGAATATCAAGGCTGGAATCGGTCCAAAGTTGAACCACACCACAAAGGTACCTATAGCAATGAATATCACAATCGGAACGAAGCGGCTGGCAACCAGGTCTGCCAGGCGCTGGATGGGGGCCTTGGAACCTTGGGCCTGCTCCACAAGCTGGATTATCTGAGCCAGCATGGTATCCTTGCCTACCTTGGTAGCTTTGAAACGGAAGGCGCCGGTCTGGTTGATAGTGGCACCGATCACGGTATCGCCTTCGCCTTTGGTAACTGGCAGGCTCTCACCTGTGACCATAGACTCGTCCAGTGTCGACCGGCCTTCAATGATTTCTCCATCCACTGGGACTTTCTCTCCGGGACGTACAATTACGACGTCGCCTACCTGAACCTCCTCGATCGGGATATCTTCCTCTCTTTCATTGCGAACCACTCGGGCAGTCTTAGCCTGTAGGCCGATAAGTTTGCGAATTGCCTCGCTAGTACCTCCCTTAGCGATTGCCTCAAGGAGACGCCCCAGCATAATAAGAGTAATGATAACGCCTACAGCTTCGTAATATACTGCTTGCAGAGCTTCCGGCAGCGCTCCAGGTGCAATAGTAACCACCAGGCTGTAACTATAGGCGGCGATGGTGCCTATGGTGATCAGAGTGTTCATGTCGGCGGTGCGGTGGCGTAACGTTAGCCAGCCAGTGTGGTGTATTGGCCAGCCGGAGTAGAACATTACTGGGGTAATTAGAACGAGCTGAAGCCAGTGGTTGAGCAATATAGGTGGTAGCCACGTAGGGTCGAAAAACTCGTGAGTCATCATAGCAAAGAGCACCGGAGCAGAAAGGATGGCTCCTACAATCAAACGCCGCGTAAGATCTTTGCGCTCAGCAACACGTTCCATAGCCTCCCGGTCTTCCGTGTCCTGGGTGCCCGGCTGGCTGCGAATATGAACCTTGTAACCTGTATTTTCAATGATTTGCCGTATCTTATCCGGTGATATCTGTTCCGGGTCATATCGGGCTGTAATACGGTCAGCGCCAAAGTTAACGCGAACGTCATCTACACCGGGCAGACTATTTAAAGCCGTCTCGATATTGACCGCACAGGTAGGGCAGGTAACACCACCTCCGACTAGGGCAAACTCTACCTGTTCGGTCTTGCCTACTGGCATGCGTGGGCCTACACCCACTGCCTGAGCATGCTCTCGAGGAAGAGTTTCCGTGGGAGGTGTCACGGCGGCTTCCGTTATTTCTTTGCCCTCCTCCACGATAAGGGTGCCGTGAAGCATGTTCATGCCACAGGCAAAACCAAACTCACCGGCTTTGTCAGGCGTGAACTCGAGTGTTGTCCTGGTAAACGGCGGTAGTGTCTTGCTGGCCTGGAAATCAGGAAAAACCACCCGTGAGCTACATTCACCAGCCTCTTGTCGGTTAAATATCAGCCGGAGCGGGATACCTTTCTTGACACGTATAATGTCTGGAGAGTAGCCGCCTTTAACGGTAACAACTATCTCTTGCACATTTCCTTTAACCTGAGCTGCCTGAGCTCGTTTGGGACCAAAGAAGAACCAGGCGAGAAATGTTATAGCTCCCAGTCCACCAAGGGTTACTGCTACTTCAATTGCTGTCATGGCCACCACCGATGATGACCAAATCATATGTATCTTTCATTCATCACCTCCACTGAGATTTTATTATTTCATTGGATGTTAAAACCCCTTTTTCACTATTTGGAGTACAATTGAGTTTCTGGATGAAACGCATACCAGGCAAATCAGAATCCCCTTTCGGCAATAATTTCCGCTCCCGTATCTACGTTAGTCACCATAATCGTGCCAGCATCCTCCATCTCTACTCTTATCTTCACTCCGCCAACAGTATCCTCGACATACATGTTCATTCCATCAATATCAAGAAACTTGCCATTCTCAGTAACCAAAACATCTGAGGATACTTCAGTTTGATTCTTGCCGAGGGGAATTAGATAGGGTACAACAATAATTAAGATGATCAGAGCCAACACAATATTGGCCAATATCGTTAATCTGCGATGCCTGCGCCAGAAGTTTGCCATAGAAATATTCTACACCATTCTGAAAAACGCATACTATCTGTTAACCGCGGTCACACGATTTAACGAAATGTTCAACACATAGAATTACCAAACCTCATCTAACCCAAGGAATACTGGCTCTGTAACCTATTTCTGGTTCAAATTCCTGATTTGTTGAGGAACTCTCTAGGATGGCTACGGACCGGTGGCTCAATTAATCGTAACCTCGAGACGCTTCAATGCTTCTTCAGCTGTGATAGACTCATGGGCGATGAACCCGTAATTGGTCAGCGCAGCCTTGTAGGCATCCTCGCCCGCTGCTGCGGTGGCATCGTTGATGACTATCACTTCATAACCCTTCTCCTCAGCATCCCTCAAGTGAGACTCGACGCACAGGTTGGCGGACATGCCTGCTAACAAAATAGTGTTGATCCCTCGCTTGCGGAGTTGAATGTCAACATCACTGGTATGGAAGCCGCTAAGGTTCTTGTGTGGGGCAGCCACAATAATGTCGTCGTCGGGTTTCAACTCTGGATGCCAATCAGCCCCCCATGTCCCGCGGTTAAACATCTTGCGCTCGAACATTACCCTGTCGATAAAGTTTATATTGTGCCATGCCTTGTACTCTTTGTCATAGTAGTGAGGCGAATACACAACTGCGACTCCGGCTTCCTTTGCCTTGGCAACGAGTGCTTTCAGCTTGTCCACGACTCGGTTCTTAACTACGAGGTCACCTACCAAGTCCCATACTACACTTTTCTCAGAGAGGAAGTCATTCTGTGGGTCGATGATCACCAGCGCTGTCGTCTTAGGATCAATCTTCTCCATGGTTCACCTCCCAATTTAGGATTTCATTTCTGCCAGGATTCCTGGCACAGCACGTTTTGTCTTCCCCAATATCCAGCTTATCAAGTATATTCGCGATTATCTTTGCTTTTGACGGGTGCGAATAGTCCGATACGAAATCCTTATGGGAAAGGCCAAAAGCCTTCTAATCACATCTAGCCAATCTTGGCGATGCAGTCCAGTCGAAGGGCTATTAGTAACAGTTAATCTATTATTAATCCAAGCCATAAATGCTACATTTTCGCGGCTTTACCACCAAGACAATAATATGCTTTGTCAAGGTTGTATTCATTAAAAAGCTCACATGTCATGCAAATGCAGCCTTTTTCCTCGTCTATACATTTGCTTTTATCAAACGCACAATACATGGCTTCCATATGGTCCTTTTTACCAATATCGCTCATCATCGCCATAATATTACCTGGCATTGATTTCATCTTGCACATAAATGTATAAGTTGGGCATTTCATGCACTGACACTTTTGTAGATTCTCCTTTGTCCTGGCTACTTTACTCATCGGTACTCCTCCTTATCAGGTTTATTTATTATAGTGCTTGACATGTTTCATAAGAGTAACATCCTGGTAATCAACATAACATATGCAGTCGTTTACTGAGCTGCCCCCATGTCGCAGAAATAGCTACCCGATAGCCTGTTTTCACTTGAAATTGGGCATTCTCCGCAAATGCAGCCTCTCCTTTCGAACTGCAAATCGCTCTTACCTCTAGCACAAAAGAGTCCTTGCATCTTGTCCTTCATCTCTTGTGTATGGGTCGGGCAGTTCATACAAATGCATTTCATCAGGTTCTCTTTCGTATCAGCGACTTTCATTTTTACCCTCCTTTTTCTATTCTCTGACCTCCGGAACCATTTCCACGTACTGTTTAACCGGAACCTCTTCGCCGTCCACGTTTATGGCGCGCCTACGTTTCGGGGAAATGACTACAATGCCGACGAGATTCTTCGAGCCAGAACAAACAATGCCGTGGTTGACATTTCGGCAACTCATGTAGGTGCGTATGATTGGGAGCAGCGTTAATTCCCCGACGATGATGTATTGCCCCGCACTCATCTTTTCTATTTCCAACGTGATACCACCATTGACTTTACTATGCGTAAGCCAGTTGGCGAGAGAACAAAGCAAAGGAGAGGCCAAACCGTCTGTATGGGAAACAATCTTACTCCCCCATGCAGACTAACTTCAAAGCCAGGTTCGTCAAAAACGGGCTCCATTTTGAGCCTCATGGGGCCGGATGAGGTAAGAGGAACAAAGGCTGGCCAAAGTACCGACCACATCATACCGGTGTCGGCAGGGTCATCCAGCCCCACCCTGAGGTCGGCATCTAGTTGTCTCACCTTGAGACAGCCCAGGATTTGCCTAGTTAGTTTGAGAACCCTTCTTGGCAGCCCTTTGATTCTGATCAGTGAAAGGAGGAACTTTAGGTTCCCTTTTCTTCTCTTCTTTGGTTCCTTCTTAGGCTTCTTCTTTTTCCGCGGATGTATATCCTTCAGGACCAGCCCAAAGAGCCACCCCACCCTCGCTGTCGCTTTTACATTCTCGTCAGCCTCAAGGCCAAATGATATATCGACAGGGATGGAAAGCATAAGGATGATGAACAGGATGATACCCGCTATGATGTAAAGGGCCAGCATGCTCTTCTACTTTTCTTGCTTCTTTTCTCCTCGCTTTTCCATGACCTTGCCTACGACGTCGGCGATTTTCTCGGCAAAGGAAGCTGCGCCTCCCTTGACCGGCTCGATCCTCACGCCCTCCTTGTTGACCACGATGACACCAACGGGCTTAACACCACCGCCACCACCGATGCCACTCCCGATACCCTCGCCTGTTTCCTTAGGGCCTTTGCCGGTACCGCCCCCACCACCAAAGCCGAAGCCAATGCTGACAAGGGGGATGAGGGTGTTGCCCTCCACGGTCATCGCCTCACCTACCACGGCCTTGGTCGTGAGCATCCGCTCGATTTCGTCGAGAGCTGTCTTCACTAGGTTCTGAATCTCTTCCATTTCCTTTCACCTCCTTAAAGTGTGTTTATTGGGATTTCATCCCAGGTTCATATGGATGAAAGATTATCGGTGAGGCCGAATGGTAGTGGATGATGAGCGGTTCGATTTTCGGCCGGTGCGCCTTGCCTTGTGGATTTCCTGGTCCCTCGCGCTTAATGTTATAATCCCCATAAACTAGTATCGATCCCGCAGGCACCCACTTGCCAACTGCTCCGCCCCATTCTCCGTATAGTGTCATTAATTAATTGATTTTGTCTATTAACCAAAAGAAGGAAATTGGCTTACAACATACACTGCAAACCTCTTAAAGGGGGGACGTCTTATTTAGGTGCCCCCCTTCGGTATAATCAATGCTCGACGGACGGACCAAATCCAGGGAATGTGAGAATGTTGCGTATGTTCGCCTGGGTTTTTCCATCAATCGTTATAGGATTGGAGGTGCCATTTGCCAACCCCGTTCCGAAATCTTCATTCACTAGGACACATTGGAATTTCATCCCAGGTTCATATGGATGAAAGATTATCGGTGAGGCCGAATGGTAGTGAATGATGAGCGGTTCGATTTTCGGCCGGCGCGCCTTACCTTGTGGGTTTCCCGGTCCTTTGCGGTCAATGTTATAATCTCCATAAACTAGTATTGATCCCGCAGGTACCCACATGCCAGCTACACCACCCCATTCTCCGTATAGTGTCATTCCACCACTGCCATCATCCGGCACCATTGTCATAAATCCACCATCCCGCACGACCCAGCCTTCACTCGGCACCCATTCTCCTGAAATGATATAGCAGCGATATTCATTTCTTGGGTCGAGACCGAATGCCATGGTTTCTGGCAATCCGGGACCAAACTGATCCTCAAAATATGCTTCTGCCTCAGCCTTCAGTTCAGCAATCTCGTCGTCACTGCGCCCCATGATATCTTTGTGAAACCACATTGCGAGATCATTTTCTGCCGGTGGCACACCGGGGTCATAACGACCAGCACCCATATAGACGAGATATTGGTCAAATCCTTGTGGTGTTGGTGCTGGTGATCCGCCAAAGGCCATCCCAAGTCCTGTGATGACGAGTGCTCCTACTATTAGGCTGGATATGAGTAATAATTTTTTACGACCCATTGGAAACGCCTCCTTTATCATAGATATTTTTTAGTCCCCACACCTAATCTGTTACAGGGCAAATTAGCGCATATTTCTAGATCATTTTTACCACCTCCTGCCTTCTTCTAGACTAACAGAGATACATAACATGTTGGTGGCCCGCTATAATATTGATTTAATTATTGACTCATCAACCCTTTTTCCACAATTCTCCGAAAGGACTAAATCTGCTGTCTAAAAGTATAATTTAATGACTGCATAAAATAGTATGTATTACTTCATTAGGTAATCTGCTGAGCGCTGACGAGCGAGGGGTGTACCTGATTCCTGACCTAATAAATACCACTAGAAGGAGGGTTAGAGATCGAGCGGAAATGCGGCGATACCGCGGCACGACTGTACCGATTAAGTAGTTAGAGAAGTTTGATATTTTGAGATAATTGAGATAACCAGTATTTTGACAAGCTAGAGAAAATTGACTAACTTGAGAAAACCGGCACCTTGACAAGGTTGAGAAAACTGACCTGCCCCCCAAAAAGGATACCACTTATTGAGTTAGAGTTACCGGCATTCTGACTTCATGGGCAGGTCAGGGTAGCCTGTAGCACTATGTCCATCTCCAAACTTGTTACTACATTTCCAACCATAGGAATAAATTACTCCTTTTGGACAGCCAATTTCCTCCTTCGGGAGAATAGACAAAGCCTCATGGGAGAACTAAAGTCAAGTTGCAACATGTGAAATTCTTAAAGAAGATATAGCACTTGTTTAAGAGCTAAGGTGATGAAACAAAGGGCACTGGAAATCGCTAATTATGGCGATGACTGGTGCCCTTTTTCATTAGGTTTAACTAGGAATAATTAGAAAGGAGATAGTGCCTAGAAGATAATAGCCATTTATCTAGAAGCAACGGATGACAATCTCGTTAAAAGGAGGATAATAAAAATGTTGTTTCATATTACTCACGTGCACACACCGGAGACATGCCCATACCATAATCCGGAAAAAGCCCGAGAAACATTTGGCAAGATGATGTCCAGCGCAGAACAGCTAGGGGTGAAGCTAGTTGGTGCATGGGTTGATGCCCCAGCACACACCGTTTATCTTGTTGTGGAAACAGATTCCGTCCAGAAAATTGAAGAGCTTTTAGCTCCAGTTTTTAAGATAGGGTATGCTGAGACAAGGGCTGTTTCTGATGCTGCAGCAGTCCTTAAGAGGAGAGTTGGAGAATAATAACCAAGTCACTATTATTTTTGTTGATACCTTAAACAAAGCTTCATTTATTGAGCTTTATGGTGTTTTGTAGTGTTTTGGTTTGTGAGAATAAATTTAAGGAAAGGAGGTGCTCAATGAAACCGAGCGAAGAGAAAGCACTCGAACTTTTTGACAAAGCCATGGAAACGGAGAGTGAAGGTATTGAGGTTTACGAAGAGGCCGCAGCCAAAGCTCAGGATGTCAAGGCTAGAGAAATATTCCAGATGCTTGCCGAGGCCGAACGTAGACACCTCAGCATCATAGAGATCACAAAAGAAGAGGCCAGACATACCTATTCTTCTCATGCCTGGAAAGGCGATTTCGTCGGCGAGATAGGCAAAGAAATCGAAGCAATTGGCAGACAATACATACCCAAGTTAACAGACGAAATAGTTTCTGCGGGCGCGCTCGACGCCCTAAATAGGGGCATCAAGGTAGAGGAGGACTCCATCGCTTTCTACTCTGATGCCAAGACCAAGGTAACCGATCCTGGCGTGGCCAACTTGTTCAATATCTTGCTCCTCTCTGAAAGGGCGCATCTTTTACTCTTCGAGCTCAATAAAAGTTACATCACCTATCCCAGGCGCGCCTAAACTAGGTGATATGGCTCTTCTCTTGGCTATTGTCTTTAGACGGTAAAGATGCCTCCTCAAATGTGCCGATGTCCTGTGGCGTGTGCTCATTATTCATTTGTTCATTATATGCGGGAGGTCGAATAGGAGCTGGGGGGATTCGAACCCCCTACCTTTTGACTGCCAGTCATGACCGAACTCATTTGTTACCTCCTTCAATCTGAATACGCGACTCTAATCGAAGGAAGTAACAAGATCAATACTTATCTCAGTGATTTAGGATTCTAGCATTAATCGGAGGCAGCCTGTTTTCTCCTTTTTATTAGTGATAAGAAAATGTGCAAGCCCAGCAGGATTATGAAAGGAATCCATAAATTATTGTGAATCTTGAAGGCTAAGTTCTTTGTTAATAATCCAAAAGTTAGAGTTTCGACCGTCCTGAACTCTGTGATGCCAAAGCCGGTAACCAGATATAATATTACCAAAACTGCCAATAACCAGTGTATTGTTTTCTTAAACAAGTCTTGGTTGGCTATGTTTTTCATTATTCAAAAAAGTCTTTATCCAGGTCTCCAGTATCAGAGTATCCTCTACTTTCCCAATAACCCTTGTAGTCAACATCATCAGATAATTCTATCTCAGTTATCCACTTTATCCATTTATAGCCCCATTTGCTCTCGGCTACCAATTGAAAGGGGTACCCTCTTTCTGGCGGAAGATCAATTTCATTCATCCTGTACGCTATTATGATGTCGTTATTCATTATGTAGTCGAGCGGAAAGGAAGTTGTATACCCATCATAGGCGTGGAATATGACCACTTTGGTACTGGGTAGTGGGCTGGATGCTGCTATCAATTCTCTGATCAGCACACCTTCCCACAGAATGTCTACGCTCCATCCTTCTACACAGTCCAGTGTTACCAACTTCTTATAGTGCTGGTAGCTGTCAATCACTTCACCGTAGGTATAGTTCTTTGGATTCTCAACAAGCCCGTTAACCTTCAGCTGATAACTCTCTATATCTACTTGCTGTGGCCCTTTTATGGAATTTTCCCTGAAATCATCTACTGATGAAAGTTTTGTGCCTTCATATTCCCTAATTTCCGTAGGTTCGAGTTCTTCTGTTTCATCCATATTCCTACCTCCTCCGCAGCCACTTATAGCTATCACGGTCACTGAAAGAACAATATACAAAATGATAGCGCGAATAATTAACTTTCTCATCCTCACAATTCCCATCTTCCTCTCCTAATAGCATTAAAGGACAGCTAATTTCCTTTTTAACTCAAATAGCTATCTCAAAAACTATTAGTCTCCACTATTTATATATTCTTCAGCACTTGAATGACCTCTTGGATATCCGGCAGTTCACTCAATGGGTAAACCTTCGAAAACAGGACTTTACCATTTTCATCTATAGCTATGTTGGCTCTTTCTGAGAATCCGTCATCTTCTCTGAATATTCCATATAGTTTGGCAACATAGCCATGAGGCCAGAAATCAGATAATAATCGTGTATTCTTTATCCCTAGATTTTCAGCCCAGGCTTTCTTGGTCGGTACTGAGTCAACGCTGATGCCTACTGGAATGGTGTTTAAGGAGGCGAATGTATCTGTGTTTACTTCCAGAGATTGCATCTGTTTGGCACATAGACTCGTCCATGCCAGCGGGTGAAAAGAAAGCAGTACCCTTTTACCTTTTGCTGCTGACAGCTTAAATTCATCACCATTCTGGTCTTTCAGTGTGAAATCTGATGCCATTTCACCTTTTTGTATGTGGCTCTTCCGCTCTGACATAGCATTTGACCTCCTTTTGTGTATATTCTATTCTCCCTTTACTTTACAGCAGTACGTGGATCAATGCTTGTGGGATTTTAACTACACCGGTCTCAATGTACCTGCGAACATCTGCCAGGCTAATGCTGATTTGGCAACAAGGCTAAGTAGCACATACATACGCTCACCAAAGAGATAATCACGCCATGGTCCGATTTTCTTGTATTGAAGTACCATATTTAGCGCAAAGCTGAAGAAGAAGATAAAAAGAGTCGGTAAAATGAAGTAGACAAAGGTGGGAACTGTGCCTTCCGCTGTCGCGAGCGAACCAAAGAAATAAATAGCAATGGCAATCCATGGCACGATGCCAGCTATGCACCCGATTATGTACGAAGTCCAATTCGTCTGCTCGGTAACCTGATTATGAACCTCCATCATTAGCCCGCAGAGATTCATAACGGCAGTAAGCGCAAACGCCATGAGCAAAGCGGCAAGGTCATAGAGACCGCACAGCATACCGATAAGTACAATCATTAGGGAAGCACTGAACGCATACTCATACCAGCGGGCATAGTTGATTCCCTTCTTCAAATTACTCACGTACCATCCAAATACCCCCGGTGAGACAATAGTGAAATGAGCAATAGCCGATAAAAGCAAGAACAGTGCCACCATTGCTCCTAAAGGCAGATTAATAACTGTGTCAGTGGTAGGCTCTAGCCTGCCCGTTTGGGGTATTAATCTCAGAAAGGATGTTGTAATCGGGAGTGTGAAATCGTTGCTTAAGAAAAATAGGGCAGTAGCTTGTCCCAGATGCAGAAATCCCATAAACACATTATATGTGCGCAATCTTGTAAACGGTGTCTCGTATTTCATAAACACACCTCCTGTGAATTGTTATCCCCCATCGGTTTGAGGAAAAGCGACTTCGGTATAGAGAAACTCTACCCTCTGCTTGTGCTCCAGCTCTTGTGACGCTAATTCTTCAAGCAGTCTTTTTACCTCTCCAGCAGAATGGATTTGGGCAAGACTTAGGTAGAACTCATGGGATGCCCTTTCGCGATTGGCAGCCATCAGGAAGACATCTTTCAGCTTCATATCGGGAGATATTTCTGGTTGGTTTAAACGCTCTGCAATCTTATAATCTATGATCTGTTCACTGCGTAGCGTTCCTCCTTTCAATTCACCCCGTAGATACTGTTCAAGTAGCTGCTGGTGCCCATGTTCCTGTCGGGCCAGTTCCTGGAAAGCGTCTCTGGCAGCTTCATCGGTAATTTTTTGGCTTAAGTCGCTATATAAGTGCTGCGACTCGATTTGCTTCTGTATCGCCTTTTGCAAAACCTCCTTGAGAGTTAGCTGAGTTACCATCGCTGTGTCCTCCTGTTTTCCTCCTTATTATCACAGTATTAAAGGGTAGCCTGTTTCCTCTTTAACCCAGAGAGCTGCCTCAGATTCTAGCTTTGCCTCAGCCTTTTCCTCTTCTTCTGCCTCCTTCTGCTCAATGACAACCCACTCGTGTTCCCTGCGTATCTTCTCTAATAGTTGCAGTTGTTCTAAGATAATCTTCCTTTCCATTTCACCCTCTAAGTAATGATTTTAGTCAAGCTCACATATACAGATCATTTGACATGTATTCTTTCTCCAATTGCCATTACCAAATTAAGGGCTAGATTTCTACCAGGACTCCGTCACCTGTAACCGTAACATTGTATGTTTTTAACGGTTGGGGTGACTTAAGTGCTTTACCTATCTTTGATAGCAATCCAGATCCTTTTAACCAGCGAACCACTTCTCCACTCTTGAGGTCGAACTGCGAGCCATGCACCGGGCAGGTGACTATAGTCCCTTCCAACTTGCCTCGTGATAGTTTACCCCTCATGTGAGGGCAACGGTTATCAGCAGCATAGTAGTCATCACCAACCCTGGCGAGAAGGATTTCACGCCCCTCAGTCAGGACTTCTTTCATAGCTCCATTTTCCAGCTCATTGGTCTTACCCACTTCAACCAAATTACTCATTTGACCTACCTCCTTACATAAGCACTTCACTAATGGGCTCACTCTGAGTCCAGCAGTTTACCTACTACCAAGAATCTCGCCAGCATATCAGCACCATGAGGGGCTCTTTTTAGTGCCTCGGTCAGATCGCATCCGGCATGATGCATAACCTGGTGAATACCCCTTCTCCAGTGATAACTCTGTGAAACATCATATATTTTGCCATTGAAGGCAACATAGCCAAGACCGTTGCTGCCATCATATTTCCTTAATTCTTCCCTTGTAAAAATTTTCATTTCAGAATAAGTCACCTGCCACTAACCAAAAGCTACGTCAAGTAGCATCATTACCGCAAATCCAACCATCCCACCCATAGTAGCTAAATCCGCATTGCCGCCGCGCTGGGCTTCCGGGATGACTTCCTCAATCACGACGAATATCATAGCGCCAGCGGCAAAGCTCAAAGCGTACGGAAGAATAGGCTGGGCAAAAATAACCGCAGCCGCTCCAATAACACCGGCGATAGGTTCAACTATCGCTGATAACTGCCCGTACC
>JABUBN010000347.1_pt1 | contig 13705 bp, 11 predicted proteins | sample 7240341 | NCBI WGS metagenome assembly JABUBN01 (sample SAMN07256345, study PRJNA390944) | subsurface metagenome | isolation source: Methane hydrate marine sediment | place: Pacific Ocean: Eastern North Pacific, ODP site | reverse complement strand
CATGAATTGAATGAACCCTTAGGCAATATCTTAGGATTTGCGCAGCTTGCAAAAAAAAATCCTGCACTGCCCGTACAGATAGAACAAGATATTGAAAAAATATTAAAGTCGTCACTGCACGCACGCGAAATCATTAAGAAACTCTTATTATTTTCCCATCAAATGCCACCAAAAAAAATCAAATGCAATTTGAATCAAATAATTGAACAAGGGATCTACTTTCTCGAATCTCGATGTACTAAGAATGGGATAGAGTTGAAACATTCACTTGCATCAGAACTTCCAAAAATAACCGCAGACCCGGCGCAACTAACACAAGTGATAGTGAATTTAGTTGTCAATGCTACACAAGCAATGCCAAACGGTGGCAGGATCATAATAAAAACAGTTACACACGATGATCATGTTGTGCTCATTGTCGAGGATACAGGCATAGGTATGAGCGAGGAGATCATTAAACAAATATTCACACCATTCTTTTCAACGAAGGAGAACGATCATGGCACAGGTCTTGGCCTCTCGGTAGTTCATGGTATTATAACCTCACATGGCGGTTCTATAAAAGTGCATAGTGAGGTAGATAAAGGAACACGGTTCGAAATTGAACTTCCTGTAATTCAGCAGCTAAACAAAAAGAATAGTGATTAAAATGACCTCTTCAGTTAAGAAAAACAATATCCTGATTGTTGATGATACACCAGACACGTTGGAGGTACTCCAAAGAAATCTTGTTTCTCAAGGTTATAGAGTCTTTACTGCTCCAGGTGGACCTGAAGCCATAAAAATTCTTGAGTCAGCACCGATTGATTTAGTCATAACAGACTTTAAAATGCCTAAAGTAAGTGGTCTTGAATTAATCAGACATATCCGTGAAAATTTTAAAGATACCGAGGTAATAATGGTAACAGGTTACGCTTCGATTGAAGGTGCGGTTAAAGCAATCAAGACAGGAGCCCAAGAATATCTTGTAAAACCCTTTACAGAAAGAGAATTTCTCTCTGCAGTTCAGGAGGTTCTCGATAAACTACGTGAGCGCAGGGCTGCACAAACTCAATCACCTAAAATGCCTTTGACTGCTCATGGCCTCATTGGTGAATCAGAGGAAATGCAAAGGATTTTTGAAAGCATCACCAAAGCTTCATCGACTTCAGCTACTTTACTTATTACGGGCGAGAGTGGCACAGGCAAAGAGCTTGTAGCCAGGGCTGTTCATTACAATAGTTCACGATCTTCAGCACCATTTGTACCTATAAACTGCGGTGGTATTCCAGAGGGACTGCTCGAAAGTGAACTTTTCGGGTATGTAAAAGGTGCCTTTACAGGAGCCACAGCATCACGGGCAGGCTTCTTTCAAACTGCTGATGGTGGTTCAATACTCCTTGATGAAATTAGTGAAACCAGTCTCCAAATGCAGGTAAAACTTCTCCGTATACTCCAGAATAAAGAAGTTTGTATGATTGGATCCAGACATCCCCAAAAGGTAGATGTGAGGATTTTAGCTTCGACCAACAAAAATTTGTTCGATCTAACGCAGAAAGGAGTATTCCGGGAAGATTTGTTCTATCGCCTTAATGTAATCACAATCAACATCCCGCCTCTGCGTGAAAGAGTGAATGATATCTTATTATTAACTCATCACTTTGCAGCCAAATTTGCCAAAGAATTTGACAAGCCCATACCTCAGTTTTCTGACAGTGCCTTGCAAGTTTTGAAAACCTACTATTGGCCTGGTAATGTAAGAGAATTGGAAAATGTAATCCAACGTTTAATAGTAATGACCGAAGAAGATATCATAGATGTTCCTGATCTCCCCTCACTAATGCGTTTCTCAGCCTTACAGGGTATAGGATACAATCGAACTCTGGCTCAAGTGGAAGCCGAATACATTCGGAATGTTCTCACGAGTGTGGATGGTAACAAAACAAAGGCGGCAGAGATACTTGGAATTGACCGCAAAACACTGCGAGAAAAACTTAAAAAGACAAAGAATCCTTCATCATCTTAAGAGGAGATTTCTCCTCAACGGTTCAAATTTTCCCAACAAGATGTATAATCTTCAACAATGACATTTTATGTAAAAAAACTCACCAGAAATATTTTGTATTCCAACCCTTGATTTTTCATTACTTAACAGCTTGCGCTGATATATTAGATTAACTACTGATAATTTTCCTGACCCATGGGAAACTGGCACAGAAATTGCGAATAATAGTAGTGAGAATCAAAAGCACAAAAATTTAGAGGAGGTGACTGTCATGATGCTAAAAAAGAAAACTTTAGGTCTTTGTTCAACGTGCAAAAAAGCGGAGTTCTGCACTTATACAATAGAACCTGAACGACCAGTATGGCGGTGCAATGACTATGAGGGTTGCGAATATAATGGAAAAAGAACTGCTGATCCAGTCATTTCACAGAATGCTGATTGGCTGATCAAATCAAATTTTGAACACAACGAAGACTCGAATGAGTACAGAGGACTATGCAAGAATTGCAAGCATCGAGAAATGTGTACCTTTGTAAAACCAGAGGCGGGTGTTTGGTGTTGCGAGAATTACCATGGGTGACAATTAGGAGGAAATTATGAGAAGCATTAAAGAGCTAGATGAATTTGTTGTCCAAGATATTGAAACTAAAGTAATAAGAAATACGAGAAAGCTAAATGAATTTCTGTACCAAGAGGTTAAAATCAAGAAAAGAAAAATATTAACAGTTGATATAGATAAGCAAGATTGCGTCGCTGTTGGGCTGGATGAAAAAGTATGGATCACTTTCAATCACGATGCAGGTGATTTGTTCGGTGCCCTTAATAATGGTGCATCCTTAGTGTTAAATGGAAATGCCGGTCGATTTGCAGGTGATGTTATGCGAAGTGGAAAGATAACTATCAAAGGCAATTGCGATGAAGGAGCAGGAATGTATATGTACGGAGGGCAGGTTATTGTCAATGGCAGTGCAGGAGATAATATAGGCCAAATCAGTAAGGGCGGAACGATTCTAATCAAAGGTGATGCTGGTAATTTTGTCGGGCTTTATTTGACCGGTGGGAATATTATAGTCTTGAATGATATAGGTGAAAAGACAGGGGACTGGATGATTAAAGGAAGAATATTCGTCGGTGGGTACATCACAGGACTCGGTAATAATGCTATTATTCAGGAGATGAAAGATAATGACAGGGAGTTTTTAGACGCTTTATTCACCGAAAACAAGATACAATTCCCATTAGATAATATTAGGAAAATAGTTCCAAAGGAACTGCGTCCATTTTACAAGAAAAGGTAAGGAATAGGTATGAGAATTTCTACCATACAGTTGGGCGGTTGCTCTGGCTGTCATATCTCAATCCTGGATATAGGTCAAGACCTGTTCAAAAAAGGAATCAATGTTGTACATTCCTATCTCTTAATGGACAAAGTCACTCCTACAATAGAAAGTGAGACGGATATTTTGCTAATTGAAGGAACGATATTAACTAACCAAGATGAAGCACTGGTGAAACGTATGGCCCCCCACACGAAAAAAGTAGTTGCCGTTGGGTCGTGTGCCTGTTTTGGAGGGATTGCCTGTTTGGGAAACCTCAAAACCCCTTTTACACCACAGAGATGTGATTCTGACGAACCCAAGTATAAGCTCCACCCTTTAGTATGTTCGCCAAAAGCATTTATTGATGTCGATTATTTCATTCCAGGGTGTCCGCCACCAGCAGACGTAATTCGAGATACCCTTCTTGCTCTGGTTGAGGGTAGACCTGTTCCTGAAATCACTCACACAGTTTGCGATGAGTGCGATAGAGAAAAAACCTATGAAGCACCCCCGATTCCACCGAGGGGTAAATGGAAAACCTTACTTGATGCAGCTCCTGACCCTAAGAAGTGCTTCCTGGAGCAAGGTTACTTATGTTTGGGGAGACAGACAATTGGAGGATGCAAAGCCTCATGTATCAAGGCAAACATACCCTGCGAGGGCTGCAGGGGGCCGATACTTCTTTATCGAGGGTTTAAGAAATTTACTGATGAAGAGAAGAAAAAGGTGTTGAAATGTCTAAGATAATTAAAATTGACAACGTCGCCAGGCTGGAAGGACATGCTTCTGTTACGCTATATCTGGATAAAAACGGCGAACTAGAAAAGGTCGAGTATCTGGCTACTGAGCCGTCAAGGGCGTTTGATGTCATCCTCAAAGGGAAACATGCATCTGAAGTACCAATATTGGCCGCCAGGATATGTGGCATCTGTTACGCTGCACATAATATCTGTGCCTGTAATGCATTAGAGGATGCATGGGGAACTTCCATTCCTGATTCCGCAAAGAAGATACGTGAACTACTGCTATTGGCTAATACACTTGCGAGTCACGCATTACACACCTTCTTCCTTGCTGGACCCGGCTTGCTTATCGATGGAGCGAGTACGATAGCTGACTTGCAGAATAAATACCCAAAGTTTATTGGAGTTGGGATAAGACTGCGAATGATTGGCCAGACGATTTCGGAAATAATTGCAGGCAGAAAAGTACATACAACTATATCGGCACCTGGCGGTGTGTTAGGAATATTAAATCGAGAAAAACAGGATAAGATCATGAAACTTCTTGATTCTGCAAGTAAACCAATGGAGGTTATGCAGTTTTATTTCAATAATATTATTTCTGAGAAGAAAGAATACATGCTGTCACATGGGAAGATTGAAACCCATTTCTTAACACTCAAGCAAGGCAAAAAACTTGAACTCTATGATAGCCCTATAGAACTTATAATGAAAGATGGAAAAGTGGATATTTTGACACCGACCCAGATTCTGAAGAAAATAAGCGAAGAGGAGAAGGAATACTCCTATGTAAGACATCCGTATTTAACAAACTTGGGACCTGAGAATGGGCAGTTTAGAGTTGGACCTCTTGCAAGAATCCAAAGTGCAGACTGGGATAATCCAAGTTTTCATGAATTCAAAAAGAGTTTTGGCAACTTTACTCAATCTACAATGGGTTATAATATTGCAAGAATACCAGAAATGTATGAATGCATAAAGGGAATGAGGAATATTATTGAATCTGGTTTGGATGAGGAAATAAAAAATGTCGCGCATCCAAAAGAAGGGTGTGGTGTAGCAGTAGTAGAAGCGCCGCGAGGTTTACTACTTCATCAGTACGAAACGGATTCCGAGGGCATAGTCACTAAGGCCAGAGTCATCGCACCAACTACTTTTCATCAGGGAAGCATTGAAAAGTCTACGTTTGAGGCAGCAAGGACTGTGCTTAATGGCAAGAAAGGCCACTGTTCAGATGAGGACAAGGTAAAGATAGAACAAGCAATTCGTGCCTACGACCCATGTATGTCATGCGCAGGTGCTACACAATTGAGGGTCATAAAGAAACCGAAAGTGGGAGGCAATAATGATCAGAACACATAAAAGGTTATATCGTGTCAATATCGATAGGAATAAATGTATTGGCTGCTTATTATGTGTAAAAAACTGTCCAACTGAGGCACTTCTTGAGAGAAAACGAGAAACCTTTCCGGCTCCATTCCTATACTCTCCTGAAAAGTGTTCCGGTTGTCTTATTTGTGAAGAAAATTGTCCTGTAAGAGCCATTACTGTCGACCCGATAGGTAATGAGGCTTTATCAAAAGGTGGATGGACATCAGACATTATAGAAACAATCCATCTAAAGGCAGAGACTGGGGAGTGTGCCTTAAGGGGTTACGGTTCCAGTCGTATGGTACCCACATTGGATGATATAATTGTCATTCCGGCGCAACTATTCAAGACACCCATTGATAAATATAGACAGAGGTGTAATACCAAAGTAGTGATTGGTAAAGGAAGGGTCAAGAAGCCTCTGGTTCTGAATATTCCAATCATGATCGGTGCAATGTCTTATGGTGCTTTAAGCAGGAATGCCAAAATGGCTTTAGCAAAAGGGACTGCCCATGTAGGTTCTGCTGCCAATACAGGTGAGGGAGGTTCTTTTCCTGAAGAAAGGAAATTAGCAAAAAACTTGATTGTCCAGTGGTCAACTGGAAGATTTGGTTGTACTACGCAATATCTGAAAACCACGGACGCAATCGAGATCAAAGTTGGGCAAGGTGCAAAACCGGGGATGGGTGGCCATCTTCTGGCCGAAAAAGTTACTCCTGAAATAGCAAAGATAAGAGGAATACCCGTTGGAACTGACGTTCTAAGTCCGTGTAGACATTTAGATATGACCAAGCCAGGAGATTTAGCGAAACATGTAGAATTGTTGAGAGAAGTAACAAATTGGAACATTCCGATAATTATTAAACTAGGACCGGGCAACATTTACAACGATGTAAGGCTTGCAGCTGAAGCAAACCCCGATGCCATTGCAATTGACGGAATGGAAGGAGGAACAGGCGCATCTCCTGAGGTAGCTACTGAACACGCTGGTATTCCCACCCTGGGGTGTATAGCGCCTGTAGTAAAGGCATTAGAAGATTCAGGGTATAGAGACGAAATTAAGTTGATTCTACTTGGTGGCATTAAAACAGGAGCTGATGTCGCTAAAACAATTGCTATGGGATTTGATATTGTCGGTATCGCTTCTGCAGCCCTCATAGCACTTGGATGCAGAGTCTGCAAACAGTGCAATACAGGAAAATGTGTTTATGGGATAGCAACCCAGGATTCAGAATTAGCGCAACGGCTTGATGTTAATGAAGGTGCTCGTAGGATTACCAATTTCCTGACAGTGATGACTGAAGAATTAAAAACACTCACTATGTTAGCAGGCTATGATGATATTTACAAATTGACAAAAGATGACTTGAGAGCTCTTAATAGAGAGGCAGCAAATATAACTGGCTTAAAATTGATCGGGGTTGAAGATACTGTTTGATTCTGTTCCAACTGATGCATACTGTTTAAACACAACCAGAAACCTTGTGGGGGTAACGATCACACTATGGACGTAGATTGCGAAGAAGTGGAAAAAATCTTAAACGGATAGTAGATAATAGATGGTTGATGGTAGATATTTGATAAAAAAAAGGGGCACATAATGTGCCCCTTTTTCTTTCCTGTTTTTTAATCTATCATCTACTATCTAACATCTTCCATCTTTACCTATCTAGAATACATCGATCATTCTTGCCAGAACTGCCTTACCACGGTAATCTGGTAATAGTATTGGTGCTTTTCTTGTAGTATTGATACCTGCCTGTTTAAGCATTGTAACGTAATTTTTCATATGTTCCAATGTCAATCTTCCGTGTTTTGCATCAGATTTTAAATATTCTGCTGCAGAAATACCTGATCTTCTACCAAAAACAAGGCAGTCAAGTGTTGAATTACCCATAAGTCTGTTCTTGCCATGTACACCACCTGAAATTTCACCTGCGACCCAGAGGCAATCGACATTAGTTTTTCCCTGTGGATCGGTTTCAACACCACCATTCTGATAGTGAAGCGTAGGAAAAACCAAAACCGGATCCTTACGTATATCAAGATCAAAGCGGTTGAACATTCGATACATGCCGGGAAATGATTTTTCTATAGTACCTTTACCATTTTTAAGTTCAATGAGCGGAGTATCGAGCCATACACCGCGCATGCCGGTCGGAGTGATTATCGCCTTTTCTTTAATATAACACTCCCTAATAAAACTTGCTGCCTCAACATCTCTTGGTTCAAGGGGATACACAAATGCTTCACCATCTATATTCACTGGCTGGGCACCCATACCCCTCAATTTTTCAGTGAGTAGAAAACCTATTATCTGTTGAGGAAATGCTGCACCAGTTGGATGATATTGTACTGTATCAGTATCTCTCAATTTAGCACCAACACGATAAGCAAGAACAACACCATCACAGGTCGCACCATAATGATTGGTTGTCGGAAACCCGCGAATATGGAGTCTACCAAAACCACCGGTTGCCAGAATTGTAGCCTTTGCCTGAACAATCTTGTAGTCACCAGTTTCAAGATTATATAGCACAGCACCGGTCACTCTGTTACCATCAGTCAGGAATTCTATTACTGGATTATATTCTAAATAGTTGATTTCCCGGTTTCTAAAGTCATCTCTTATCACCCTCAATTCTTCAAGCCCGGTGTAATCCCTGCATGCATGCATTCTTTTCCTTGATAAACCACCGGCAGCTTTTTCCACAAAAGAACCATCTTCTTCTCTATCAAGTATTGTACCCAAATCACAGAGCCACTTCATTATCAAAGGAGCATCTTCCACAAGTTTCCTTAATACATCTGGTTTATTTGTAAAATGACCACCACCTATTGCATCCAGAAAATGTCTTGACGGCGAATCATTTTCTCTGTCTGCTGCCTGGGTGCCACCTTCTGCCATTATCGAATTTGCATCACCATGTCTCAATTTATTAACGAGAAGTATTTTATCCTTTGCAATGCCCTTATCATTTGCCCAAACCGCAGCACTTGTTCCTGCAAGACCACCTCCAATTATAAGAAGATCAACAGTATAGTCGGGTTTCGTTAAATCCACCTCATTACCTTGAATCAACGGATATGCTTCAATCAAATCTGCTACTTCATTCGGTGTCATATCCCCTTTATTAAGACCAATAGACAGTGCCCGCTTACCACCCGGCGCATAATCTGGATGAATCTTTAAAACCTCATCCCGCTCTTTCATGGTCATTGCCTCAGGCGTAACATCTTTGCGCTGTGCCCTCGTATTATTAACAACCTCAATAAGTTTTCTCATATACTCTGGATAACCACCAATAAATTTTAATTCAGCCATTCTCTCCCCCTTTTTTATTCCTTTTCTATATCCCGGGCGACATATATCTTTTTTAATTCCTCTGTGCCGGTTTTAGTGAGCTTGTCGAGTTCCTCATTGTATTTACCTTTTTCAATTTCTTCAACTCTTTTCTTAAGGTATTCTGGTAGTGGAGTTTCGTATTTTCCATACAACCTTCTTGCCAGTTGTGCATAATTATATTGTGCAAGTTCTGCTGGACACCGTATAGCACAAAGACCGCACTGGATACAATCAAATGACAATTCAGCCATCAACGCGACATCCCCACGTTTGCCTGCAGCAATGTATTCCATTACATCAATATCCTGGGGGCATGCCTTTGTGCAGGAATTACAGCCCAAACACCTTAGCATCTCAGGGTAATGTGTAAGAAATGCCTCAATGCCGGGAGAAAGTTTATTTATATCATAAGTTGCTCTTTCAGCTGGAGTAAACGGAATCTGGGTTAAATACATACCATCCTCTACCCTGGTCTGACATGCCATTGCAGTCTTCAAACGATAATCTCCCTCTATCCTGTAAACAGTTGTACAAGCACCACAGAATCCAGCCCTGCAGCCGCATGACCTGATAAATCTATAGCCGGCAAACTCCATTGCTTGCATGATCGTAAGACCTGCCGGGACCTTATGTTCGCTTCCCAGAATAGATATTGTAATCCAATGTTCAATATCCTTTTCATCAATTCCCGTAATAACAGATTTATTTGACGCAGCAATTTTATCCATAATATTATTATCTTTCTCAGGCATATTAAATTAACCTCCTTTTGTATTTAAATTAAATAAGATAACTTCACCTCATTCGGTTACTTGATAAAACTTTTTCATTATACCTAAAATTTACTATATGTCAACATCCTGACTACTGTTTACTTTTTTCCAATCTTTTTATAAAGTTAATAATAAGTCGTTTGGTTCTATCCATGTCCTTCAGGGAAACGACCTCAACCGGAGTATGCATGTATCTTAGGGGAATACCTATAACACAGGTCGGAATACCTTCTCGGTTAAAGGCAATATCATCGGCATCAGTACCTGAACACATCGGGAGAGGTTCAATTTGAAAGGATATTTCCAATTCCTTTGCCGCTTCAATAAGCAAATCGCTCAATTTTTCTGGTATCACTGCACCCCGGCTAATCACCGGTCCGCTATTCAAAGGAAAATATTCATAATCTTTCAAATCCGGATGCTCTGCGTGACTAACATCAACCACGATAGCATAATGTATGGGCAATTTATAAGAATGAATTATTGCACCAAGACCTGTATATTCCTCCTGACTTGTAGCTACAAAATGTAGACCATACGAACGTTCCATTTGCAACATCTCTCTTAATGCAAGCAAACCACAAGCAACACTTGCACGATTATCAAGAGCCTTTACAGTACGCAAATCCCCTTGGAGTTTTTCATATGTTCCTAAAAACGATATACAGTCGCCAATTTTAACTAACTTTTTTACTTCACCCGGATTAAATCCTGTATCAACGAATAATTTTTCAATAGGTAAAACTTTCTTACGTTCTTCTCTGGTAGTCAAATGAGGAGGTTTAGCACCAATATACCCCCTTAGCTTCTTTTTGCCATGAACAATTACTTCCTGCCCCGGAAGTATACGAACATCAACACCACCAACTCCACTAATACTGATACGACCTGCATCATCGATAGAACTTGCCATAAATCCAATTTCGTCAATATGACAGGCTATCATAATCCCAATATCCTTTTGACCCTTTAAGTAGCCATATACACTACCATCCTGTTCGATACTTGCATCGATATGATATTTTTGTAACTCTTGCAAAATCACATCTTTAATATCACCTGAATAACCAACCCCTGTTGCCAGAGTAAGTTTTTTCAGTAATTCATCAAGATATTCCATTTGCATTACCCTCAAATTCTCTAATTTCTTGCTGATATCAGAGATTTATCGTCCTTTTTATCTTCCAACGTACAGAAAACTAAATTTCCAGTCTCGAAAGATAACATCGTTGTCACCCGTGCAGTAACTGTTTGATTGATACATTTCGCACCATTTTCAACGACGATCTTAACTCCCTCGATATATCCCACTCCCTCAGTGTGATTCATTCCTCTCTTCAATACCCTTACAGAAATCAACTTACTCGGTGTAAAAATAGGGGTTAAAATGCGATAGAGATCTCTAATATCAATAATACTTACATGGGGATAGGATTTTGCATGTCGGCAAACTTCATCCGATATTGTAAAAAGCTTTGCACGACTTTTCTGTGCAACCTTTAAAACACAAACCTCTTCAACCAATCCATTACCTTTTTCCTTAACAAAATCGACAGTTGCATTTCTTTTCAAAATGTTTATCGCCCTCTCACCCTTATTGCCGATATATCTTCTCACAATAGATCTCACTAATATCGGAATAATTATTTTCCCCTCAAAAAACTTCCTTTCAAATAAATAAATAACTCTTCCGTCTATTATACTTGACGAATCTAAAACAAATCTATTCGCGCGCTTAAAGAAAACCATATTTCCTCCTAAATACGACCATCCTCACTCTTCATTCCCCAGTGTAATCTTAGCAGCCTCTCTCACATCATCAACACCAATAATATCCATTTTAATGTTCTTAAGTGATGAATGTTTACGAGGTATGATTGCAGTTTTAAATCCCATATTCTCAGCTTCTTTTAACCTGGACACTATGCCATATACTGGTCTAACCTCTCCACCCAAACCAACTTCGCCTATTGTAATTGTTCCCTTTTCTATAGGTTTATTCTTAATCGACGAAGCGATAGCAAGAATAATGCCCAAATCACTCGATGTTTCAAACACCTTTATTCCGCCTACTACATTCACAAAACAATCAAATCCATATACACTAATTCCTACCCGACGTTCTAGTACTGCAAGAAGTAAGGAAAGTCTTTTATAATCTATACCGGTTGCTACACGTTGAGGATAATTGAAAAAAGTCGGACTCGTCAGTGCCTGCACCTCAACGAGCAATGGTCTTGATCCTTCAATTATTGAAATGATTGCCGAACCTGAATTTTTCGAATCAGATATGAACAGATTTGACGGATTAATAACCTCTTTTAACCCTGATTCAGTCATCTCAAATACACCTATTTCATTAGTTGAACCAAATCTGTTCTTTATTGCCCTTATTATCCTGTACTGTTGATTTTTATCGCCTTCAAAATATAAAACTGTATCAACAATATGTTCTAAGGTCTTTGGTCCTGCGATCACACCATATTTTGTCACATGACCAATGATAACAATTGTAATACCAGTTTCCTTTGCAAACCTCATTAAATCAGCACCACACTCCCTCACCTGGGCAACACTACCCGGGGCTGATGTCAATTGAGATTTATATATTGTTTGAATTGAATCGATAATCATAAAGTCAGGCTTATTTTCCTCTGCACACTCAAAAACTGATTCAAGCTCAGTTGACGAAAGAACATCGATTCCTGTCCCGTCAATGCCAAGACGTTCAGCCCTCATACGAATCTGATAAGCAGATTCTTCACCATTTACATAAAAAACCTTTCTGCCCAAACCAGCTACAAGACCAGATATTTGTAGCATCAATGTAGATTTACCAATACCTGGATCACCACCGAGTAAAATTAAAGAGCCTTTTACAAAACCTCCACCAAGTACACGGTCCAACTCAGAAATACCAATAGTACAACGTCCCTCTTTTGAGAACGGAATCTCCGATAAATGCTGCGGTATTAATAGTCTGGATTTCTTTCGTGATACCTTTTTTTCAATGATTTCCTCAACCATTGTATTGTACTCACTACAGGCAGGACATCTTCCCAACCATTTTAGTGATGATGCACCACAATTTTGGCAGACAAATTTAGTATTCATAAAATATCGTTAGTCGTCAACCGTTTATCGTTCCATGTTTAGCCGTATAACTATGCCCAAAGACTATACGGGCTGCTATGCCGTAAAACGAACAACGTGTGTCTATCAAAATACTTTTATATTTATGTATCTTTTCGGATTTTCCTTAATGTCCTCAAGAAGGTCTTTTAGAGCCAGATTAGTCTGTCTGACCTCTTCGTATAATTCGTCAGATGTCAACAATTTACCAATCGCGCCGTCTCCTTTCAATAACATAATAAGAGAATCTAATTCTTCAACCACGTCCTCGGTTTTTTCGACCACAGCATCAATTCTGCTCGTAGGTTTTTGCATCATATCCACAAGCCTCGTAATATTCTTATCAATATTACGAGAGAGTTCAGCAGCGACTTCAGTCAGTTCACCCATGTTAAAATTCTTGAACGATGTGAAAAGACTATCGAACTGGGTCGCCATTGATTCAAGATCAAGCGCTTCACTCACACCATAATAGACATCTGGAATCTCTTCGTCCCTACCCGGCGTAATCTTTACATATCTATCTGAACCAACATAACTGACTGAACGAACCGCAATCTTCGTATCTTTAGGCAATACAATATTGCGATCCAGGGCAATAATCGTCTTGACATTCTCACGGTCAATTTCAAGAGATTTAACTTTTCCTTTTTCAATACCGTACACCGTTACCGGATCACCAATTCTTAATCCTGTTACATCTTCGAAATATACAGCCACATCGTAAGTATTTCTTAACCCGATTCTCCCAGAAAGCCAGATGTACAATATAATAAAAAGAACTATCCCTGCAATAATAAATATACCAACCAAGGTTTCTTTCATGTGTTTACCCATTGTATACTTCCTTTCTGATCTGTCTCACCTTACTGATTTTACCTTTTTTTAACATATAGATCTCATCCCCCACTGCTTTAGCAGTATCAAGATCATGTGTGACCACAATACCACTTTTTCCATACTTTTTTGTCAAATCTATGATTAAGTTAACAACCCTTTCTCTCATAATTGGATCGAGTCCCGTCGTCGGTTCATCA
>JABUBN010000346.1_pt1 | contig 13706 bp, 13 predicted proteins | sample 7240341 | NCBI WGS metagenome assembly JABUBN01 (sample SAMN07256345, study PRJNA390944) | subsurface metagenome | isolation source: Methane hydrate marine sediment | place: Pacific Ocean: Eastern North Pacific, ODP site | reverse complement strand
ACTTGAGTAGACATGTTCAGGTCCTCTATCAATTAAATAACTCAGTAAACCTTTTTGGCTTTCAAATCCAATATGCCTGATCATAATTTGTTTTTCCCAGGGGATAAAGCCAAATTCTCGAAGTTCGAGGGAACTTACCGCTGGTATTTCTTTTTGCTTTTCTTGATAATAAGCTTGAAATAATCTTTTTAAAAATATATTATCGCTCATTTTCTTTTTCAATCTTCGTTTTATTTGCCTTGTTTTTATTGGAATTCCGGTATTGTTTTAGTTGAATATAAAATAACGGATGCGAGAGTTTTTTTTTGTGTATCTAATTTTTTCGAATAATAACCTTCCAAACAAAGTTCATCTTTAGACTCGTTTGCTTTACATATATTTAAAGATTTAAGCGTAGAACAAGAGTGAGGCGTATATTCTTTCTTTTTAGCGAACTCTACTTGGTATTTAGTTTTTTTCCTATCAAAATCAGGCAAATTCGAAAAGATATCAATAATGTTTTCTGTAGGATAATTCAAAGCATGTAAAAAAAAAACAAGAAACAATCTTTCTGTATGAACTATATTCATACCTTCTTGAATTCTACGAAGTATATCTCGTATGCACGGAGGAAAGTTATTTGAAATGTCGCTTCCTTCTTTGAAACTGATCTTAAACGAATATTCAAAGTCTTCTTTTTTAAGTTCCCAATTATTCAATATGTTCCCATATAACTCCTTAAATTCTCGGATTTTTAAGAGGTTTTTTCGAAAATTTTCTATATTGTTCTCATCTTTAACTTCTTCTACAATTAACTTTCTACGAACATATTCTTGCAATAATCGAATTAAATCTTTTTTTTGAATGTAAACATATCCTTCTGATAAGGCGTTATGAACCAGTTTTCGGTATTCGTCGTGTAAGTTAGCAGCAAGTTTCAAATAATCTGTGTAGTGAATTTTAAAACTAGTTTTAAGTATTTCTCGTTGACCCTTATTAATATTTACCCCGTAATTAATAGGAGGATCCAGATAATCAAACTTTATTTTTAAATCTTTAACAATATCGTAGAGATATGCGTCTTCATTCTCCCCGATAAGTTCTTTATAAGTTTGTTTAGAATATGTGTTAGCTACTCTATTAGAAATTTGCTTACTATTCAAAACATATAGGAGTATTTTAACAATCAAATACAAATATATGTTTAACTCGTCTGCTTTATAATCTTTTATCTCCTCTAAATTATTGAAAGCTGCTTTAAATATTTTTGAAATTCTTTGTTCTAATTCTCCATCGGGGTATTTTAAAAACGCCTCTTTGATGAAGGCGGTTGGATCTTTTGATGCTATTTCGGAATAATAAATCTGTAGTGAAGGCAACCATGGATAGTGTTTTAATAAATCAGTTGATATGCTCAAGACTTATAATTCTCCTATTAACCTTTATGTTCGTAAATTAAAATAAATTAAGATTAAAACAGCTATATAGATTAAGAGTAAATAAGTTTAATGATGAAGTGTAATTTTTCAAAATAACTTAAAATTTTATTTTCTTATTTTAGGAGAATAAAGTCTTTTCTCCATAAATAATTTCATAATAATCTGGAAATAACATCATAATAATTTAGAATACACAGAGTTTTTTTCACATAAACTTAGAATACAGTGATTTTTTCAAAAAAGTATAGAAAATTTAGAGCCCTTCAAGTTATAAATGATTGCTTATATTAAATCATCAATCCTTGTCTGTAATTTTAATCTATTTAAGCCTATCAAAATATTAAATAGCCTCTTTTTTGAATAACAAAATTATAATTCTTCAAATTAAAAAAAAAATAATGTAAAACCGGGGAATAGCAGTCATTTACGAATGTTCGTACTCCGCTGACTCAGCGGATCCTTAAGGGGCCGGTTTATATACCGCATGTTACTAATTGTTTTTCCACCTTATATTTCTTTCTATTCGAATTTGTTCTAATTGTTTTTTATATTTTCCATAGCGTTTAGGATTGATGTGATATATATTAACACATTTTCCTCTTAGTATTAAAAATTGCGTAGCCAACTCAGTTTCTTCTTGAATTTTGTGTTTCAACTCAAAGAGTTCCCGTCTTAAATTATTAAGATATTTTCTTGGTAAACCAGGTGATTCATGATTTACTAATATTCCTGTAACCATCTGTCTATTGTACCTTCTCTGTATTTTAAGTTTCTTTTTGTTAATTCTAAATCCATAATTATTTATTCCCTTTAATATAGCATGAAAAAACCCTTTTGGTAATTCTTTTTCTTCTGTTGAGAAGGTAATATCATCAGAATAGCGTGTATATGTAAATTTGAATTTCCGCCCTATTTGAAATAATTCTTCATCCATCCGAGAACATATTAAATTAGATAAATATGGGCTTGACATAGTTCCTTGAGGTAAATAGGAGTCAACCTCGTCTTGATTAAAGAATAACAAAAGTGCAGTAAGACATGCTGAAATTCTCCCCGAATATCCTAAAGCATTAAAAAACATAAATACATCAGAAAATCTAATTGAATGAAAAAAATCAATAAAATCTAAATTAATTACAATTTCTGAATTGAGATGCCTTATAGCATTTTTTACATAAGATCTCCCTTTGATATATCCATAGGCGTGGTCAGATGGTTTAATTTTCTTTAGAATATATTTAAGAATTATATATTGAGCTTTCTCTAAGTCTTTATAAATTACGTGTTCGATTATCCGAGGAGACGAACTATGCCGTTTTGAAATCTTTATTTCGTCGTAAAATGAGCTAGATTTATTCAAGAGAAGTTTAAATAATTTGGATTTTTTAATTTTTAAGAATTGAGCTAAGTCATTAAATGAAAATATCTTAGGTAAACCATTTGCAGCAATTTTACTAATATTCAATTCAACTTCTTGAAGAAATTTTTGATAATTACTAGGAATTTGAGGTAAAATTGGATACTCTTCTTTAAAAGTTCTCCCAGTCTTGGTAAAATTATATTGATTCTTGATTTTTTCTTCATGATAATCAGTTCTAAAGTGATTATTTCTCAAATCTAATTCTAAGAGTGAAGGGAGTTCAAAAAAGGGTAATGACATTAGTTTATTGTCGATCAAAATTAAAGTTTGCAAATATGTAAGGGAATTGATTTCCTCTGGGATGCTTTTTATTTGATTCTCACCAAGATTTAGTTTCTTTAGAGAGATTAATGAGAACAAATTAGGATTTATTTCCGAAATCCTATTTGCCTTTAAATCCAAAACAATCAACTGATTAAGATTTGAAATACTATCTGGTATCTTTTCAATTAAATTATAATTTAAATGGATTTGCTCAAGGCTTAGAATTCTCGTTATAATTGTGAAATCTCTAATATGATTATTTTTTATAGATAATATTTTTAAGTATCTTAAACTGAGAATATATTGAGGAATTAATTTAAGTTTTTTATCTGGTATTGAAATACCAATCACATTCCTATCTCTTATTAAAATACATGGAACCAACTGAGAACTTAAATCAGATACAATAGTGAATTTTTCTCTAATTAAAAGCTCTAATTCTGTTATGGCATCTATTTCAGAGTCATTTATTAACTCTGCATAATATTCCTTTCTAAATTCTAAAGGACTCTTATAATTCATTTTTCCTTCTCGAATTTTTTTTTCATGAATTTGTTTCATCTCAATTAAATCTTTAACTTTATATTCCTTTCCCTCATTCGCATCAATAATTACAGAACATTTAATACATAAAAATATCGCATTCTCAATTGATCTAAGATAGTATGGACTTTTTCCGGAATTAGTCCATTCATTCCACCTTGGACCATTATTTATTGCTGGATATATATGAGATACAATGCTGAGATTCGCTACTTCCTTATCATCACTCTCCAAAGGATACTGAGTTAGATCGCCACACTTGCTACACAAGAAATTAGCTCTCTTTGAAACTATAAGTTTAACTGGAGCCAAAAATTCAATCCGTTGATTGTAACTTATTTTTTTTTCTGCACAACCTTCTCTGAGCTCTAAAAGCGTATGAGATTTAGAAAATTCCTCCAAGAATCTCTGATTCGAACTTCCTTCATATTCGAATAATTTCTTAATCTTTTTCTGTTTATCTGCGGAAAATAGAGAAAATTCATATTCAATTAATTCTTCTTTATTCATGATTAAATCACAATTTAGTTGCGCCCTATTCTTAATTTTCTGATATCTTCTTATATTTAAGATTTTTATATTCTAGTTAGTTTTATTGAATATATACTTTAAATTAAATCTTTTATAAACAAAATCTGTAAAAAATAAGTTATTTAAAGGATTTTAAAGATCAAATTACTTCTATGTTTTTATAATTCCTAACTTTCTCCTCAAATATTTTCTTAGTTAATAGGATAATATCAACTTTCATTCCATTATAGGCAAATTTTATTACATTTTCGCTAGTTCCTTTTTGAACAGCACTCCCAGGATATGCTTTTCTTAATTTTGGAATAATATTGTAATATACTTTCTGTTTTTGGTAAGGTTCTGATATCCAAAAATTCAGATCTAAATCACTTTTATCCTTAAAATTTCCTCTTCAACGTGAACCTTCTTTTGCGACACCAGCGACCTTCCAACCAGAACTATTTTTTAACCAATTTGACAACGATTTCCATAATTTTTTATATTTTTGAGCGAACTCACGTCTTTCTGCCATCGAAATAGCCTTATTCTCATTAATAAACGAATTTTAAACAAATATGTAAACACTTTTATGTTTATTTTATTTTTATTTTTTAAAAAGATTTAACAAATTATACCATCTAAACTAGGTGATCCCTATGTCAGAAGAGAGAATTCCCCCAACTAAACAAGCTCTTAGCGATGCATTAGAACTTTCAAACGAGATTATTAGAAATATAGAATAAGATGAAATTTCTTTAGCCAATATCGCACTTAAAACCGTACGTCTAGCTCGTTTGATTAACGATTTTGAAATGGCAGAAATAATGAGATATGAAATCTCTGGATACAAATCAAACAAAAGTGGATTTTTACCTCACGACGAATGGAAAATTGGTACTAAGACAAAACGAGAATATGAAACGGAAGATTTCAAACAATATGTATTTCCTGAGTCTATAGAAGAACTTGAAAGAGAAATAAAAGTAAAATATTGTCCATTTACACGAAAAGTAGTGAAAAACAAAACACAAAAAGAATTTCTAAAGAAAAATGAAGAAGAAATTATCGAAAAATTTGAGCTTTCTGAAGAAACTAAAAAACACGAGCAGAAATATGTTGACAATATAAATGAAATGAAAGAAAAAAGAAAATCTTGGAGATCCGTAAACAATAGATTTCTAGTGGATAAATTAGATATTCCACTTGAGAATTTAAAGGAATTAAAACGAAAATATTTATATCTCAAATAATTTATGAATGTTTTTTTTATAATAAATGATGTATAAAAAATATATTTTTATTAGGTTTATTGAACACTAAAATAAAATTGAAATAATTTATAATAGATATCAAGGAAAAATTAAAAGTTTTGGAATGATATTTATCTTTCCTCAAATTCCAATAAATAAAGGTCATTCAAGATTTTCCTTAATTCAGGTGTTATATATTTTCTTCTGATCTTTTGTTCTCTCAAACAATATTTAAAGGCGAAAGTAGTTGAATTAAGATTTACTACAAAAGGATAGGTCCAACAGAGCATAGGGTTATAGGGATGAATTTTACATGTTTTTGAATTTTCTTCATAATAAAAACAGTGATTATCTATTAACTTTAAATTTCTCCTACTAAAAAGTGTGTCTTCGCTTTCTATTCCATCAAGATCCACTCCATTTTCTTTCATATAAGTATAATCCAGTTCAGATATTGGATTTTTTGGACCATGACAACAATCTCCACATTTTAAACATTTAAATCCTTCTTCTTTCTTTATTTCATCAATTTTATTTCTCATCAATTTATATTTTTCCATAGTTTATTTCATCCTCATCTTTCAAGGTTTAATCAATGTCTCCTTTAATTTTTATTTTTTCCAGCTTGAGAGTGATATACTCGTTGACCTTGAACTCTCACATTTAATCTATTCCTCTATAATTATTGACCTTGCTGTTTCTGATATAAGTATACTTGATCATAAAATTCCTTGCGTATTTAGTCTTGAATTTATTTCTGAATATTCATTTACTTTTGGATAAGTTTTAGTTAAATATTCAGATAAATCATCAATCCATTCAAGAAAGTCGTCCTTGTTGAATTTAGGGAGTGAAATCTGATGATTGAAAAATCTCAGTATTTCATTTTTTTGACCTAATATAGAGATACGAATTTCATCGTTTTTAATTGGATAACTAATATTTACACCAAAAGTTTTGATTAATTCATAATTCTTCATTATATCTAGAAAATCTCTAATTATTTCAATAGTTTTGATGACACACTCTGAAATCCTGTCTTTACTATGAATAATCAGAGGGATTCTTAATACTTCTTTAATTTCTTCGGATATCATTATTTTACTCGATAACTCAAATGAAATTTTATTAGTGTCTAAGAAGTTTAAAAATTTATCATTAATGCTCTGGGTTAATTGATGGATCGAGACAATCGATCTTTCATCAGTAATACCGCTATTCCATTGATGAAAAGAAATTAAAAGCTGAATGGGGGGAATAAATTCTTTTTCACCTATTATTTCAGGTTTTTGTTCTGATTTATAAGTATCAATCATTTTATCTTTCCCCCCTAAATATTCACCAACTAAAAAATTGTCTCTAAAATAATCAGATAATAACCTCTTCCATGTGGGTACAGGTATTTCGCCATCCAAACGCCATAGCTTAAAGTAATTAGATTTTCTCCCAGATTTAGTAAGTTTCTTATTAATTCTTCTTAGCAATAATTCTTTTGTATAAGCTCTAATTGCACCATCAAAATGTACTTCAGTTAAATTTTCATTGATAATTGAATGGACATATCGACATCCATAATAATCAACATTATTTACAGGAGGATTAATTGCTGAAGGATCACTATAAACCTCTTCTGCCTCAAATACATACTTCCCTTCATCTACATACCAGTTGAAATCTGTTCTTATTAAAGATGTATAAGATTTGTGTGTTCCGATTCCATATTGAGTTTCCCCTGGTTTTATAGAAGTTATTTTATCATCAAAAAAGGGCCCCCACCAATAATCTCTTTCATAATGCATGACAAGAGAGGATGCAAGACCAACCATATCAGGATCTATTCTAATCTTTATATTTTGAACTAAATCCTCTAAATTATTTAATTGAAATAAGAAGGGAAAATTTAGACAATTAAGAATATTGTAGGATCTTCTAAATAACCTATGTGCATATATACATAACTCTCCAATTCTATAAATACCTAAATCCAATGGTTCTAATTCACCAATTGAGATAAGTCCGTCTTTATCTAACTTATCAAATAGATCTGGAAAAACTCGTGTAACTAGATCTCTTTCAAAAAAGCAAGCGCAACCTTGAAAATAGGGTACTTCTTGTTTGTTAAGATTCTCATGAATTAAGGTCTTTAGTTCCTCTAATTCATCCTTTATTCCGATGATATTTTGCTTATGATATTCATTATATTGATTTAAAATTTTTTTATATTCTTGATTATTTTCTGCGACTTTTTCATTAATAAATTGAAAATTTTCCGTAACTTTTGTAGTAATTAATTGTCTTATTATCTTGGGTTCTAAATGAATTCCAAAGCTTTTTGACCAACCAATCATGTTATTAAAATCATGTCCAAGGAGGAAGGGAGAACCTATTTTAGAAGAGTTCCATGCCATTCTAGCTAAATTTCTAGGTAATATTCTAGAGGTAGTCCCCCTCTCATCTAATACAGATTCATCAGTTGCAGAAACACCAATTAAAGTTTTCAATACTTTTCCCCTTTACCTTTTTTATGTGATTTTAACTCCAAATATTAAAAATAATTGATTATTTATTGAATAGTTTTGATATCCTTATTCTTTAAATAATCCTGCCATTAGAGTTGGTAATTTTAGATATACGACATCATCTTTATCCTCAATCCCATTTATTTGATAAGGAAAACGCACTGGTTTCAATTTATTTACTTTGATACAAACTGGAAGAGTAGTTTTATATGCACTAAGTTCATTCTTTAACTGCCTTACTGTTATCCCTTTATCACTTATATCCATTACAATTATATTTACTGATTCTTCTTCTAATTCAGTTCTTATAACTACTGTATGATATAATGAAGCATCTTTTTCCGACTGCATAACGCAAGAAACTGTAGCTTCCTCATTGCAATCTTCTAAATCATCAATCAATTCTCTTACATCCATATTTTTTCCCTCCCTTTTTTTGACCTATTATAATAATATAATTTTTTATTTTTCTAATTAGTTTTTGTCCTAAACTATAATAAATGCAACAGAAATATATCCTTTTCATTAATTCTTAATTTTTAATATTTATCTAATATTTTGAAATATTTGTCCCCAATATTCACGATTTAAAGCTTTATTTGCTTTATTTCTTATCTTATATTTTTCACGACGAGTAAGATCTGCCGATATTATATTATCTCCATTGGCAGGATCATAAAAGTCATTTTCAACTATATTATTGGTAATAAATTCTAATACTTTCTCAAGTTGAATTGAGAGAGAATCTCTTGTAACATTAAAGCACGCTAGATGAGTTATAATCTCTAATAAAAATGTTTTTATTGGTACATCTCGACGATATTTCCAGAGTTTTAACAATTTGATTACATCTCTACGATTATATTTTTCTATTTGTTCAGTGTGGACCTGCATGCTTGTTCTGAGCTTTATATTATCATAGCAATTATAAAGATAAGAATAATCAGAATCATATTTATCTTCGATAGAGGGAATAACATCTACATGAAATTCATTTTCATAGGGAATTCTCCATCCAACTCTCTTTTTCTCAATTCTCCTCCATTTAGAATTTAACGCATCTTTTACTATATAGAATAAATCTTTCAAATCTTCTAATGGGATAAAACCGGGAGACCAAATTATAAACATGTCCAAATCATAGTGTCGTTTTATCATTGTTTTCTTTTTGAATGATCCCGCCATGAACATCCTTTTTCTACCCCCTATATTATCAAATATACAAGACCGAACATTATCTCGTAATCTTAATAAGCTATCAATTTGAGATTGTGGTGGTTCTAACCCATTCAAGACCGTTCTTAAAAATCCTTCATCATCCATTATTTTACATAAAGGTTCTTTTTATAGAAATCTATTTTATTACAATATAATCATATATTATCAAAAAAGCACTTGGTTCCAGTACTGTGCATCAATTGCTTGAATGGCAAGCTTTCTAATTCGGTTCTTGGTTTCCTTTGATATGTCATTTGAAATGACATTATTGGAATTTGCTGGATCTAACATTCTTGTATTTTGAATATTATCTCGTAGATATTTAAATGCCGCTAGCAATTGAGGTTCAAGTTTAGATCGGTCATATCCTTTGCATCCCTCAATAACGTATATTTCTAAAATAAAGGTTTTAATTGGAACATTCTTCCTTTTCTTCCATAATTTCATTAACCTAATTACATCTTGTCGACCACTTTTTTTGACATAATCTACTTGTACATAAATACTAGTTTGAAATCTGCCACCTGTTTTACTATTATATAGATACGCATAGTTTTCATCTTTACTTGAGAACTTACCGGGTATAACATCAATATGAAAATCCCCTTTAAAGGGAAGTTCTAATCCCACTTTCTTTTTTATTACGGTCCTCCAATTTCTATCAATTACACCTTCAGCAGCTCTATATAAGCTTTCTAGAGAATAAGGTGAATCTGAGGGCCAGTATAAAACAAGATCTAAGTCATAACTCGCTTTTATCATTGTATTTTTAGCATAGGAACCGCCATAATATGCTTTAGGAGTTCCTTTTATTCCATTTCTTAATTGCCCTTCGATTTTATCTCGAAGTTCCCTTAAATTTCTTTTCTGATTCTCAGTTAAATCTTGTCCATCTAAAATTTCTCTCAAATAACTTTCATTAGTCAATTATAATCACTTTTATCAATTTGACTTTATTGTAGTCTTTGGTTAATTTTTATAATGTAATTTGGAAATATAAATTTATAGAACTGAATATAATAGTAATTTAATATTGAATACAAAAAATCTGGATTTTTATGAAAGAAAGAGATGTCCATAAATTAATAGCTGAAAGCGGAGGGATTTGTAACTTTCCTGAATGTGGAGAGAAATTTATTTTCATATATGAAGATGGTACTTTTGTTAAATTAAATGAATTTGCCCATATAATTGGAGAAAGCCCCGAAGGTCCAAGAGGACATCCTACAAAGAGTAAATTAATGGAACAAGATCCTAAAAATATTATATTATTATGTGTAAAACATCATAAAATTGTTGATAAAAATGAAAAAGAATATCCAGTTGAAAAACTAAAAAAAATGAAAGAAAATCATATACAATGGGTTAATGAAAGATTAGAAGGTCTAAAAGAAGCCACTTGGACATTGATAATCCATTCAGGGAATGTAACAGGAACGGGTGTTCCAAATTTAGATAAAGAATTAATATATCGAGATTTTTACGGAACTCATATAATTGCAGAGACTGAAGAAATCATTATTGAAGAATTTCTAACCGAGACGCAAAATTGGCTTGAATATCAACAAAAACAAAAAGAATGGTGGCAAAATTTTAAAAATCGAGATGAAATTTCCAAGAAATTTCTTATTTGTTCAATTAATTTTATTCCATTAGTAATTCAATTAGGCTATCTCATTCACGATACATTTACAGCAGAAATTTATCAATATCACCGTGAAGAGGATACTTGGAAATGGGAATCTTTACACGAGATCGAAGAAGAACAAGACTTTTATTTAATTGAAAGATTTGATAATAAAGATTTAAATATTCAAGAAATAGCTTTATCATTTTCAGTATCGGGTATTGTTAATGATGATGATATTTTCGAAGGAGTTGGGAATTCAATTGAAATAATTAAAATTAAAGTAAATGAACCTAATAGAACTTGGTTAAAATATAAAGAACAGATAATAAATTTTCAAAAAAAGTATATCCAATTGATAGATGCAATAGTTCAACAATATAAGAATTTAAAAAAAATTCATTTATTTTATGCAGGACCCACTCCAATTGCTTTTATTATTGGGAGTTCTATTAATCCAACTATACACCCTCGTTTTATACTCTATAATTACTATGTAAAAGATACTCCTAAATATACAAAAGCTTTTGAAATTAATTAATTAGAAAGATGTGGTCACTACCACAAGTATCGCAATACTCAATGATTATAAATTTAGAAATCTAATACGGTTTATCTGATAAAATACTACAAATCAAATATTTTAATTATGGGTTTGTATTATGTATGTAAAATGTGTGGAAAATTGTGGAAATCCCGAAAGAGAATAGGAGTACCTTCAGAATGTTCAAAATGCCGATCAGAGAAGACTGCTTATAAAAGCTTAGGGAATTACTATAAGAATCCATATCTGTGAGCTAAAAAAGAGTAATTTTTAATGGCAGATAATGATGGATCAGAGGGATCCACAATGGATACTTTTAAATACTTGAACACCCATTTATATATTATGCCTGAAAAAAAGGACTACAGAGCTATTAAAGTCAAAAAAGACACCTATGAGTCATTACAAGAATTAAAAAAAGTGATTGTCCAAAAAGGTCTAAACTCTCTTTCAGAAAATATTATTGATTACTCTCCAAAACATTGTCCAGAATGTGGATCCAAGATGGATTCAGTAGATGTATCAATGAAGTATCATAACTGTCCAAAATGTAGTTTTAAATATCCAAGATTCAAACTTGGGTTAGGAGGTAGCTTAGCACTAGGGACATTAATTGGTTTAGGAATAGCAGGATTGATTTACCTATTAACAAAAGATAACGGTGAGGAGTAATATAATTATTTATATAAGATGTGAAATATGAGAGAAAATTGTCATAAAGGATTGTCAGAAATGGTTTTTGAAAAGGATTTCGGTTATGATTCAAAAGGACTCTTAACAAAAATCTTAGACGCTTCAATTGAACCAGATCTGGAGAATCGGCTCTTAATTGAACAGAATTTGGATTATCCTTCAAAAATATTACTCATTTTATCGAAGTGGCTTTCTGAACATACTTCAGGTGCAAGAAAATTAGCTTTAGAAAACTTAGAAAAAGCATATCTTGCTCGATTAAGAAATGATCCCTTATGGTCGCATTATCTTGGTTTATGCTTTCATTACATAACAGATTGGGGAACTCCCTATCATTCTCCAGTTTCCATAGCAAAAAAAGTCGTACCTTACTCAATTTTAGGAGGGATAGGTATGGGTATATTTAAAACTTTAATAAATTGGATCAATAATAACGGAAAAATACAGGAAGGGGTTTTAGATTGGAGTTTACTTGGAGCAGGAGCTACAGGTGCAAGTTCTTTAGTATTACAATATATTAAGCATAACGACTTTGAAAAACAATGTGATATCTATTGGAATAAGTATAAATATATGATTAAAAAATACTTTAATTCCTCAAAAATTAAATATCAAATACCAAGTAGTTTTGAAAGAGCATTAGAAAAATTTAACCAATTAATATATAAGCTAAGGAATACATGCGAGAGTACCTCTCCTGATTGGATTTTAGCAGATGGTAATAACTTTGTAGATTATATGATTAAAATTGCTATTGTTATGGATTATGCATATAAAATTGTAGTATTTTCATAGTTTATTACAATCTCTCTGGTTCTTCCCACTCTCCTTTCTTATCGTCTTCCTTTCTTAGTCCTGTAACTTCGTGATATCGAAAAGGAGGAGCCGTGTTACGGGGATACTTGGATACAGGGGAGCGGGTGATATTTTAATCGAAATTAAATTGAAATATTGTCCTTACACAAGAAAGATAGTTAGAAAACAAATAATGAAGGGCGTTCTTAAAGAAAATACTAAATTTAAAGAAACCTAAAGATAAAGAAAATAGTGTAATATCTTCGAAATACCCTATTTTTGGGACCAGAAGTGGTATCAAAAAAAACAAGATATTCCAGATAGGTAAGATCAGAGGTGCATTCTAAAAGAAGTCAACATGAAATATCCTTTCTCTTAATTTCTTGACATAAATAAAAGTAAAAAAGTAATAGAGATGATAATTAAATATGACAATAAATTCATTCTTTACAAAAACTTTTAACGATATTAGTTAGGACTTCAAGAATTTTGCTAAAAAATTTTGTTCGCAGTGTTATATTAATCTCAATTTGAATTGTGTTAAATAAATTCCCGTATTTCTCCCTATGAACACCTTTAGATGAATTACCAATAAATTCTTTATTATATAGAATCTTTAGGTCTCTATCGAATATTTCTTTACAATATTTATCTAATTTATTACGAAACCATGCAAATATATTATTGCTACATGTTTGGTTATATCTCGTGCCAATATTAATTTCTTTATGTGCATAATCCTTCATTCCATGTAGCGCTAAGTGCAAATATGGTTTTTTTAATTTATTATTGCTATCAAGAATTTTAAGATGGTTTAAAATAGAAAAAATAGCTCCTCGAAATTCTAGAATTGCGGGTTCATTAGTTTCATTTAAGGGTCTATTTAAATCCATTTTTCTTCTTGA
>JABUBN010000345.1_pt1 | contig 13728 bp, 15 predicted proteins | sample 7240341 | NCBI WGS metagenome assembly JABUBN01 (sample SAMN07256345, study PRJNA390944) | subsurface metagenome | isolation source: Methane hydrate marine sediment | place: Pacific Ocean: Eastern North Pacific, ODP site | reverse complement strand
AACTGTTTGATTTGTTAAAGCATTTAATCGATCTGGTCTGTTAATTGATATTACCGCGTAATTTCCATCAATTGTCCCTTCTCGAATAATATGACCTTGTTCGTCTGTTTTTGTGGGCCATTCAATTTTAATATGTTCAAATACATTTTCCGACATATTTAATAACCTCTTTTAATAACCTATTTTCAATTAATTTAATTATTTTTAAAATTTGATTTATGAATATTTAGTAGTAATTTTTTTAGTAATTAAAAACTTTCAAATTTTTCATTTTCTAATTTTTAACGTATATAAAAAGTAATTCAATCTATCAAACCAACAATACAATGGAAAAAAAAGAAAATCAAAAGCTAATAAACCGACAAAAATTATAAATCTACTTTTACTTCCAAAATCTTCTCATGACTATTCTCTAACTATCAAATATATAATACATCCGATACAACTAGTAAATAACACAATTAATAACCACACTACAGCATTCATATCTCTTTTCTTAGCATCGTTGTAAACCCATACAGCTATTGCTATTGCTATTACATAAATAATGACTATTATAATAATTACACTTAACCATAAAAATGTAAAAATAGGCTCTAAAATAGTCTCTTCTTGAAAAATCATTTTTATTCCTCATTTAGGTTTTTTTTAATATCTTAAAATTATTCTTTCTTATTATACCGACAAAAAATTTAAATCTTTACAAAAAAATAAAAATAAAAAAAAGATTAGAATTATTTTCGCATGCTTACAAAGCCGCCTGATTTCATCAGTTCGCAAGGTTTAAGATATTCCATACCAGTCTTATCTGCTAACTCTTCTAAAATCTTAGCCCATTTCTCAAATTGCTTTTTACCAGCAGCAAAGGGTCCAGGTGTGTTCATTCCTGCCATATTTGCTTCGTCAATTACCTTGAAGCCTGTTACGACTTTCTCTTCTAATAGACGGCAACCTTCGTTTAACATAATTGCCATTGAAGTTTCAACGCTAAATAGACCTGCTTTTTGAGATTTATCGATTTTTGGTCTTCCTTTAGACCAATCATAAAAACCTTGAGCTGTTTTGCGTCCAAGCTTCTTGGCTTCAACCATCTTGGTAATAACTTTTCCGGGCTTAAAATTAGGAGATAATGTTTCTGTGTAATAATTACCCACATGAAACATAGTATCGATTCCTACGTAATCCGATAGTTCACACGGTCCCATTGGCATCAAAGATCCTGCATCACCATCAATTTGACCCCATGGAATTCCTTTCTCAGCTGCTTGATCGAATATCCAATTTATATAAATTTGTACTGGTGCATTCATTCTGTTAACTATAAATCCAGGTCTATCCTTCAATACTTTAGGAACAAATCTCTTCCCTCTTAAACAAGGTAAAGATTGACCGATTTGAACACCTATATCCATTGCCTCATCAGAACTTTTTTCACCTGCTATTATCTCAATTAATCTCATGAGTATCGGTGGATTAAAGAAGTGCATACCAATTACTTTATCTGGTCTGTTTGTTGCCGAAGCAATTTCAGTAATGCTCATCGTAGAAGTATTTGTGGCTAAGATACAATGAGCCGGTGCGTTTTCGTCGCAAGTTTTAAAAACTTGTTTTTTGACATCCATTAATTCAACAACTGCTTCCAATACAAAATCAGCGTCTTTTACTGCACTTGCCGTATCTGTAGATTTTTTTAATTTTCCCATGAGATCAGCGGAAGAAACACCCTCACCTAACTTTCCTTTGGCTTCAAGTTTTTTTAACCCTTCATCTATTTTAGCAACTCCATTATCAACGAATTCATCTTTAATATCGACTAATGTTACATTATAACCAGCCATTAAACAGATTTGACCGGCATTATGGCCCATTAGACCAGCACCAATAATAACAATGTTTTTAACATCAACCATTTTTGTTTTTCAACCTTATATTTTTAATTATATTCTTATTTTAATATTTTTCATAAACAGATTGTAATATGTAAATTAATTCGTTTTTTTTTTTAACTTTTGACATTTTGTTTTTCAAAAAGTACAAATAAATGATCAATAAGAATATAATTAATCTTTAATTTAAAAAAAATTATTGAACTTATGAAAGAGAAGGAAGAAAGAAATATGGATGAGAGTGTAATTCAACGAGTAATTGATCCCGAAACAAGTAGAGACATAACTGGGAATTTATCAATCAGAAGTTGAAAGAGAAATTGTAATTCCATCATTCTTTATCAGAGTTGTGATAAAAAATCATTTCTTCTACACACACATTTTTTTCAGGATCGTCGTGGAGAAAGTTGATCTCTATTTTTTTAACTTTATATCCTAATAATTTTCGAAAGGCCGTTTCAAAATAACCTTTATTGACTCGGCAAAACGCTTTCCCGGGTTGCAGTTTTTCTCTGCGTTTACTTGGCTCTCTTAAAAAGCAAAAATTTTCTATTATTATTCTAGTTTGATCTGAATTTAATTGAACTTCTCTAATTTGTATTGAATAAAAATCTTTCAATTCGGTCATTAAGATTTCTAAAGCTTCAAAAATTCCAAATTCCTCCTTGTTATGCTTTTCTTTTATCCTTTTAGCAATTACTTCTCCCGGTCCTGATCCTGTCTGATACAGCATTGAAAGCAAACTATTTTTACCGAAAATATCAAGGATTTTATAAACCATTGATTCACAAATTATTTCAAACCCTTTTAATGATTTAATGTTAGAACTATCATTTTGAATATTTTTATTTATATCATTTAAAATATCTTCATTTATTTCATCTATTTCCAAAAGGTAATCCCCTAAATCTAAATCTACTATATTAATTTTATTCGTTAATAATCTTAATTAATAATTTAAACATGAAACTAAATAAAGATTTAATTTCAATTATAAGATTAAGTGTGGTTTTATAAAGTTACATTTTTCGAATAAATGTTTTATTTAAATGACAAAATACTAATATATTATAATATTGGGAAATTCAGCTATATTATTTAATGTATTTTCAAAATCCTTATAATCAGGTAATGATTCAAGACAAACTGATACATTTCTCAAATTGTTGTTTCTTTCTAAAACGAATTTCTTAATCGTTGGAATAATTATACCTGCACAGATCTTTGCGTTGAATCCGATTACTTCTTTCGATATTGGAGGATAAGCGATTGAATGTATCCCTTCTTTATCGGCTAATCTCAGCGAATTCCAGATCGCTAACATCAATTTTTTTTGATCGTGACCTGCTCTTATATGGAAAATAAATTTAGCATTTAATTTGCCGCCAGAAGTAATTACAGCATCCCCAATTGGAACATTTGATATCTTACTAATAATACGATTACATTCTACTTGTACTTTATGACCAGCCCCTTTCAATACTCGACATCTTAAGGTTCCACTAGGCAAAAGCCGACTATTTGTAGGAATGGCAATTGCATCGTAGTCAGCATTAATAATATCGCCGACAAAAATTTCTATAACCGTGTTATTGATCGTTAATTGATTCATTAAAACTTTTTAATATTCTTATATAATTTTTCTAATAGTATAAGTTATTTTTAATATTATCTTTAATTTATATAGGCTGATTGCGAAAGACTTTACAAAAATGTAAGTATTTATAAACAGTCTAAACAAGTTTAGCTTATTGGTTTATGCGTTTAACTTTCTTCACGAGCGCCTTTACGTTTTTTTCGACGATTTCTAATATTTCGTCGTATCGTTTTTTCTCAGTTTTATAAGGATCTGGAATGTTTAAATCCTTTTTATCTGCCCCATTAAATTCTTTTAAAGTATATAATTTATGTTTTAATTGTTCTTGTAAATCTCTAAATCTTTTTTTAACTTTTGTTAAATGATATCGTTCCATACCTATTATAAGATCTTGTTTTTCTATCAATTCTCTTGTTATGACTTTAGGTTGAAAATCACTTATTTTAATACCTTTTGATTGTATATAATCTATTGTTTCTGGTTGAGCGTAATCAAAAGCATTGTGCCATCCCGCGGAATCGAAGACAACTCCTTTTAGCTCATATTTTTTACCGTAAAAGTTCGCCAGATGTTGTGCTGCTGGCGAACGACATGTGTTTGCGTAACATATAAACAAAATTCGTTTTATTTTCGTCATTTTTGCTCTTACTAAGTAGTTAGAGTTCGGTTTCATTTATCCGAATTATTTTTTTAATCATTTTTTCGATATTTTCATCAATTATTTTAAGAACTTTCTGGTAAGTCTTAGTACTGGCGTAATATGGATCTATTATATTTAAATCATCAGTTTCTCCGTTAAATTCTTTTAAAGTAAACAATTTTTTACTGATGTCGTTAACCCCTTGATAATTTTCTCTAATATCGGTAACATGTGACTTTTCCATTGTAACAATTAAGTCTTGCCTTTCAAGTAGTTTACGATTGATTATTTGCGGTCGAAAATCAGAATGTTTAATGCCCTTTGAATTTAAATATTCTTGAGATTCAGGTTGCATATATGAAAATGCATTTATAAAACCAGCACTCTCAAACCTTAAATCAGATTTGTGTTTTTTTGCATAAAATTTAGCTAAGTATTCCGCTGCGGGACTTCTTGCTGTGTTTCCTAAACAAACGAGAAGAATTTTTTTGATTTTGCTCATTAATATTCAAGTATTTAAATAAATTGGAAAAAATAAACTTTCCTTCATTAAAAATTATATGAAGATCTCTGTATGTGTCTAATCTATTAAAAAGAATTTTTAAAATATTGTATATAAAGAATTTAAATATTATAATATCATAAATAAAGATGATATTGAAGAGAATGAAATTATTATAGAGAAATTTTAAGATAAAACATTACATAAGAGCATTAAATTATAATGTAACTTGCTTTAGTTTTATATCAAAAAAATTTAATGATATTGATGAAAAAGGAATCCCTCAAAAATTGGTTTGTAAGAGTATTTGCTAAAGATATCGACTTGTCAAAAAACTCATTAGTTTATTTATTTTTCTCTCTTTTGGCAATTTTCTTAGTTATTGAGGCTTTTTTATACAAATATGCTCTTAAAACGGAAATGGCTTCAGTTATAACTATTGAGATAGTTGTATTATTATTTATACTTGCTATTAGTTTCCTTACATCAGTTATACTTGTTGATAAAATAAAGAAAAAAACAAGATATTTTAATTTAACTTTGCTTTTTTGTATAATAGGAATTTTTTTTAGTGCTTTTTCTGAAGTCATTTTATTATATTATATGGGTTTATTAATCGTAATAATAACAGTTCCTCAATTAGTAGTATTATGGTTTACAACATTAGTTCATGAAACTAATCTTTTAAATAGGGGAAGGATAACTGCTTTTTTTCTAGCTTCATGTTCCCTTTTAGGTTGTTTTAGTTTTATTTTTGTATATTTTGACTTTTTGTACAACTATTTTTTTATTTTAGAATCAATACTTTTAGTAATAATTTTTTGGTGTTCTAGGAAATATAAATATATAGAAACTGAAGAGAGGCTCAAATCTGATAAGAAATTTTGGAATATTATTTTTGAAAAGCAATTTTTTCGGTATTCATCTAGTTTCACAATATTAAGCTTTGTTTTAGGGGATCTTTTTGCTCGATATAGTTTTGATGTAGATTTTTTTATATTTGTTTTAGCATCCTCAATATACCTCATCGCAGCGGGTTGTTTTTTAGATAATATAGGTAGAAAAACCTCAATTGTATTAGGGATTTTAGTTCTATCGTTTTTTCTTATATCTTATGGTTCATTTATAGATGCACCTATCATATTTGGAATGCCAAGAAGAGTTTTTCTTTCTATTCATTATGGTTTTTCATTACTACCTCTTATACTTGCAATCCAAACTATATCTGGAGATTTTTCAACAGAAAGGGGAAATTTAAAATATAGAGGTCGTATTAATGGTCTTTTTTTAGCTTTAATGTTTTTTGGAATTATTATTGGTTTTATTTTTAGTAAATGGATAAATGGTTTGTATACACTCTATCCCGAATTAGATAATTTCATCCCCAATTTTCCAAATCTCTTAAATGGGTTTGTTTTAGTTATTCTTCTTGTTTGGATGATGGCAATGAAAGAATTTTTAATATCTAAAGAAAAAAATTGGTCATCAGCAATAATAAATCTTTATGTTTTTAGTATTCATGGAGTTGGGCTTTATTATCATAATTTTGAGAAAAGTCCCCAAGGGGAAGAAAAAGAGAAGAAGAGAGAGATGGATGAAGATGTTATTTCTGGAGCATTGACAGGTATTGTAGCAATCATTTCTGAAATAACTCAAAGCAAAAAACAGTTAAGAAAAATTGACAAGGAGGGTTATCATCTTCTATTCTCTTTTGGAAAATACCATGTTGCCTGCTTAATTACTAGCATGGATTTACCAGTGTTATTAAAGAAACTTGATGAGTTTTCAAAAGATTTTGAAATAAAATTCGGGAAGTATCTTAAAAATTTTTTAGGAGATGTTAGTCCTTATGATTCAACAAAATATCTTGTTGATAAATATTTCAATCAGAAATATGGGTTTTTTTTTAAGTAATTTATAATTGAAATCTAATTGTTTTAAGGATTCTGTTATAGAAAGCGAATATTAAAACCTAATAAATTGATTTCCTTAAAGAAAAATTATTTTTTATTTTCTTTTTTTTTTCTTGATTTCAATATTCTTCAGAATTATTAATTTTGATAATCTTTTCAATAGATTTAATTATTCCATCTTCGATTCTTTTAAGAACTTTATTATATTCATTTTCCTCTAAATAGAAAGGATCTTCTATTTCTAGATTTTCAGTATCACCTGCAAATTCTAATAGTAAAAAAACCTTTTCATCCAGATCCTTTAAATGCTTGAATTTTCTCTTTAATTTTCGAACATGGTATTTCTCTTCGAAACATAGAATAAGGTCTTGTTCGATTATCAGCTCTTCATCGATGTCCTTGGCTTGAAAATCGTCCATTTCAACACCTTTAGATTTAAGATATTTTAACGTGCCTTCTTGAGGTTGCTCATAATAGTGGTAAAGTCCTGCCGAATCAAATGCTATATCTTTTAATTCATTAGAATCCTCATTCTTTTGGAGCCATTTTGAAAAATATTCAGCAAATGGACTTCTACAGGTGTTCCCACTACATAAGAACAGTACATGTTTTATTTTTGGCATATTTTCATATAATGAATAGATTAATTTCTTTAAACCCATTAACAATTTAAACGATTCTAAATTGGCGGAGTAATTAGATCTAAAAATGTAAGCAATTAAAAAAAAGTTATTATCTAATTATATAACAAAACAGAACACAAATCTTATTCAAGAAAAAATCAATGAAATAATAAAAAAAATAGGAGCATGAATTCTAAAAACAATAAATCTTCTCACACACCATTCCAATTAATTAAAAATGATTAAAAATTTACTTTAATTATTAGTTTCTTAAAAAAAAATTAAACAAATATGAAAAAACGATAGATTCCATTGAACCTAAAAACAGATTTTCTTATTATCGGAGGGGGTATCTCGGGATTATCATTGGCATTAAAATTAGCAAAATTAACCCCCGACGAAAAGATATTACTGATTACTAAAGAGCATTTAGCAGAATGCAGCACTTTTTACGCACAAGGTGGCATTGCATGCGTTTGGAATAGTAACGATAGTTTTGAGAAACATATTCAAGACACTTTAATTGCTGGAGATGGTCTTTGTAACGAGAGCGTAGTAAGGGATATCTTAACACAAGCACCAGAAAGGATAAATGAATTAATTGAGTTGGGCGTTGAATTTACTAGAAATGAGAATGGAGATTACGATCTTGGAAAAGAAGGTGGACATTCAAAAAGAAGAATTCTGCGTGTAAACGACCAAACAGGACAGAATGTTGAACAAAAACTTATTGAAAGTATAAAAAAAATAGAAAATGTAGAAATAAAGGAACATTGGTGCGCTATTAATTTATTTGCTAAAAATTTTAAGTGTTACGGAGCTTATATATTAGATCAAAAAAGCGAAGAGATTCATAATGTTGCTGCCAAAGCTACAATATTAGCAACTGGTGGCGCTGGCAAAATATATTTGTATACAACAAACCCAGATATCGCTTCTGGCGATGGGATAGCAATGGCGTATCGTGCTGGTGCAACAATCTCAAACATGGAGTTTTATCAATTCCACCCTACTTGTTTGTATCATCCGTATGCTAAGTCGTTTTTAATTACAGAAGCGATGCGAGGCGAGGGTGCTGTTTTAAAAGATGTTAGAGGAAATGAGTTTATGCATGATTACCATTCCTCAAAAGGTTTAGCCCCCCGTGATATCGTTTCGAGAGCCATTGATGCAGAACTCAAAAAAACTGGGGACGATTACATCCATTTAGATATAGCATCTTATAAATCTCCAAGATTTATAAAAAGTCATTTTCCAGGAGTTTATGAAACGTGTTTAAAGTTTAATATTGATATTACTATTGAACCTATACCAGTTGTTCCCGCGGCGCATTATTGTTGCGGAGGGGTTCTGGTAGGAATTAACGGGAAGACTGAAGTTAAGAATTTATATGTCATTGGCGAATCTGCTTGTACGGGACTTCATGGTGCGAATCGATTAGCAAGTAATTCCTTACTTGAAGGATTAGTAGGTGCCCATGAGTGTGCTAATTCTTTAGTTGAACGAATTTCTGATTTAAAAGCTAAAGAATTTAAGCAGTGGGAACCCGGTCATGCCGTACCTTCTACAGAAGCGGTTATAATAACACAGAATTGGGATGAAATAAGAAGATTCATGTGGAATTACGTTGGAATTGTCCGAACGGATAAGCGTCTTCAAAGAGCTAAAAAAAGAATTAATATGCTTCTGGACGAAATCAATCAATATTATTGGGATTTTAAAATAGAAAAAAATCTTGTTGAACTTAGAAATTTGGCTACTGTCGCAAAAATAATAATAGTAAGTGCAATTTCTCGCAAAGAGAGCAGGGGAATCCATTATAATTTAGATCATCCTAATAAATCTGAAATGAGTAGAGCTACTACAATAAGAAGACCTTGGTAATTTGAATCCAAATATAAGTATGAAATGTTTTAATTGTTATTTTTTTCAAGACACAAATGATATTTTCTTTACTTCTTATTTTTTGATAATTACTCTTTAATTTTAAATTTCTTTTGCAATAATCTAATATCGATAATCTTATTAGTTGTTTTAATAGGTTTTTATTTTAAGATTAAATAAATATAAGAAAGAAAATACAGCTATATAATTAGGAATTAAAAATCATGATTGAAGAAATAATTAGAAATACAACAAGTATTTGTCCAGAATGCCTACAACCAATTCCTGCTGAGATTTATGTTGATGCAAATATGGGGTGGGTTATGATGCGAAAGCATTGTGAGGAACATGGAGATTTTAAAGATAAAATTTCGGTTAGCCCAGAGGAATACAAATGGAACCAGAGTTTCACTAATGAGATTGGTTCTACTATAGATAACTCTTCAAAACCTTCTGAAGTATCATCAAGTATTAGAAAAATCACTAATGGCTGTCCATATGATTGTGGGATTTGTGAAAATCACCAATCGGCACCTTGTATTGCTGTAATTGATCCTACAAATCGATGTAATTTAACTTGTCCAATATGTTACGCCAATGCTAGTGCTAAAGGTTATGTTGTAGAGCCTACTTTCGATGAAATTGTTCAAATTCTAAAGCATTTCAGATCAATCAAGCCTGTCCCTCCTATTTTGCTACAATATGCAGGGGGGGAACCAACGTTAAGAAATGATCTACATGATATCACCCGTAAAGCAAAAGAATTAGGGTTTATAGAAGTTATGGTATCAACTAATGGTGTCAGAATGAGTAAATCAGTCGAATATTGTAGAGAATTAATGGAATCTGGAATAGATGCGATATATTTGCAATTTGACGCTACTAATGCTCCAGAGGTTTGGAAAAAAATGAGAGGCGTTAATTTATGGCCCATAAAACAAAGGGTCATTAAAAATTGCCGCGCAATCGGGTTTGAAGGTATTATGTTGGTTCCAACTATTGCTAAAGGCGTAAATGACAATCAAATTGAAAATATTTTAGAATTCGCTAAGCAAAATAATGATGTAGTTGCGGGCGTCGTTTTTCAGCCCGTTTCGTTATGTGGTCGAATTAATTACGAAGAACTAATGGAATTGAGATATACTTCATCTGATTTAAAGATAGCTATTAATAAAATAACTAATAACGCAATTGAAAAGTTTTATCCAATTGCCACATCTGCCAAATTCACTAGATTACTAGCTTGGTTCGATGATGTACCTTCTTTTTCAATGACAACCCATCCAGACTGTGGCTTCGGTACTATTGTAATAATTGATGATAACAATGAATGGAAAGCCCTTGAGAATTATTTTAATGCCGAGGGGTTAGTTATATGGGCAAATCAAGTATGGGACATGGTTCGCAATAGAGAAATCCCCAAACCAACAAGTTTTTTAAAGGACATTAATCTAGAGAACTATGGCGGTGTAGTAAGCACGATTGGTGAGTTCATCGATGATATGACTAACTTAGGATATAGACAGATAATGAAGTCATATTTTTTCGCAGGTGCTTTAAAATATATTAAAAATCCATCACAAATCTTAACTAGCAAAATTTTTCAATCATTTGTTAAACTTATTTTATCGCCTAACTTAAATTCAGCAAGTAACTTTTTACTTTCAAAAAACTTGTTAATTTCATGCATGCATTTTCAAGATGCTTATAATTTTGATTTAGATCGAGTTAAAAACTGCATTGTACATTATGGAGTGATTGATCCAGATGACCCCAGCAAGGTTCTTCAAATACCGTTTTGCACAATGAATACTTTACATAGAGAAAAATTAGAGCTCAGACATAAACTAGCCAATCAAAGCACAATTAAACCTGAAATAATCCAGAACAAAATTGAGACCTATATTAAATCAATTGAAAAAGAAATATAACATTATTTTTTTTATTCTAATCTTTTAAGTTACAACACTTCTTATGAAAAACCTCAATCATAATAATATAATTTTATATTTCTACTCTCATTTATTACCAATAATTTGATTATAATTAAAAAATTGTGTAATAAGATTGAATCTTGGAAAGGGTATTAGAATTGAACGGTTGTTCGATCGAAAAAGCAAAAGAACGATAATTGTACCAATGGACCATGGCCTCACTGTAGGAACGATTAAAGGATTAGAAAATTTGGCAAATATTGTTGATAAGGTCGCTATAGGTGGCGCGAACGCGGTTTTAATGCATTCTGGTATGGTTGGAGCTGGGCATAGGCAGTACGGACAAGATATAGGGTTAATTATTCACCTTTCGGGAGCAACAAGTTTAACTCCAGACCCTGATAGAAAAGTATTGGTGTGTTCTGTAGAGCGAGCTTTGAAAATGGGTGCAGATGGAGTTTCAATTCATATTAATATAGGAGCTGATGAAGAACCAGAAATGCTTAAAGACGCTCATAGTGTCGTTGAGTCATCAAGAGAATGGGGCTTACCGCTTATAGCTATGATGTATCCTAGAGGTAAAAAAATAAAAGATGAGAATGCTCCTGAAGTAGTTAATATTGCTGTAAGAGCAGGTGCTGAATTAGGCGCAGATATAGTTAAAACAAATTACACTGGAGATATTGACTCTTTCAAATATATCGTAAAAAGTGTACATGTTCCAGTTATTATAGCTGGTGGTCCGAAAACTGATACGATTCAAGATTTGTTCCAACTAGTTTACGATTCTATCCAAGCAGGAGGTAAAGGAGTTGCGTTTGGAAGAAATGTTTTTCAAGCGGAGGATCCTATAGAAATTGTTAAAGCTCTATCTAAAATTGTACATCATAACTACACCGTAGAAGAAGTTCTAAAAGAATACCAAATTAAATAGACAAGTTAAAGAAAATTATGAAAAAAGATAAAATGGTTTCTTACTCTTATTTAGTAAAGAGGGCGATAAAGGTCTCAATTGAATTTGTAATAATCTTGATATTACTATTCTACTTACCGGAAATACTTAACTTTTTTCGGTTTTTATATGGATTTTGAACGAGACGATAAATATGTTTCCGATTTTTCATGTTGCTATTCCGTTAATTCTCTTTGAATTACCACTGGTTAAGAAGAGATTTGAATTTAATAGATTTGCGTTAATTATTGGCTCGTTATTTCCAGATATTATTGATAAATTTCTACTTTTTTTAAATTTAGGTTCAGGGAGGGGAATCTCACATACAATTTTATTTACTTTAATCAGTTTTGTTATTTTGCACTTTATTACGAAAGGAAGAAAATCTATATCAATACCATTTCTAGTGGGGATGGCCGTTCACTTAATTTTAGATCTACCAGAAGTACCACTTTTTTATCCATTTATCATGTATGAATTTATTATAATTGACGATCCTCTCGGAGTATGGTTATATACATTATTTAACAATCCCGTAGTTTATTTGACGGAGATAACAGGGATTCTAATTTTCATTTTTGTTTTAATAAATAACAAATTATATAGTAGAAAAGAAATTATAAATTATCTTAAGCGTAATATTAACTTAGAACCTCAATAATAGAACAAAAACAAATCATTTAACTTTAAAAAGTAATACTATTATTTTTTATTTTTATATCTTAGATTATTTTAATTAATATAATTGATTTTATAATAACAATTACAAATTCGATTACCAATAAAAATGAGCCAAACCAATGTCCTCAAGATCATTATTGATAATAGAGAAAGGAAGTTAATGAAATTACTGGAAGAGAAGCACCCTAATATCAAGTTCGAAACTAAACAATTAGATATTGCGGACATAGTAATTTCTGAAGATATAGCAATTGAAAGAAAAGAAGGGTTTGATTTCGTTTCTTCTATTATGGATAATCGTTTATTTGAGCAGTGTCTTCGCTTAAAAGAAACCTACACAACGCCTATATTAATTCTAGAGGGTTTAAATGATAATGTATTTGAAAATACTGGAATGAAAATTTCCTCGATTTATGGTGCTCTGGCATACATTTCTTATAAATTGGGAATATCTGTAATTCCCACTCGTAACTTGGAGGATACGGCGATTGTAATCGAAAGAATTGCCTATCGCGAACAAATAAAGGATGGAGCATTCATTCTCTCCCGAAAGGCACCAAAAAGTATGAGTACTGAGGAAAGAAGAACATTTATTGTGGAAGGATTCGTAGATATCGGTCCGAAAAAAGGCTAGAAATGAATACAAGACGCCCTATCGCGTGTTAAAGGCAATTCAACAAACAGAAATTACATTTACTCGGACAGGAAATCCAAAAGGAATTGAAGGCCCCTTAAGCGAGCTTTCTGGTTTTGGATGGAAATTTGTAGAAAAGAATAAAGAAATGCTTTTTGGGAAAAGAAAGGACCCTCAAAAAAAATTAATGAATAGAGATTAAACATTTATGATTATACCTATATCACTAATAGCAATTTTCTTCTCGAGTACGGTCTACGGGATTATAGGTTTCGGCGATGCTTTGATATTAATCCCTATTTTAGCTCCAATAATAGGAATTAAGAACACAGTAATACTAGTAAATATCTGGGGCACTTTTCCCGCTTTACTCAATTATATTAAATACAAAGAATTTTTAGATAGGGGTTATTTTCTCCGAATTGTATCGCTAGGCATTCCCGCCACAATTCTAGGAACGTATTTAATTATAAGTATTCGAT
>JABUBN010000344.1_pt1 | contig 13745 bp, 12 predicted proteins | sample 7240341 | NCBI WGS metagenome assembly JABUBN01 (sample SAMN07256345, study PRJNA390944) | subsurface metagenome | isolation source: Methane hydrate marine sediment | place: Pacific Ocean: Eastern North Pacific, ODP site | reverse complement strand
AAACACCCAGGATTTTCCTTGCTTCACCAATAACTATTATGTGGTTATAAACTTCATCGATATTCTCTCCAACATTTTCTGTAGTCATATTAGAATCTTTAAAAGTATCTACCTCCGCTCCCCAGGCATAACTGGCCTTAGGCTTAAAGACTGGATTACCAGCATAATCAAAATAAAATCTGTACCGCACTACCTCAGCTATTAATCTGATGGCCTCTAAGGCGCTTGTTCCTATCTTTACCCAGGCCCTATTTAATGAGTAGGCGGTGGGTACTACATAATCGCTTGCCAGCCAATTACTCCTTTCTTCAGCATCTGCAAATATTTTCGCTTCTGATAAAATATCCGCTACCATCTCCTCAATATTTTCAGTCCTAAAATAGTACACCACCAGATTATTTGTCCCATCAAAGAAGGGAACTTTGCCACTAAGAAAAACAAATTCATTGCTCTCTTCTGTATAACCCCATTCTGTGCCACAATAAATTTCAGACAAATGACTCCCATCATAGGGTTCGATGCTATCCAGAAAAACAATATAGATACCCTTACAGTCAGAGTTCATAATATAATTGGTCTGTCCATTAACCGTACTAAATATTTGGGTTGTGCCCCAATACGCCTCAGTGGAGTAGAGCTTATAATCTAGGAGTATCCGCATCAAGTCTCTCCCGTGCAAGCTACATATATTTTCTCCCCCTCGTTTACTTAAACTGTAATTATCTATTCGTCCCAAAAGATATTGAAAATAATAATCTTCCGTCCCTCCTGTATCAAAGAAGGATTCGTCAAAATTTGAGATATCGAATTGGCACCCCAATATCTCTTTCCTTATGCCGGTATATATTTTTATTCGCCGGCCTTGTTTCATCCAGTTAAAATGACTCAGGTCTGATCGTAGAGGTGAGAATCTATCACCTGTATTTAGACAAGTAAGAGAAAAAGAATAAGCACAAAACCTACTCACCTTATTTTCTATATTAGTACTAATAGAAAAATTCTTAACACCAGGGAGCTCTTGGTAATTCTCATTGCCGTCAATATCGATTTCAACTTTAGATAAAATTATAGTCGAAGGTCTATTAAAATCTTCCAAAACCAAAGGGGCTATTGGCTGCATTATCCCACCTCCACGCAAACAGCACTACAATCATAATAGCCCGGATAGTTTCTGCTTAATTTGGGCCTAATAGGACTCCTACATTTGACTGTGTGATCAGCATAGCCCTCATCTTCTAACTGCAGATTCAACTCTCCTATTGATTCAAGAATATCAACCAAATTGTTCTTCTCATCCTTTGTTAAACATAACCAAGTTAGACTAAAAGTCTGGTACTTATTTTCAGCTTCCTGGACCTTTATTGTCCCTGCAATAGTCAAATGTTCAGACCCGGGTTTAATTCTATCCGGTGTCACGTTAACATAGTGAAAAATTGTCTCCAAATCTTTTGGCCCTATCTTTATATCCATATTAAACCCCTTTCAAAACCAAACCCCTCATACTAAGTTGATTTTCTATCTCAACAAATATTCTATCTCCCGCATTGGAAATAGTCTCCTCATCTAAAGTCTGAGCATATATCGTTATTGCTCCCGGTGAAATATTCAATTCAACCGGACCGGCCATCCCGGCTCCGACTAAACCCCCATTAGCAAATCCTGGTGCTGGTGTTCTACTTCCAGATTGGATTGATTTAATTAGTTCTCCAGTTACCCCACCTGTTCTACGTATGAAATCAGTCATTGGCTTCGAGATAATATATTCTCCTGGAGTAGCCCAAACAGGAATGGTGTCCGTTCCCTTCGGTCCTCCAGCTTGAAAATATTCCATTCTGGCCTGAGCTTGCTGCATCTTCTTTATTCGTCCTCCAAGGTCATATCCTTCAACCTCACCACCGAGTTTATAGCCTATACCTCCACCTTCACCTAAGAATATGCCAAATAACAATTTAACTATGTAGAATGCCGCGATCCTTGCTAATTCTAGTAATATAGCATCTACTAAATTTTTCCAAAAAGTTTCTAGTATAGAGCCAATGGTTACCTGTTCTTCTTCCATCTCTCCTAATATTTCTCCATATTTATCGTCTATCTTATCGAGTTCTGCTTGTGCATTTGCGGACAACTCTTCATATTCACTAAGAGAATTTTGTTTTAGTAGAGCCTCTAATTCTGCAATCGACATATTAAGAAGTTCTTGGGCATCTACATATTCTGAAAGCTTTGTAATTAAGGCCTGTTTATATTCTTCGTTAACCCGTTCTTTTTCATCAGCCCATTCCTGTTCTGTCTCAGCCATCTGTTGCTGGATCTCCGCATTAGTCTGGGCCATAGTAAAAAGAGAATAAATAGCATCTGCCAATCCACTTTCAAAAGCAGAAACAAAATTCGATATCCCGGTTTGTAAAGCTCCGATCGTGTCACTATATTTATCTTTTAATTCTGTAAAAAAGTCTCTCCATCTTTGGGCATTTGTATCAATAGCACCTTCGAGATTGCCCAACTCGTTTTCGACTTTAATGATATTTCCTGTTAATTCAAACCATTCCGCAGAATGAAATTCAGTCTCTGCTAATGCTTTGTTAAGTAGCCTATATTTTTCATTAAGTAGACTCGTTTTTTTAGTGACATAATCTTGATCTTTGGTAATGCCTTCATATCTTGCCTCTAAAAGTATTAACTCTGCGTTAATTAACTCTATGCCCGTTAGTGCATCACTTTGAACCGTATTAAATTCTTCCAATTCTTCCTTTAGGGCTTCAGTCGCCTCCTCGTTGGCATAAAGTTCCCCTTTTATTTTGACCAATTCGTCGGTCCATTCTTCACCCCTCCCTTCTAATTCTGCTATAGTTTTGGCTAGCTCTTCATGCTCTTCTGCTAACCAACCAAGCCTTTCTTTATAAAAATCCGCATCTTTGGCAACTACTTGATACCGCTTACTTTGAAGATCTAATTTAGCACGTATCAACTCTAACCCTGCTAATTCTTCATTTTTTACCTGATTTAGCTCGTTAATTGTTTCTTTTAAATCTTCGGCATTAATTCGTGCTTCCAGATAGGCAAGATTTGCCTCTTTCCATTCTGCAGTTCCTTCTTTGAGGACATCCCTTTCTTCCCTCTTCACTTCCACTATCTCTTCGGCAGCTTCTAACATATCCTGATAGTATACTAAAGTAAGCTTTTGGATTTCATCATAGTCTGATAATCCAGTCGTGGCAAGTCTGTATTCAGCAGTTAATATCTGCATCTCAAGAGTTAATCCTTTGGTGGCATCTATTTCTGAGTTTAATCTCTGTATATCTAAATCCCTTGCAACATTTATTTCATCTATCTTCTCTTTTTCTTCTCCTATTTCATATTCTGCTTCTTTTATCTTCTCTATATAACCGTCATATTCTCTATTTATATCCCTTAGTTTTACATCATAAGGGCTACGGATAAATTCAAATATCTTATCAACTATTCCGGCCATGATATCTTTAGCTGTTTTTTGAATTTCTACTAATTTATCATAAGCCTTTTTTTCCTCTGCTAATATTCTCAGTTTTTCATCTCTTGCTATATTGGCATCTTCGACAGCTGCTGTTATTTCTTTTTGAGCTGCACCAGATTCCTGAATTTTTTCAATCATCTCATCATATTTAGTATTAACTGCTGCTACTTTTTTCTCATAAGGGGTAAGTGCTACAGTTATCCCTTCTATGATTTTCCTCACTGGTTCCATAAAGGTCCTTAAGTTTATATTAGCAACAACAAAAGATTTTGTTGCTGTCTCCATCATTAACATCTTATCAGTAAAAGATTGGGCAAATTCGTCGACTTGTTTTATACCTGTTTCCGTAACATCTCCTAATGTTTCCTTCCATACCTTTAGCTCTGCTTCTAAAGACTTAAGTTCTTTCTTCATAACATCTCCAGCTAAAAATACAGATTCACCAAATAAATCAATTTGGGACTTCAAAAAAGCAATTCTCTTTACAATAGGCTCTATTATTTTAATTATCTCTTCTCTAGTTAGTAGACTAGCTTTTAATCTTATATTTGCTTCTTTAGTTTTTTCACTTTGTTCTTGCCACGCTTTTAGACCCGTTACTATTCCAGCAATTGCGATAATAAACAAACCGATTGGTCCAATACCGACTTTTCCTATTGCGATAACAGCTACTTTTAATAATCCTAATGCTGTAACAATACCAGGAAGCATTATTAATAGTGGTCCGAGAACTAACATAGCTAAACTGATGCCCGCTGCCCATTTGACCATTGTCTCAAATAGTGGTTTATTTGCTTCGGTCCATTCTTTGACTCTCTTAAGTACCCCCATAACTTTTTCAGTAATATCTTTCACAACGGGGGCTAGAGCATCTCCTATAGTAACTTTTAGAACTTCGAACATGGATTTCAACTGCTTTAGTGCAAAATTCAAAGTAGCAGACTGTTTTTCGAAGGCCTCTTGGGTCAGGCCAGCAGAATCTAACATTAGAGCATAGTCTCTGGCGTATCCCTCGGCATCTCCTAAGGCTGCAGCCATACCTTTTAAACCTCGAATGTTAGGAAATATGGCGGCAAGTTGCTCGGCAGTAGCGTCTTTTAATTTGTCCATTACTCCGGTTAGACCTAGGGTGCGCAGAGTATTAGTATTAAGTTCCAGCCCAAATTTTTTAGCTGCCTCTTTGGCCTCATCGGTCGGTTTAAGAAATGCTATTAGCACACCATTAATAGCAGTCATGGTTTCTTCTGTCCGGATTCCGGCCCTGGTCATAGTTGCAATACAAGCACCTAAATCGTCAAAACTTAATCCGGCCATTGAGGCAGTAGCAGCGACCTTCCCGATCGAGGGGGCTAACTCAGCGAAAGTAGTTTTTCCTCCCTTTACAATTGCAAAAAGCTTGTCACTTACCATTCCCGCTTGGTCTGCACTCATACCGTAGGAATTTAAGATGGTAGTTATGGCATCGGCTGCCACTCCGGTATCGGTGATACCCGCTGCCGCTGCCTTAGCAGAAACCTCTAATACACCTAAAGCCTCAGCAGGAGGTATGCTGGCTGAAAGGATATCGTAAAGTCCTTTAGATAATGTCTCGGTTGATTCCCCAAAATCTACAGATAAGGATTGCAAACCTTTTCTGTATTCTGGCAAAATCTTCATAGCCGATTCATCAAGCATGGTGGAAACATTGGCTAGTTGAGTTTCGAAATTAGCTGCACTCTTCACACTTAATGCAAAGGCGGCAGTAGCGATACCACCGAATACAGTCATATATTTACCGGCCTTTTTTATTTGTGCAGAATGCTTTTCGACATATCCACTAAATTTAGTAAAAGATTTCCCCATTGCTGTAGACGCTTTTTGAGCTTGATCTTGTACTGCTTTGATATCCTTAAGGGCCTTGTCTTTTGCAATAGCGATTGTTCCCATAAGGCGAAATATTTCCATTGCCATTACTTATTCAGACTCCCTTTTTTATTTTTATTCGATTTACTAAAATAGAGAGTAACCCTTTTTATGGCTACTCCCTACTTTATCCTTCAATTCCTATGTTTCTTATCCATTTCCACTATTTTTTGAGCTACTTCCAGAGATTTTTTCTTCATTGATTCTACATCTTCGGCTCGTTCTTTCTTTCCCTTTACTTCAGATAGACCCAAATTAGTCAACCATTCCTGGAAGGACATTCTCCGCCTTCTGGCAGCGATCGGTTGTAATAGATAGATTAACCAACCCAGATAGGCCTGTTCTCTCATCCTCATTCTTAGATCTTCAACTTTCTGTTCCGAAGCAACTCTTAGAATCTGCAAATACCGGGCATAGGGTAATTCCTTAATCTCCCTATCAGTCCAACCATAACGCTCCTGTATTATATCTAAACCTTTTTCGAAAATTCCTTGAATACTGGAGTCTTTAGGAGTGCTCCTAATTTGGTAAAAAAAGCCTTCACATCCTCATGCTCTGCCAAAACTTTTAATATATCGAGTATAGAATCTACTGGAAATAGTTCGGGGTCCTTTAAATCCTCTGCTTTAACATCAATAATATTGGCAATGAATTCCATGCATTGGTTTTCGGCATAAGGAAAACTTACTATAAGAAGACCGGCAAGCATGCCAGGATTTAACTCCATTTTTCCTATCTCCTTGCCCATGCCTGCAGCTCCCACAGCCAGTATTCGACCCAGCTTAAAAACATCAGCAACTCCCAGACGTCTCACTTTATATTGCTTCCCTTTTATGGTTACTGTAGGAGATTCACCCACAAAGGCTTCCACCTCATCAAATTCCTTCTTTTCCGATTTTTTTATCGGTTTCTCTTCAGGCATTCAATTTCCCTCCTCATTCAATTTTTTAGATTACGCCCGTGGGTATCGTATCTCCCACGGCTCGGTATCGGCATCTGCAGGATCGAAATGGCCGGTAAAAATGATGGTTGGAACCGCTTCATCTCTCGGTGCAGTTGCTATGGAAAATCCAGCATCCGCTAACGCATTTTTAACCATACAAATTACAGCTTTATCTTTACCCGAAATATTACCTACAAGAGCGACATTTTCAATGTAATCCGTGTCTTCTATCTGCCCACCAGTGATCGTATCGTGCGTAGCTGCTGCACCGGTAGCGTGGGTGTAGGATGCAGTTATATACTCGGTATCAATTGGAACATCATTTTCTGGAAATACAACTTCACCTTTAATCCAGTTCATTACATAATCTCCATCCACTCTTTCAAGCTCTAAACTATCAATATAGAATTCATCGTCTGGGCTAGGAGCTGCAAGACCTATAATTTCAATAGTAGCATCTGTTCCAGTAGCAACAAATTCTATTACGTGAACTACCCATCCAGTAGTCGGAGCAATCGCATCTGACGCTGGTCCACCAGTACATTTAAAAGTAATCGTCTCTGGAGTAAAAGTACCGGCCAATTTCGAAATCGCCAATTGAAGTCGATAATGTTGACCAACTACTAGGTTAGTTAATTGAGCCCCATTTCCTCCAGGTAAGGTTATAAATCCCGCTACTGGAGTAGTGCTAGCTGTGTATTTCAAACAATTCCCAGACTGACCACCTGAAACCATTTCAATGGTATCGGTAGCATCACCCTTCGTCCAATCTCCGACACCTTCGGCAAATCCTTTATTATCTACTGCATTGTTACCTACAAATCTGGAATCATATTTCTTACTTCGAGTCTTCTTTGTGCCATTTATGAAAATCTTCTCCGTATTCTCGACAATGAGATCATTGCCCAAAGTGAAAATAACCTTTGAATTATCGCCGACATCGACATACTCACCTTCAACGGCTTCTTGATAATTGGTCTCATCTTGATTCGCTCCTGCAATCGCCTTGAGTAAATTATCAAGGGATAACTCAATTAAATTACAAGTGATCTGTGGACGGCAAACTGTTCTTCTTCTCAACCCCTTTACCGAACCTCTAACACCATCGACCTCGATATCCCTGATCTCTCTATTAAGATTAAATTCATTTCCACCACGAGTAGCACCAAGCAATCTCTCGTCAGAGAGACCATAATTTAAATACACCGCCCCAGCATCTACGAAAATTCTCTCTGGAGTCTTAGCACTTAATCCACTTTTAACTGTCATTTAAAACGCCTCCTTTCTTTTTTTTAAACATTTATATTTGATTTTCTAATATATTTCACTGTCCATAAAATAACTAAATGTCGAATAAATTCTTCCTCTTCTTCAATCATGTCACTACTATCAAAAAATATTCTCACCCCTTTCGCTTCTTCTTCTGAAAGAGTAAACTCATGCAGGTCCATTAATTTTATTAATCTGTCCCTCATATTGTTAACTCGGGTTGTTAAACTACTCTTATCCCACAGATGGGTCTCCAGAGTCCCTGTTCCTAATAGGGGCATTAGTGGGTCTACAAAAGGCCTGATTCCAAAAGTGATATAAGGGAATACATCTGACCTTAGGGCCCGACCGACCCGGATATTCTTGTTTCCCATAATTCCCGCTAAATTACCTTCTACGGTATCGTCAGCCCTCAGATAATCAAATATCTCTTTGTTTATCGCTGCGATTATATCCATTCTAGAACCACTCTTCCTCAAGAAATTTTTTAATCATTGCTCTGGACCTTTCTAAGGTTACTCCCAGCCAGGGCCGGGCAGCCATATTTTCTGTACCAAATTCTAGGCATTTACCGTATTCTCCTATTTCTCCACCTGTACCCACGTGCATAAAAAAGATATTTCCTCTCACAGCTTCCATAAAGAAAATTGAGCCATGTAATCCACCATACCAGATAACTGGTGGCTTTCCGGGGGCAGAAGCTATATGGACCTTGCCCTTCCTTATATATTTCCTTCCTGTTCCTAATTGTGATATGGCCTCTCTAATTTCTCTGACTAAAAGATGACCCAAGTCATCAAGTCGAGTGTGGGAAATTCTATTCATAACCCCCTCAACTTCATCACCTTTCCACTCAAATTTGAATTCACTCTTTCCGTTCAAATAAATCAACCACCATTATCTTGTTTTTTAAGAGCTTGGGATCGACATATTTAACATCGAAGATCCTATCTGTTCCTTTTAGCTTCACCCGGTGCTCTTCGGTAATATTAGGGTGTTCGGTATAAAGACGGTAATCAGCTATCACCCCAGTCTTGTCATAAGATATACCTTCTCTTCCCCTTAAAGAATCGATTACTCCTCCGAACTCATCGGTCTCAGTCCAGGTAATTTCCTGGCCCTCGGCTGTAACCTCTCCCGCAGTTCTTTCTATCAGAATAAATCTCTTTCGTGGTCCGATAATCCTCATCTCTAATCCTCACTAAGCTACTAGTATTGGTCTTCGATTAACATACCGTTTTAGGTATCTATCGCATTCGATAATTCCACTCAAGTATTCTTCTCCTCCCCGGTCATAGGAATAGACCCGGCCCATCGATTCCTTTTCAAATTCATAATGTTCATACAGTGTCGGGTCATTCTCATCCCTTGCCAGAATTATGCAGGCATTCTTAATTGCCTGCGGGCATGTATAATGGCCTATCGTTCCCCTAGTCTCTATATTCCTTTGTCCTTTAGGGAAATAACCATTGAGAAAAAATTCCGCTGGCTCCATAAGTGTTCCTGGTTCATGCGTAATACCTAGTGGACTTCGGTAAATACAATCATCATCGTAGTCCCAGTTGGTTATAATCGATACGACATCCGCTTCTACCAGCGTGGCTTTTAGTGACTTTTCTAAAGTAAAGACGGATTTCCCATCCTCGTCGGTCACGGTATTGCCTAAAATCCTACTGCCCCATAGATTGTTTACTGGTTCCGAGGCATACTTTATTCCTAGATAATTATTTTTATAGTAATCCTCAGTAACAGAGATGGTTAGAGTAACCGTATACCCTCCTGCTATTCCGGTATATTGGACAAATTCCAAAGTATCAATCCATAATTCATCATTCGCTGTCGGAGCAGTAGCACAGTCAATAGTAATAGTGGCGTCTGTTCCGATAGCTGTAAAATCAAAAACTGTTTGCACAAAAGTATCGCCTAGAGCTGGCAAATCTTTGCTCTGCCCATCGCATTTTATAGTTACCACTCCACCGCCCCAATTATCACCTTTTTTAGCATAGATTGTGATTCTATACTTCTTTCCTACTTCTAAATTAGTTAAAATAGTCCCATTAGCATCGTCTAATTTTAATAAGTTCTTACTTGGTGAATCTCCGACTACATATTTACCACCATTACCAGCTTGGCCACCTTCAGCACTGCTAAAAGTACCTCCAGTCACAACCCAATCCCAAACATCAGCGGTAAAAGCCTTGTTATTAATAGCATTATCATCAATAAACAAGCTGGGGATTATTATATCCGTCCCGGTTTTATCTATGGTGGAAACCTTAACCTGGCTTATGGCCATATAGTTAATCGATAATATTTTTTGCCTGATGGGAAGGAATAACCTATCCCTTCCATTCCCATCCAAAAACTCATGAAAGGTCTTGAGATAAAAATAGTCCTTGGTTATCCGCTCGACTTGGGCTTCCACTTCGTCTATGACCGCTTGCCTTTCAGCTACAGTCAAGCCATCAGCCCAGTTATTTACTTCATCCTCATCGGTTATATAATTTCCTTTAGCCTTTTCCAATATGAATCAATCCTCTTTACTAAAAAACTTTTTTAATCCACTCCATTTAACTTATTTATCACCACTCCATTCCATTTGGATATGGCTACTCCATTCCATTTCATAGATAGGCCGGCTATTGCTAATGCCTCAATAACTACTGTAACTGCTGCCCATTCTTCTATGGCGTTCATCGTAAAGGTTGCTGGACCAGTTGCAACACCTACGGTATATTGATAGACTGTTTTATTAGCACCCCCTAAGATATACATCTTTGTGCCATCAGAGCTAAAAGTTACACCATAAGGAATTGTATCTTCGTCACCTACATACTTAAATTTATCTGCATAAGTAGCCGTTGAGACATCCCAGTCATCTAATGTGTACTGGTAAACTGTGAATAAGTCCAACCCCACGATATACATCTTCGTTCCGTCAGAGCTAAAAGCTACACCAACAGGAGAAACCTCTTGGTCACTGACATTTCTCGATTTATCGGCATAGACCGCTGTGGAGACATCCCAGGCTTCAGATAGAGTATATTGATAGACTGTGTTGTGGTAAATCCCTAAGATATACATCTTTGTGCCATCAGAGCTAAAAGTTACACCAACAGGATAATCCTCTTCGAAGCTTGGTTCTTCACCTACATACTTAAATTTATCTGCATAAGTAGCCGTTGAGACATCCCAGGCTTCAGATAGAGTATATTGATAGACTGTGTCGTTAACTGTTCCCACGATATACATCTTCGTTCCGTCCGAAGAGAAAGTTACGCTGCGAGGATAAGTCTCTCCTTGGTCACTAACTAATTTCGATTTATCGGCATAGACCGCTGTGGAGACATCCCAGGCTTCAGATAGAGTATATTGATAGACTGTGCTGTTAACTGTTCCCACGATATACATCTTCGTTCCGTCCGAAGAGAAAGTTACACCAAAAGGAGAAGTCTCTTGGTCACTGACATTTCTCGATTTATCGGCATAGACCACTGTGGAGACATCCCAGGCATCGGCTATACATTCCCTATCTCCTCCAGCACCACCACAAGTAGCTTGTGAATCTTTAAATCTTTGTGTCAACGGTGCAGGGACTGTATAAGGTTCATCACTATCATCTGCTCCAAAGACTTGGAGGACTAAACTCCCTGCTGCTAAATTCTCAAAACCTACAGAAGGGGCAATCGGGTTAGCACTTGTTCCTGAACCACTACCAGAAGCGTGGATAGGAGTTGCATCATGCCCAGTATACCGGAGGATCACACCATAGTAACCTTCTTTATCTCCTGTCCAAGTCCACTCGGTATCCCCTCCTTCGGCAATCCTATAACCTACCCAAAGACGTGCGGTATAACTTCTTTTAGCAGCTGTTCCAGCGGCAACATTTTGGATAACAGTCCATAAATCTCCAGCTGGAGGCGTAAGTGCGTAATCATCATCTTTAGTGATACAAGCAATTAATAAATCACCAGCAGAGGTTCCAGTAGGTTTAGCCATAGTAATACCAGAATCAGCTGTTATAACTTGTGTTATTGGTTCTTGAAATTCTACTGCCATAAGTTACCTCATTTAATCTGGTATAGTCGCTATAAAATCAAGATAGCCCATATCCTAAATTTGTTGCCTTATCAGATTATCCCTTGCTATCTGGTCTCTGATAATAACTAATTTTGCCTTGATGGCATCAAGGACTTTAGTTTGGGTATGAGGGTAATCCACCCTCATACCTTAAGTGGGTAAATCAGGATAATCAGGTAAAGACATACCAAATTGTAAAAACTCTCCATTATCTATAAAATGGTGTATTTGGTTTCTTTGAATCTTGATTCTTATATCCATATTATTCCCCCCCCTATTAAATTTCTCCAACGTCCATAGAGGGTGCAAAATACAAAATGTTTGCCGATATGAATACTCCTACACGCTGGACTTGGTTGCCTGAAACCGAAGGAACGGTATATTGAACAGCTCCCGCCACAGTAATAGAGAGATGGGCAATCGCTAATGTTGCCTCAAAGGCTGAATTATCCCGAATGTAGCCTTTAACCAGCATTAAGCAGGCCTCGCCATCGCCCTTAGACTCTAAAGCAATTCTCATGGCTGGGGTAGTAGCTGCAACATCTGCCTTCGCCTTTTTCCACTCCCCATCCGTCCAATCAAAATATAATAGGTCCCCGAAGACGACACTCTCTCCTACTGCTTTGCTGTCAGTAATACCCACATAAGTGTGATCACTAGTTAAAGCGGTAGCAATACTTAAAAGGGTATCCGTATTCTGGGTATGGAGCTCCGATGCCATAGCGAGCAGATAGTTTGTTGCACCATCGCCGACATAAACTTTATGAGTATCTGTCGTAAATGCAGGCTCACCAGCATTTAAGGTCGGCAAAGAAGCCACCGGACCCCGGTTAAATTTCACAATATTAGACATTACTTACTACCCACCAGCTTTTTACGTGCTTTTTTAGCATTCTTCTCTTTCAATCGGGCTACTTCGTTTACAAGCTTCTCCAATTCAGAGTCCTTATCGTTTATTTTTATATTGCATTCTTCTATATTCTTGTTCAGTTTATTATTGTGGCTGATCACTCCTTCAAATCTTGAATTTAACTGGATATAGTCATTCTCAAATTTCTTAGCAACCTTATTCAATTCCTCAAGCGCTCTATTTAATTCTGTAACTCTGTTGTCTAATTTTTTATTAATTTCTACATATTTAGCATTTGAATCGGTCAACTGCTTGTTTACAGCTACTAACTCTTCGTATTTGGTTTTCAGCTGGATCGTTCCTGACCTTAATATTTTATATTGATTCTGCCAGGACAAACTAATCTTTTTCCAGTTGGCTACCTTGACTATTTGTTCTCCTAACATGGCAAAAACATCTTCAGTCTTGATAATACTGGGCTCATCTGTTATAAATTGGGTCGCATCCTGTCTTTCCTCTTTTTTAGCCTCGTCTGTTTTTTGACCTTCTTTGCTGAATTTCCCGCCATCTACATTATTCACATTAGGATCTCCTTCTTTAAAAAATTTATTATCACCAAGTTCCGCCATCGATTGTAGAACCAGAATGTAACAGGGTATTTGTGGCTGCTCCATGAACTCCGGTAGTTGCAACATCATGATCAAAAGCCCACTCGGATGTCGGAGCCTTTCCTGCTTCATCTTCAATGGGTGGATTTTCTAGATAAGTAGCTGCAAAACCAACGAATTCCAAACCATTTGGGGTTGAATTAACCCGGACTATTTTAAGACCAGCCTCGGAATAATTGGCAGGAGTATCAGTTAAGCCTACAAAAGTAACAGCATTAGCGGCTGTAGTATCGATCCAGACTGCTGCCCCGTCGGAATTGTCCAAACAGACATACTCTTTGTCATTAGTTATATCAAACCATCTTGAGCCTACTGCATATCCTTCGTCAACATCGTTGTTTACAGTCGGAGCTTCGGTTGCATCGAGTTTCACTTTTAGATTCTCAACGTTATCAAGACCTAAAGAGGCCCTGGCAGTAGCACCACTCTCATAAGCGAAGGCCCCCTCCCCGGTAGCCACAATAAACTGCCCATCGGAGGCAGGAGCTCCTAATGCATCTAAATCTTCAAGAACTTCATCCACACCTAATAGATTGCCCA
>JABUBN010000343.1_pt1 | contig 13771 bp, 22 predicted proteins | sample 7240341 | NCBI WGS metagenome assembly JABUBN01 (sample SAMN07256345, study PRJNA390944) | subsurface metagenome | isolation source: Methane hydrate marine sediment | place: Pacific Ocean: Eastern North Pacific, ODP site | reverse complement strand
CGTCAGCAAAGAGGGCATTGCTGCGCAGGAGCTCGTAGTGGTTCTCAGGGTCGGGCTTGCCATCCAGCTCAGGGAAATAGGAGCAAGAGGCCAGTTCACATGTCACCACCAGCGATGCCTCTTTGGTGGTCGAAGTAAAGTCGAAAGCTCTCTTTATTCCGGGGAATCCTGCCTCGCAGCCCTGGGAGGCGATATTAGTGTGATAGGCATCCCGGGACAGGCTCAATTCCTTAGCAAGGAAGTGCCCTATGGTCGGGCCAGGCGCAAAACCAGTGCAACTTGCGAAAACTAAGCACTTGATAGCTTCGGGGTGCCTCCCATCCAGGCATCCGAGGGCAGCCTTTTTAGATAGCTCCACTGCTCCCCTCATGTACTCCTCTTGCTGCTCCTGAAAGCTGAGCCACCTGATTCTGGAAAGCGGAACCCAGAAGTGGCGTTTCTCAATCCCGCTGTCTCGATAGAGCTTCCAGAAGGGCTTGGGGTATTTGAGAGTGTCAAAGACCTCTCTCTGAGTCACCGCCTGTTCCGGCACGGCGTAGCCTAAACTGATAAGTTTTGGTAACACTTTAACCCCCTATAATCTGCCCTACTAAGAGAAGTATGGGGTAGAAGGCGGCAACCAGAACAATAGCCCCCATCGTCTTTCTGAAGTTACCCTTCATCATGACGAGCAGGGGGATAACCGCCGCTGCCGGGATAAAGGCGAGTGCTGTCGCCGGATTAAGTATATTTAGCTGGATTAGAAAGAGCTGGTAAATCAACAGAAACATGAGCCAGGTCGAGGCATACCACTCTAGGCTTACCCCGTATTTCCAGACCATATAGGCCACGCTTTTGACTCCCTTCTTGAGGTTGGCTTCAGCATCCGGCCACTCATCGAGGGCCAGCCCGAGATAGGAAAGGATAATGGCAATAGGCGCACTCGCCAGCAGGCCAATGCCCCAGGGGGGATTGGGGCTAACCGCGAACATACCGAGCAAGACCGACCCTGGGCCAACCCCCACGGCAAGGGCCGTCTCGTGAGTCCAGTTAAACTTGCCCCAGGAATACCAGAATGTCACCAGCATACTCAGAACCCAGACAATGATTATTGGCCAGCCAACAGTAAAGGCCAGATAGATAATGGGGATCGCTGATAGTAGGTACCAGGCCAGGGCATTAAAGGCTACCTCTCGTGGGGTAACTATGCCGGCTTCTATGATGTTCTGGCCGCCGGTGTAATCCTTCTCGGCGCTGCGGTCCTCAATTTCGCCCTTATCTAATCCTGTCCAGGCATAGTCGAGGAAGCTATTAAAAGAGTGGCCGCCGGCCATAACCAGGAGGCCAGCGATAAGAGCTATCCAGGCGTTGGCATTGATGCCGCCGGCCAAAACCGCCCCCAGCAGTATTGCTGAACCAAAAAAGGGAGCTGCAAACCATCGAGGCAAGGTCCATAGATGCGCTTTCAGAATAGTCATTTTGACTCCTGTCATTCCTCGAGTAATACCTCTGGAATCTCCTTCTCATCAACAAACTCCGCGTTTAGAACGAAGAATCCATCGGGCCCCAAGTCGCTGACAATTAACTTCGGGTCATATTCGTAAACAAGGTAGTATTGACCAAATCTACCATCGTATCTTATCGCCTCTTCCTCTGTGTGGGTTAGCCATACCCCCTTAACATCCTCATATCGCTTCTTGAACTCAGATAAGATTGATTCCCAGGTACCTTGTATCTTAAGGAAGCTGGAGAGGTCATCCTTAATATGCTCATTCCCGAGCTCATCATATTCAAAGCTCAGGGCTTTCCAGGCTAAGGGCTCCTCCGGATAGTTGATGCGATAGCCTTTCAATCCTCACCCCTTTTTCGGGCCAACCCATTTAGGCCTCTCATAGATACCCCAGGTAACCCCGTATAGATTCTCGGCATCCGGTGTCTCAATAAAGCCTCCTTCTATCAGCTTTAGCCCTTTCTCTTTGGCCTTCCTCGGCAATATCTCCTCAGTCAGATCCTCAATGTAGGCTATCTTCCGCGCCGTCTCCCCCTCCTCCATCAGGGGAAAACCAGTACCAGCCAGGCAGGCATCTGCCCAACCTTCCAGGTAAATAAATCTACCTTTAACCTTTTGCCAATAGCTTATGCAGGTTTCTTCTGGAGCGCCAACATCCGGTACTTTGTTAATTAGCTCTTGCAGCTTCTCTTTTCTGATACTCTTTACGTCCATAGTGCTCCTATCAAAGCCAGGATTTGGCCTTTCATTTAAGACCGCCTAAAGACAGACTGTTTTTCAGTTTTAATCCCCACCAGAAGGGGTAGGCTGCTAGAGAATAAAGAAGGAGTGCTAGCGACATTGGAAAGCTGTAGAATAAGGTAAAGTATATTTTAGTAAATAGACCATGCTGCTCTTGCCAAAAGAGAGGTATAAGGTTCCGAAAGGTTCCGAAATATGATGACCCCAGCACTTTTTTTAGATTTCCGTCTACTTCGTCCTTGCCTCTATGGACAAGTGTTGCCCCAGGGTGTCCAACTTCGCAGGATAACTCATCAAAGTTAGAAAATTGTGCAGAGTGAGACCTTAAAAGGTGTGCACAATTCGGTGCCGTCCGATGTTTACAGTCGGCTACTATACAGAGGGGGCCATTTTTCACAAGGAGAGCCTTAAATAAGGGATTTTTCCCCATTTTAGCCAGGTAGTTGAAAAATGGTGTTAGCTCTGGTTCCTCAAGTTCTTTCACATTAACCCACTTATCTGGATTCCCCACACAGTTCATGCAAAGGGCTGTGATTAATTCCTTTATTATTGCCGTCTTTCGCCGGTATTCCTTCCCCTTTCTACGATAAGTGGTCACTTTCTCTTGTGGCCAGTTCTCAAAAACGATTTTAATATGTTGCTTCCCCTCTAAGTTCTCGCTACATGAACTACAGACATGCTTATCTCCCATTTTAACCTCCTATCAAAGCCAGTATCCCGAAAACAGTGGCGCAGCTGGTCAGGGGTATCATGAGGTTATCGTCAGCCCACCTGAGCCACTTAACTTTAGAAACGTCTCCACAGGCCCATTCGGTAATGGTAGCCACTAAAGCGGTAACCGCCCCCACCCAGAACGGCGAAATAAAGCACCAGGCGATTATCAGACAGGTTGCAAGCATCGCCGCCGACCCCCAAAATCCCTTCACCGCCCTGCCGTAGATCTGGGACCTCACGACTCCGGTGGTCATATCTCCCCAGGCCATGAACAAGAGGCAGGATATGGCAATTAAGGGCTTATCCAGCCAGACCCACCCCACACCTATAACGGGGATAGCGGCAAGAGGAAACCAGACCTCGGCTATAGCCTCCGTCGGCCTGCCGGTACCGCCGACTCCCCTGAAGGTATCCGGCCTAATAAGTCTGGCTCCTCCCAGTAGAGCTACAAAGCAAGCCGCCAGTATTAAAGTCCACCATCCAGAGCTAAACAAAAAGGCACAGAGCAAGAAGCCCAGTCCCCCGGCGGCATGACCTATCTTCCTTGAAAGATAGTGGGGCACCTTTAGGTCAAACAAGATGTTTGAAATCCATAGTCCGACTAACACCGCTCCAGTAATTAAGATAACAAACGGGATTTCAGCCACCATCAGGCCCTCCTGCCTCCCAGTACCAGCTGCATCATATCTAGGAAATTCTCAAAGGCCTGGGCGAACTCCTCGACGTCGTAGATTATCCTGTCAGTGTTGGCCCGGAAGAACTTGTGGCTGATGACCGCCCGCGGCGACAGACTGCCGCCAATCACATCGAAGAACACCTCATCGCCGCTGGAGTAGTTTATCTCATCCCCATCGAGCAGGAACTTGTCCATCTTCTCGTAAGCGACCTCCGGCCTCTCATCCAGCATCCTGAGCCGCTGCCCCTGGAATTGAAAATGGAAGACTCCGCCCTCGGGGCCGGTAACCCTCAGCTCGGCGTACTTGTTCTCCACCTCGGCCAGCTTCTGCCTGGCATCCCTAGACAGATGATTGAAGAAGCCAGCCTGCCTCGCCTCAAACCTTCTGAACATATCTCCCACCAGTCCAGCCATCTATAACCTCCTTAAAAAGAAAGGGCGCTAAACCTTCATTCAGGTAGCGCCCCCGTTTTTCTATTGAACTCAACTATAGCTTTGTCTTTAAATCCTCTTCGCTATTCCTTTAATCACCTTCCTCTTCAGTTTTCTGCCCATGGTAACTTCCTTCAGCACCACAGGTCTGGAACCAACTACCCTCTCTGCCAGCTCCGAGAAGTAGGGCTTGAGCTTATCGCCGTCCCCACATTGAGGAATTGAGACAAGCAATGGTATCCCGGCTTCTCTGGCCACATCTTTAAGGTCGACCCGGGGGGATAGGAACTGGTATTCGTTCTCGCCATGACGGTTGAGGAAGCCGTCCTGGTTGGCCACCAGACCTATAATGGGTATCTGTTTTTGTCGCAAAAGGTCTATGGTTCTCAGCAGCCCAATAGTCGACATCTTCGCTGGCTGGGAAACGATAATAACCCCGAAGAGGTCCTTCACCTGGTCAAAGAAAGAGAACATCTCATTTGAAGTTGAGGGGGGCAGGTCGGCAATGAGAAAGTCGAGCGGCTCTGGCCAGGTGACTATCTCGTCCGACAGCAGTTCGCTGACGAAGCGCCACTTGGATGAGGCCAGAACATCGTCGATCTGCCTTCTTACCACCTCGAGATCCTCGACTGTGGCGCCATCCCCGAGTTGGCTGAGCCTGTCCCTAGCGTCAGTAAGCTCCTGGTGGTGAGACCCTTCCCACAGCACGGCGTAATCTTCGCCGACATGGGAGGCAATAGACAGCAGCCAAAAGCCGTTCACCTCGGGTACAACTACCTTCTCGTTTAGGCTGTCCAGCTCCCATTTAGGTGAGTGGGCAAGCCCCAAAGCACTGAACAGGTTTGACCCCGTGATATCAATATCAAGAAATCCAACCTTGAATTTTTCGATACCTAAGGCCAGCCCTAGTCCGGCGACCACCGAGCTCTTGCCTACCCCACCCTTGAGTGCACATACCGCGATCTTCTTCATCGTTTCCTCGCAAAAAAAGGGCGCCCTTCTTTCGAAGGTGCGCCCCCATTTATCTTAGGATAGCCGATAAAGTGAGATGTGTCAACACCGCTATGTTCCAGCCAGCTTAAGCTATTCACCTTAACTTGGCACATCGGTAAATAGAGGCGGTGTTGCAATTGGTTCCAGAAGGTGCTATAATTTCTTTACAATTTAATAAAGGAAACGGGGGCGCTAAACCTTCATTAAGGTAGCGCCCCTTATCTTTTTAGGGGGACATTATGGTTGTAGAAAACGTGCCTGGGGCAGCAGAAGAAGAAACCGGGGAGAAAGGCGAGTACGGCCTGCACATAAGGCTGGCCAGGGAAATGCAGCCGGTGCTGAAGAGTGCTGCTGATCTCGCCTATGAGATGGGGGACATCCCCAAGCCAGACCTGGTTAACCTGATGAACCTGTTTATTGTCTGGGGGCTGAGCATCCAGAAGAAGAAGTGGCTGGACCGCATGGGCTACCGCTAGGCCCCGCAGTTAGGCAAATGAACCAACTTAAGTTGGTACAAAGATGAGGCAAAGGGAGTGGCGCCCTTACAAAGCATCGAAAAGAGAAGTTTTATCTTTCTTGGAGGAAAGAGAGGTTGTCACCATTCATAGCCTCATGGACAGATTCGGTTATTCATACTACGGAGCGAGAAATAGACTGCGGGGGCTTTATCGGGAAGGGTTGATTCAACCCCTTTTTGAGAGAGGCACCTGGGGATTAACTAAAAAGGGAGAAATGAGGTTAATGCACTATGAACAAGGAAAATGAAAAGACTGAAGTCCCTATTGTCCAGGAGGAATTCGCCAATTTCCTGAGAAAGTATAAAGTAGTCAAGGGCGGCGAGATGTGCGACACCATCGCTGAGAACATCGCTGAAACTGGCGGGGCGGACGTTTTTGAGACCCCCGAGGCGTTAGCCAAGGGACTAGGAACTTGGTCAGAATACATTGGCGCGCCGCTGAGAAAGCAAATTCTGCAGCACTGGTTTGCCAAGAAGCGCATAGAGGTACCCCCGGAGGCAATAGAGATGGCCGGGTTAACGGCCAAGACAGAGGCGACGATGAAAAAGAAGAAGGAAGTAGATAAGAAGAAAGCCGAGGGAGCGCTGTGGACGATTGACATTGATGACAGCGGGACGCCCAGAATTCGGATGATAAAGGATGCGACGGAACCCGGGGTCACCCTGGCCGAGGCTAAAGCCGCCGCCAGGGAAATAGGCAAAGAGCGCGAGGAGCCGATTGTCATCTATAACGAGGAACTGAGCAGGCACATGCCGAACTTCAAGTCCTCCTTTGTCAAACAGAACCTGAGTGCTGCCTGGGCAACGGCCAGACAGATGGATAGGGCAATAGCTGAGGGCGAACCCATCGACCCCATGGATGTTTGGATTGAGCAGCAAGCAAAGATGGCGCAGTTCAGGGAAGTGATGGGCCCAACTCCTGATACCAAAGGAGCGGGAACCATGGGCGAGATTGTAACTGCACTAAAGGACCTCAAGGAAATGGCGGACGAGGGGAAGGTCAGCGGGGTGCCAGAATGGATGACTGACCCGATTGAGTTCATCAACACTGTCAAAACTATCACAACTCCTGAGACCAAAGGAGCGGGAACCATGGGCGAGATTGTAATTGCCCTAAAGAACCTCAAGGAAATGGCGGACGAGGGGAAGGTCAGCGAGGTGCCAGAATGGGTTTCCGACCCGGTAAAGTTTCTTGAGACTGTCCGTGGAGTCTCCGGAGGGGGTGAGGGCAAGAGCTTACCTGACTGGATGAGTGACCCGGCCAAGTTTATCGAAACGGTGGAGAGGATCTCAGGCGGCGGCAAGGGGGACGAAGCACTCAAGCAACAGGTGGCCAGTCTGGAAAAGATCCTCACCGATATGAGAGAGGACAGGTACAAGGAACAGATAGATAGCCAGAAACAGCAAATGGGGGTGTTAACGACTAAGGTCGTGGAACTCACCGACCGAATAGCTGATATCGGCAAGACGGCTATCGGGCGAACCGAGATGGACATTCTCCACGAGCTTGCCACTGAAGGCATAGGGGTTCTCAAGACCGAGCTGCCCGGCTTTAGGAGAGACATAAAAGACGCAATAGGCAGCACAGTACTTCCCCCGGGCAAGAGTGCCGAGGAGCGAAAAGAGAGGACGACAAAATTGAGGCAGGCAGTTGAAAAGGACAAGAACATAGAAGAGATAGGGCGCCGGCTGTTCTTCAGCGAAGGTTGATGCCAGGCGGATTAAGGGGTAAAATCAGTATAGTCACTTTATCGATCGGGAGATTATTATGAGTCCAGGGCCTCCGTTTCCAAAGTTACCGTCACTGCCCCCCAGTCCAATAAAACCACTAAGGGAGCTACTGAGGCAAGGTCGCCAGCAGGTGGGAAAGGCTGGCGAGAATATCCGCTCCATCACCGACGATATGCGGGGAACCATCACCACAGCCCCCCAGGCGGCAGATAAAGCCCCCCCAGAGCAAAAGACGGCCCCTACTATTCAGGAGCTATCCTTAGAGCAAACTGAAACATCCCCCAATCCAGTTTCTGAGGGCACAGCCTGTCTACCCTGTTCCCGTGACCATTTAAGCGTCACCTCATCGGCCCTCGATGAGGCAATGAGGTTCGTCCGGGACAAGGGCACAAGAGACCCTGAAGTGACAAGACGAATCCGCATAGCCCTCGGAGAGCTTAATGTCATGGAGAGGATCGACCTCGCCCCGGAGGAAACCGCCAAGCTTAAGGGGGCAGAGAAGGAAATCGCTGTCTGGACGCTCAACCAATCGAGAAACCTGAGGCACTCGATCACCGCCATAAAGGACACCGAGACAATGGAGCAGGCTGCGGCCCAGGCAAGCGCACTCACCGAGGAATTCATGAGCAGGTTGTGGTCCATCCCCGAGGAGGAGTGTGAGACCTGCGGCGAAGCACGTGAGAGTATCAAGCGGTTCATTGAGCAAAAGAGGAAAGGAATAGCTGTTGAGGTAGGCCGGCTCAGCCCTGAAGATAAAGAGCGAGTCCTGAAGAGAGCTGAGGAACTTGTTGGGGAAGATTAAGATGACAACAGAGTTATCCCAGGAAGATGTAAACCGCATTGCGGAGGCCATGGTAGAGAAAGCCATGGAGGACGTGGGAATCAGGGATATAATGATAGGGTCCGCAATGGGTAAGGGCGCAATACCTCTCTATGGCAGAGAAACCCGCAAGGAGCCCTGCTCCTGTTGCCTCATTGACCCAGCAGGCCCTAACACCCCGGATAACCGAATGTGTACAACGAAGGGAGCTATCGGTACCCTCTCTGACAGGGAGGAACGAGAGTGGTGCTCTGAGATAAAGATTGTCTCGGATGGAAGATGCGCCAGGGCTATGGCAATCAGGGAGGCCGCCAGGGAATGCAAGGAGAAACATCCGAGCGACACTGAAGCGTTCTTCCAATGCTACATTCCGGCCTTTAGTGCAGCCACCAAGGAAAGCAACCCTGCCCGGGTACATTTCGACCGTGCTGACATTGATAGCGCCATAGAAGCTGCTAAGCGGTTGAAATCAGATAGAGACTTATATATCTTCGCTACACATCTGGGATATACCATAGATAAAAGACCACCACCCGGAATGCAGCAGTATGTAATAGTTCACACAGATGGCTCAACAGAAACGATAAAGCCAGGAGGCGAGAGCAACCCCGGCACCCCCTATCAGGAAGAGGGAGAGCGAATCGCCCGGCAGCTGGGCAACGGAGTCATCTACAATGGCCCCCAGATGTATAACGATAAACTCTATGCACACATCTTCACCGATGCCGCCGTTACTGGCACAACCTTTGCTTGCCTCGGTCTCGAGGAGTGCAAGGCAAATCTCATTCAAAAGCGAAAAGACTTCGGAGCTGCCCCACCGGCTTTCAGCCAAATCACCAAGGGGGGCAACCCTGGTACTGTGCCTGAAGTAACTGAAGACTTTGAGCATACAGTTATAGGGCGTATGGCTAGTGGCGAAGCCAATTTATTACAAACCCCCGAAGGTGAGTTAATAGAACGCATTGCGGGTGGTGAAAAGCGAGGGTGGTGGAAGATTCTTGTTGGTAAAACAGAATACGTTGGTAAAACTCCCGCGGATGTATTAAACCTTGCTCGTAGAAGAGAGGCTATGCGAGGAGAGGCTTTACCCAAAGCACTCCCAGCTAAACCCCGCACAGCAGGCAACCCCGGTCTCCCTGAGCCTGGGCCACCTATTCCTGACCCCTGGCTGATGACAAGAACGGAGTATGAACCGTTGGCACGAAGTGAGTTCAGGCGGGTTACTGAGGATATGATTGCCCGTCTCGAGGAGAGACTCTCTGACTTTAAACCAGGCATGGCAGCGTATGAGGATACTCTTCGTGGCATTGCGATGCAGAAGCAGCAGCTGGAGGAAGGGTTGACTTCCGAGGGGATAAGATTCACACATCGATTGCATGTAAGGAAAGCGTTTCTCGAAGGCAAGCCTGTTCCCGCCGAAGTCTTAGCTGATTATCCTGACCTGTCGAAAGGAGCGATATGAAAGGTGGCGTAACTAAGCGCGTCGAGGCTAGAGAGAGCATTATGGAGTTCATCGAGCATAAGAGGAAAGAGGAGAGGGCAAATGGCGGAGCAAATTAGGGAAGATAGAGCGCAGCATTGAGGTCTAGGAAGGTGATGGGAGATATTTGTAAATGTGTAGATTGGTTTCTTGTGGCTATAACAGCTGCTGAAGCATTGGAGCATAATGCTACGGTGAGTGATATGGCCAAGGACCTCCATGAAAACCTCAAAGAAATACTCCCAGAAAAGCAGCTTGAAGACCTCGAGCTTAGACATGTTTTACTTCAGGGGTACATGACAGAGGGAATGGCAGAGTTTGCCTTGTCAGGATCTCTGGGTTCAATCCGCGATAAATGCAATGTCGATATATCTGAGGTAAAAAAGTTGGCAGCCAGTGGTTTTGAGGCTATCAAGAGGAGAGAACCTCTAACGGCAGCTCAGAACTTTACTAAGCTAAAAGGAGAGCTACTAAGATTAGCAGGAAATATCTGTGAAAATAAATAGGGGGCTGAAATGGACATAAGCAAGGCAAAAAAGGTTGTGGAATTGACCAAGGGCGATAGTAAAATACTGGTCACCCTCTACGAGGGCGGCCAGGTGGCCAGCTGCATTGAGGACGAAGACAAAAAGAAGTACTGCGAGACCTGCCAGGCGGATGACGAGACCTGCCAACAGTGGATTGAGCATCTGAAGAGCAAGGGTTATCAGGCAACCGAGGTCGAGCTTGGGAAACTGGGGATTGAGGAGAGCCTGCCCAGATTCCTGGAGCAGAGAGAATCAGCAGGTACCCCGACCGAAGTAGTTGAAAAGCTGACTGTAGCGGTGCCTGAGGTGGCTTCAGCTGTAGAGCCGGAGAAAAAGCCAGAAGGAGAAGAGGAAAGTGCCGTCAGCGAGTCCGATTAAGCTCTACCTTGAGGCTTTGGAGGCATACAACAGGGGAGAAGAAGAAGGGGCAGCACAGAAGCTAGCTGAAGCCCTTGGCGCTAAGGAACCCGGCCCCGTCATAATCAACTCTCTTGATAAGTTTCTTAATTACGGCTCCATGCCGAATGATGTAGCACTACAGATAGTAGCCACAGAAGTATCAAAAAGCAGAGGAAATAATGACTGAAAAAAAATGCCCAGTTAAATTAAAACCCATGGCGACGTGGGTTCAGGAAGAAGACCCAGAAGGCATTTGTCGGGAGTGCCTTTTAGGTCCAGTACTTCAGTGGTACCGCGATGAACTGAATGACAAGGGTCATGCCAAGTTCGTGGATGAGCTGAACCAAATTGCTCATGAAGCTGAGGTTTTACCCTTGACTCTTTGTGAAAAGCTTGATAATATAAAAGGTGAGGTGGAGGAATCATTGAGGGAGAGGCTTGAGGAGTTCGATTGTGCCGCTCAAGCATATAAACCTAAAGATGATTCATGATGATGAAGAAGTTTTTATTTAGGAGGTGTCTCCGATGGCCAAAATTAGAATGGCTCAGGTAGCTGGCCTACCGGTCCGAACCCTCCGGCGAATGGTGGGGATTCCTGCCCACAGGCCCAGCGCTTTCAATGCTTGCATTGGTGCTGCGCTCAGGGGTAAGACATATCCCACCCCGGCAGTCGGAACCGGCGGACAGCAAGACAAGAGAATCCAATCTGCCTTTACTGCCGCGGCTAAGTCCTGCGCTAGATAAAGGCGTAACCTCCACTGACAAAAATAAACTCGCAGTTAGACCTTTCCCTTCTGCGAGTTTATTCTTTCTAAAATTGGGCTACTACTTGCGCTGCCTGGAAGCCATGGAAAAGTAGCAACCCTCATTATGACAAGCCTTCCATAGATTGCAACCAGTCTGGACAACGATTTTGCTTTGTTCCTCGTTCGCCGTCACCTTCAAGGGAGAGATGACTATAGAGACAGTCTTTTGCTTCCCTTTATCATCAACGAACTCGCTGCAGACACCCTGCGTGGCCTGTATATTGACTTCCATCTTTTCCTCCTGTGGTTATCTAGCCCCTCGTTTTTGTGCTCAACATCCACTCCCGCCAGCATACCTCGCAGGTGCCGCTCACCAAAGTATCAACCTTGTTGTGGCATATCATGCACTCGAGGTCCGTGCCGTGCTCAACCTGGCTCTGGGCACGCTTTTCCTCAAGGTACTCCTCCTCACCGAGGGGCTTTGCATGTTTCACGAGCCATTTTGAGTTGGAGATCTCTGCTCTCATTTTTTTCAGTTCTTCGGCATCGCCTCCCCTGGCCTCTATATCCGCTATCATTGCGTCCACTTCCTGTATGCTAAGTGTGACTGCAGCCCCTTTCGCCATTTGCCCTTCCCCCCTTTCTCTCTAACTGTATCCTTACATATACCTGGTTAACTAACCCCTACCGGATTGACGCCTCAATTTCGCTCGGCCTTATGGTTTCCGCCAGTTTCAGGGCCACGTCCTTTGCCTCGTCCAGGTCCTCCACCAGTTTGTGTACGTGTATGTGCAGGGGAACGATGTTTGGATCATACTTGTCAGGATGATAGTGCACATGGAAGTTACTGAACCTTGCCCCGGGTGGCAGCTGCGGCTGAAGATATTCCCTTATCTTGCCCGCCTTTTTCGTGCACTCCCGCTCCCACTCGGGCCCTTTGCCGGCGAATGCGCCATAGGCATAGTCAGTCTTATACTTGACCTCAATGTCGGTCTCCACCGAGAGCCGGCCGTCGTGGCGGATGATCTGGATGGTGTCGTAGAGCTGGAAGTCCTTGGGGTAATATTCTTGGAGCCCGAGCTTGATGTGGCAGGCCCCCATCTTGTTCTCCACGCAAGTAGCGCACTTCGCCGAGATATCTTTCAGGTAATCGCAAAATCCAGCCATAATCTAATCCTTCCAGCAGTCCCAGCACAGGGCCTGGGCTATTCTGGAGTCAATCTCCAGAAATGTCCTGTCTATGACGTATTGGTCCTTCGTTTCGAGAACCCTCTGCAGGTGCTGCTTTGTCGACTCGCTTATTGGCGACTGTTTGACGCTCTCCAGCGCCTTGTCGAATTGCCCGCTGTGGGCCAGCCTCCTTATCTGGGCGTAGCTCTCCATCTCCTCCGGTATCGCAGCCACTACCTTTGCTGCTTCGTCGTTCATTGCCTATCCCTCCGCTTGATGCCTTTGACTGATTCTGTTACTATTATACTATGTCAACTTGCCCATGCAAAATCGGCATAGACCCGGAACGTATGCCAGTCCAGGCCATACAGGACGAGCTGAACGCCCTCATTTACGAGGAGGAGGTCCAGAAGGCCTGCGACGCCAAGGACCGGGAACTCCTCTCCATCATAATCGCCCAGCCGAAAGCCCATCACTTCGATTTCCTCCAGGGCAAGACGGAGTGGAGGGTTCGCGGTAAGTGGAAGCGGCCCGACGAGGGCTTTGATATTGAGAGGAATGTCCAGCTCGATGTCGAGTTTAAGGATGCCGCCGACGAATGCGTCGGGAAGCGTGTTATCGAGCTGCTCAAGGCCTACAACACAAAAGTGATCGGTGAGGAGGTTCTCTACGCCCGAACCATCCCCATCGAAGAAGGTACCCTCTAGTCCTTGTGCGTCCGCGCATATTCCTTTTTGGCATTCTCTATCTGCTCCTCGGTCCAGTCTGATGGAGTGTGTAGCCAGCCGCCGCCTGGCAGCCCCTCTTCCTCGCAACGGCAGACATTATGGCGTCCCCTCTGGTACGGCGGCGTGGTTATCTGTAGGTCCTTGCCGCACAGCCAGCACCGGTATTGACCCGGCCTCCTTCTTTTCGCTTTCATTCAGCCTCCCTTCGCCGCCCCGACTATCTCCCTGAGAAGTTCGTCACCCTTCTCAGCCGCCAGGTCGGCAAGGTCTTTGTCGGTGGTGATATTGTACCTCTTGCCTAGGAGCTTCTTGAATTTCTCCAGGTTCTCCCGGGGAAAGAGGATGCCGGTGGAGTATAGCGGATTGTTATAGTCCACCTCGCCCTTGGCATCGGCAATGATGGCATGGGCCTTCAGGATTTGCACGAAGTCCCTCTTAACCCAGATCTCCAGGCTGGTCATGAAGACGTTGGAGCTGCGGCAGAATACCCGGGCGAAGTCGATGTTCTCTTCATCGAACCTCTCCAGCACCCTGTCGTACAGCTTCTTGAGCATCTCCTCCGACTCGTGGCCTGAGAGTATGGCGTCGGTGAAGACCTCCACATACCC
>JABUBN010000342.1_pt1 | contig 13774 bp, 21 predicted proteins | sample 7240341 | NCBI WGS metagenome assembly JABUBN01 (sample SAMN07256345, study PRJNA390944) | subsurface metagenome | isolation source: Methane hydrate marine sediment | place: Pacific Ocean: Eastern North Pacific, ODP site | reverse complement strand
CGGAACGGCCAATGTCTGGAACACCGGTGATGACTACTGGATTACCGGCGCTGGTTATGACACCGAAGATTTTGACACCTGGGAGCCGGGCTTTGTCGCCGACACCTTTATCAGGCAGACCAAGGTTTATGACCCTGACCCAATATGGTTTAAGGTACTTATTGAAAACCTTGACCCTGTTAATGCGGTAACTGACGTTAGTGTACTCTTTACCTACGAGAATAGGACTTAACTATGAAAAGACCCCCACTGGATGAGGCACTTGACATATTAGCCAACGTTGCTGTTCTTGAGCACTACGCCCATTCTCGCAGTCGTGTTTACCCTCAAGATATAAGGGAAGTAGCAGAGTTAGTTGCGGCTGGGGCTAATGTATTTGGTGACTGGATTGAGATAATACCGATAGGGACTGTTAACTTTGACTATGAGGTGACAGGTTTTGTGATAGAAGAGGCTGATGCTGCAGGAACTTACCTCATTCAGTTGGGATTTAGCATAGAAGATACTGACCCTACGACTGCACAGATTGCAGGCGAGAGACGAACATTATTACCTACTCCTGTAACCAAGGCAACGGAGTTACTTGAAATTAAAAGCCAGAATATCCCAGCCAACGCTAAGTTATGGGGAAGGGTAAAGAGCAAGGCTGGAGGAGCTGAGACACTGGGGGTTAGTGTCGTTGTAGCAAGGCACCTAGAGATAACAAACTCAATCGCGAAGTTTGCTACTTGGCCATGGGCGTGATAAGGAGTTTGGATTAAATGTTAGAGTCAGTATTAAAAAGAGTCCTGCAAGCCGTCTTCGGTGGCGGCTCTGATATAAGTGCTGCCAACCCGCTGCCGGTAACCAGCGGAGCGGCCTTGGAGCAGGGCGTTGCCACCGGCGGAGGTCTCAACACTCTAGAGGACAACACCAAGGGGTGGCAAGTTGATATATGGGCGCATAGTATTGTCGCGGTTGAGATTGGTGGTATTGAGTATCACCGGGAGATAGACAGTAACACCGCCGATACTCTGGATTTTACTGCCCATCCGCTCCCAGTGCCGGTCGTAGCCGGATGCCCTTATACCATAAGAGGTGTGGAACCTGCCGGCTACGAGGAGGCTACCGATACTGGGACCACCACCAATGCCTGGGCAGACGCCCTGAACTGGGATACCAGGGAGCTGAGCGACAAGACCATTCTCCTCACCAATACCGACGCCCTCAACAGCCTCAATTACAGGGTATACACCAGAGCTTACTATACGGGGCAGGACTTCGTCGAAGTAGCCGCAGCCACCCTGGCGCCAGCGGCACAGGCAAGGATTGCCCTTAATAACCAGTATGCCCGAGTTAGCGTCCAGGTAATTGACACTGCTCCACCGGCACATGCTACTTACCAGATAGACTCAACAGGGAGGAAATTCTAAACTGTGTACCATGATTTCAGGGCGCTAGACCCTTCAAAATACATGGACGAAGTCTCCCCGGGACGGGTAGCTACTGTTGTTGTCGCTGCCGTAGACTCATCCTTGCAAGCCAGAGCACAGGCAGACTTTGTCTGCGACGGGGTCAATGACCATGTGGAAATCCGGGCAGCCCTCGCCATCTTACCGGCCGCCGGTGGCAAAGTGATGCTGAGTGAGGGAAATTTCAGTATCGCCGCTACAATTAGCTTATCAACAAACGTAATTTTATCAGGTGAAGGGTCTGCCACTATTCTCAAGCTGGCGAATTCCGCTGATACCGATGTTCTCGAGATGCCACGCAATGCTAACGAGTCGGCTATCGAGAGCCTCAGCATTGATGGTAATAAGGCTAATAATGCCCTTGGTAGCGGTATAGTCGCTAAGGGCTTCTTATGGAAACCTCGCCTGAGAGACATCATTATCCGGGACTGCCCAGCCCATGGCGTATTCTTTACCTCGGATGTAGCTGAGGATATTTACTTACCGGTGCTTATAAATATCGTCTCTAATACGGCGGGGCAGCATGGATTCCTCTTGGGTAATACCGTAGACATTGATGGATTTATGTTATTCGCTGAAGGTAATGGTGACGCCGGTGCTTGGTTAGGTGTAGGCGGTGGTGGGATTTTCAGGCTGCATATTTTTGATAGCCTGGGAGGAGCTGGGCTCTTCTGTGCCAATTGGACCAATAGGCTTTCACTTATCGCACCGATATTTGAGACGAATCATCAGAACGGAGCGATAATAGAAGGTGAAGGTATAAGCATAATTGGTGGGCATAGCTTCGATAATGGTGTAGACGCTGTTAATACCCATGATGGCATTGTTATTTTAGGGGATAAAAACTTCGTTATAGGGCATCAATCTAATAATGCTTGGGCTGCGCCTCCACCGCAAAGATATGGTATCAACGTTAGTGGAGATGATAATATAATAAGTGAGAATCAATTGGAAGGTAATCTTACAGGTGCAATACTAGACACTGGTGCTCGTAATGTTACCAAAGATAATAAAGGTTACGTCACTGAGAATAGGGGCACAGCCACTATCGCTGCGGGAGCAGTTACAGCGGTTGTTGCTCACGGATTAACAGCGGCTCCAACTAATGTTACCTGGGGAGCTACCACCGATACGGTTGGCCGGCGCATCTGGTGGAGTGCCGATGCTGCTAATATCACTTTCACCATAGATTCTATTCACACAGCTGGCATTACCTTAAACTGGAAGGCAGAGGTTTAGAATGGCAGTAGTGATCAAAGGGTTCATGTACGAGGGTCCGAGTACGGATGCTAAGCCGACCGTTGATGTTCCAACTAATGCCCGTTTCCTAGAAACGGATACCGGTCTGGAGTATTTTTGGAATGGTGCGAGTTGGTTGGTATGGCTTGGAGCCGAAAATTATGCGATCCTCCTAATGCGTTCTAATATCCTTCATGTCCCCACCAATGCAGGCTGGACAGAGGCTCACGACGGAGGTGGTTATGGCTGGCTTGGACCTTCTGCCGTCGTCAGTTATACAGGGGCTGGGGCAAATGCCAGGGGCATGGAACACACTTCCCTCTCTGGCTTTACTCAAGGGGCGGGCTGGCTCGAATTCTTTAACTGGGGGAAAAAGACCTATCTTGTCTTTAATATATCGCGGGTCGCCTCAGATGTTCAGGTTATTGCTAGGTACCAACTGAAGGAAGCGAACACCGAAGGTGCTCTAGCAGCTAAAGGCATCGGATTAAGAATGGACAACTATGATCTTGTAGGTGAAAGCTACGGTGCGGCATTAGGTACCGTTGCCTTAGGTGTTACTCTAAACACAGGAGAGGATAAACAAGTAGTTATCATCCATGACCCCGATACCCCCCAGATAATGTGGTATGTGGATGGTGTGTTAGAAGGCACGCAATCCACAGCCGCTAATATACCTTCGGGACTTGGCGGAGCCACAGGTTATCTCGTTGCCAGCATAATCAACGGAGCAGCTGGGGGAGTAGATGCTGGGCTATGGCTTTTCCATCCCAAGATCTGGCAGGATAGATAAACCTGGCTGGAACAGGATGGCTTGCGGAGGTATAAATGATGACAGGGGTGCTATATGTTGAGGCATCGGAAAATACACGGCTGGGGCCCCTTTCAGCCCCATTTACCTGGGGGGCTACCACCGATACGGTTGGCCGGCGCATCTGGTGGAGTGCCGATGCTGCTAATATCACCTTCACCATAGATGCTATTCACACAGCAAGGCATTACCTTAAACTGGAGGGCAGAGGTTTAGAATGGCAGTAGTGATCAAAGGGTTCATGTACGAGGGTCTGAGTACGGATGCTAAGCCGACCGTTAATGTTCCGACTAATGCCCGTTTCCTTGAGACGGATACCGGTTTAGAGTATTACTGGAATGGTGCGAGTTGGCTGGTGTGGCTTGGAGCCGAAAATTATGCGATTCTCCTAATGCGTTCTAATATCCTTCATGTCCCCACAAATGCAGGCTGGACAGCGGACCATGCAGTGGGTGGTTATGGCTGGCTTGGGCCTTCTACCGTCGTCAGTTATACAGGGGTAGGGGCGAATGGCAGGGGTCTGCAACATACTTCCATCTCTGGTTTTACCCAAGGGGCGGCCTGGCTTGAATTCTTTAACTGGGGTAAGAAGACCTACCTTGTCTTCAATGTCTCGCGGATTAACTCAGATGCCCAGGTTATTGCCAGGTGTCAGCTGAAGGAAGCAAACGCCGAAGGTGCCCTAGCAGCTAAAGGCATCGGGTTAAGAATGGACAACTATGCTCTTGTAGGTGAAAGTTACGGTACAGCATTAGGTACAGTTGCTTTAGGTGTTACTCTAAACTCAGGAGAGGATAAACAAGTAGTTATCATCCATGACCCCGATACCCCCCAGATTATGTGGTATGTTGATGGAGTGTTGGAGGGCACACAATCCACAGCCGCTAATATACCTTCGGGACTTGGCGGAGCCACAGGCTATTTCGTTGCCAGCATAATCAATGGCGCAGCTGGGGGAGTAGATGGCGGATTATGGGTGTTCCATCCCAAGATCTGGCAGGATAGATAAACTTGGAGATAGGTTAATGGAGTCAGGATTAAAACTCTGGGGAATACTGGGGGCTTCGGCGCTTGTTCTTTCGAATGATACCCCAGCAACACTTAAAGCTGCCGCCATGTTGGCCAGGGTAGTCTTTGGTGGCCGCATCCAGATTTGCAATGGCACCAATGACCACTTAGAACGGTTGAGATCGAGTATGTGTAGGAGAGATTAAGGAGGGGAAACAATGCCCTGGCTGATTGCCATTGTAAGCGGAGTAATCGGATTCTACTTCTCGCGGGAGAAGGTGAGGGGGGAATAGGACAATGCCAGATGATTTCTTAGGACATAAGCTTGAAGACTGGCTGCCGCAGGAACCATCACAGGGTCCGCCACTGCCTGAGTTTCTCAACATCTACTGGCCGTGGTACACCCCACCGGGCGCCGAGTTCAAGGTAACCAACCTGGTCATTTCCCCCACGGAGGTAAACCCTGGCCAGCCGGTGACCATATCCTGCCTCGTGACCAATATTGGCAGCGAGGCGGGTAGCTATACAGTCCATTTGGGAGGTGATTTTATGGCAGATCAGACAGTAAGCCTAGCTCCGGGTGAGTCAAAGACGGTGAGCTTTGATGTAACCCCGGCGGTGGCCAAGACCTACTCAGTATCAGTTGATGGGCTCTCTGGAAGCTTTGTCGCAACCACAGTGCCGGTGGCTGACATCAGGGTTGAGGATCTGGTCATCTCACCAACCGAGGTCAATGTCGGCGAGCTGGTCACCATCAGCGTGCGGGCAACCAACTACGGGACCGCGGCCGGAAGCAAAGTAATCACCTGTAACGTCACCTAGAGGAGAGCTATGGCTGAGCAAATTGTAACACTGCAACCAAGCGAGAGCAAGGTAGTTAGCTTCGAAGCCACTCCCACGGTAGCCAAGACCTATCAGGTGTCGGTGGATGGGCTGGCTGGGAGCTTCGTTGCCATCAAGGCAGTGGTTGAGATAACCGGCATATCCGTAAGCCCGACCAGTCTAACAACCGCTAAACATGAATACGAGACTTCCCTCGGGCTGGGTTTCTGGGGAGACCCGTTTACTATCAGAATCACTTTTTCCAACCCATTTGACATGGATATCTGGGTGCGTCCGGATTATGCTTTTGGGCACCTGACCGAGGAACCCCTTAAATATGTGGCAGGGAGCCTGAGGGGCTTTAATGCTGAAAAGTTGCTCTACTTCCGGTGGCTGATGGATACTGAATATATGGAGGGGGACTACTCCTATACGGTCGATTGGCAAAAGCTCTACGATGTGCAAAATGCTGGCAGCAATATGCCCCAGTTTGTTAAAGACCCTGATGGTATCGCGGTGATGGCGGGCGGGGGGGACTGCTGGCTCAAGGTTCCAGCCAAGGGCACAGCAACAACAGTAAAGAATGGCCATCTAAGCAGCGAGCTACAGGTTAGGGCCTATGAATGTGCGCTGTGCGGGATGCTTATAGGTTCTGAGGGGGTGAAGGCTCACTATGCTGCCTACCACCCTGGTATTGAAATTGTTGTTTGGTCTTGGGGGGGGTTGTCGGGAGCCTATATCAAAGATACCGGCGAAAATGCCATGAATATGGTTTATGTCCCGGCCGAGGGGGTTACTGGAACCTTTGACCTCTGCGTGGTGGCAAATAAGGTTATCTACCTCTACTATGAACCACACTACCGAACCGTAGGTGGTGTCAAGTATCTAATTAACTGGAAGTCTGCCACGCTTGACCCGGTTGCTGCCGCGGTGCCAGATATGATCAATATAACAGCAGCGTAGATAGGCGGTGATAAATGGCAAATAACCTCGGCGACGGAATAATCGACAGGTGGGCCGAGGAGGCCGTTGACGACCTTGGCGAGAAGGGGTGGCGTGAGATCGAGAATAACTCCATGATTCTGATTACTTACGCCGCGCAGAGGAGCCAGCAAAGGAAGCTGACCAAAAAAATAACCACACCCCTATGGTGGCTGCTTTGCACTGTGGGGGCCGGCCTCATATGGTGGATAATAAGCAGCGTAATGAGCATACATTAGCCGGGGGAATAGGCAGTGTGGTCCTTAATCCCCCGGCTTTTTTGTGTCTACAGCCCGATGTTCTACAAATCCTGGTGGACCCATTCCGGGCAGAGCTCGCCCCGTTGCACCTCTTCCAGCAAGGAGCTGTCAACAACGAAATCACCCGGCAGCGGCGGTAAGCAAAGAGGGCCGAGTATGTCGGGCAACCTACCCCGGATAAAGACCACATGGACCGCCTCACTGCACACATGCTGTTCGTTATGGTGATACTTTACTGGTACCAGCATACCGAACTTCTCGTTTAAGATTCTGGGGATTATATGCAGTGGGATACAGATATAGTCATAACGGCTTCTCTCATCAGATGCCAGCTCAACGGCGGCGCGCAATACATAGGGAATTCTCCTCCGGTCATGCTCCGATATGAGCCGCATCACCACCACCTTCTCGCCGTATCTCTCTGAAAGCTGCCGCAGGCATACTCCTCGGCCATTGCTCTCGAATATCATCGGCACCCGCAGAAGCCGGGGCTGCTTGTGGTAGGCATAGAGACCGACCTGCCCCAGGTAGAGAAAGACGTGAGAATATGGGCCGATGCCCCACCTCTTTATCCTTGAAAAGCAATCGTTCCGGTCGTTAATGTTGACCAGGATATCCGCCGGCTGAAGTTTGAACTGCTCTGTCATGGCTTAATCCTCCAATCACCAAGCATTTTTACCAGCCGAACCTCGTTGGCTAATTTCAGCTTCTCAAGCTCTTCTTTCGTTGCCTCGGCTACAAAGATTGCGATATTGTCGGCGGTACCCAGGACTTCATTGCCGGCCATTATCATCCTCGGTCCGAGATCCACTTTGACATTGGTTACCTTATCCACCGGTCCAGTAATTTTATTGCTCACCTTACTCTCCCTCCCCAGGGGCTTTTAGCTTCTCCCACCGGTCAGACTCGATGGTAATAATAGGCAATCCCCATCTTTTTCTCGCATAATCCTGCAGGTCCCACAGCTCCAATTCCCGCTCTCCGCCGCCGGCTTCCTTGTATAGCCGGGCCAACCCCTCATCGGTGTAATCGAGTATCACGGTGCCCTGGTCATTAAGCCCCATTACCTTGACTATCTCCTGGGAGATTGCCCAGGGAACGCCGAAGGGAATCTCTTTGATCTCGGTCACTACCGCCGGCGCCGCCGGCACGGGTATCGTGATAGTCACCACCGGCACGGGGTTATCGGGTATCTCTAAATTTACCTGAAAAACATACTCCAGCGGACCGGCAGCCGGTCCCTTCCTTATCCTGCACTCCCCAGTCTGTGAATTAACGATTAGAAAAACTTTATACTTCATTTCTCCCCCCTGCTTTTCATAACTAGCTCATACGATCTGGTGAGCCTCTTGAATTTTTCCTGGTCGCCGCCTTTATCCGGATGGTAATACATGCTCTTCCTCCGGTAGACATCTTTAATCAGTTCTACCGGGTCATCCGGGCTGACGCCCAAGACATCATAGGCATCCAAAAGGTCCTGCTTCCTACCTGTCTCCTTACCCACCGTGGCCATATCTTTAGTGTAGGTAAGCCCCTGGTACTGGACGCCATGCTGCTCGGCGATGCGCAGCCGCTCCAGAAGGAGAAAACACTGCCTTATGTTTGCCGCCCGGGTTGGGAAGGCGTAACAGGCTACTTCCTGCCACTGCCCGTCCCTCAGATAACGGACCTTGACCCCGGGCCGGCGGAAAATTCTGCCAGCGCCGTCCCTCTCCTCCTCCCAGATGATCTCAAACTCCGACGGGTCAATATCCCAGAGGGCGAATTGGCGGCGTATCTCCGACCGGGTTCTGTCTGTGTCAATGGCTCTCATATCATCTCCTTTCCCAGGGCTCTTTATAGGGCAAGCCCACCAATTCAAAAACATCCCGCTCCGATTTGCAGCGGATTAACCCCTCGTGTGTGTCAAACCCCGGCCCGTATGCTCTCAAGCGCCAGCCTCGTTTCTGAGCAGCTGTAGCAATGGCAATGTTAGACTCCTTGGGCCCTGTGCGAACCACCAGGGCAACCCACCAGCACTCCTCATCGGTACTGAATATGTCCACGCCAATGCCACTATCCACGTGGCGCAGGAGCTTATTCTTTGGCCCATAAACGATTGAGCCCTTCTTGTTGGGCCGGTATTCTAGCACATGTGTGCCAATGAGCCACTTCAGCTTCTGGTCTAGCAGTTCAACCACCCCGTTGAACTTCGGGATGCACAGCAGCTCGATGTCGTTCGGGAACGGTTTCCGCCGGCGGATGCTGCCGGCTATTGTCACCCTTTGGCAGGCCGGCTTAAGCAGCTCCAGCAGCTCCTCAGCTATTCCCCTGGCCTTCTTCAGCTTCATTCCCCCCCTCTTTGAAAAAACTAAACTCCTTCGCCCCCTCTACACAAGCGGGCCGGTCGTTGCAGTACCGGATATTCTGCTCACCAACGGTTTTACCGTTGATTACCAACGGTTTAGTAACGACCGAGATCCTCTCGTCCGGCCGCTCCTCCCCACAGATGAGGCATTTCCAAGTGTCAAATGGTAGCTTGCTCATCGCTTTATCTTCCTGATCACCCTCCCACACTTCACACACTTCACAGAGTCCAGAGGAGTATTGCGACCGCAGTGCGGGCACTTTACCACAGGTTTACCGTTCTCAATGGTTATCTCGGACTTCATTTCTTCCAAAACGCTTCTACCCCCTGTACAAATCTGATTACCTTGCCATCGGGCAGCAATCTCTGGAGTGAGTTTATCTGGAGATATCCCCGCTTCTTTAGTGTACCGCGGCACCAGCCACAAAGCGTCTTGTCACCCGCCTTGGAGGGAAGGGTCTCCTCATATCCGGGGCCAATGCTGATCCCGCAGGCAAAACACTCTAAAGCGGATAGCTTCGGAGTCACCGGTGCCATTTTCCGTGCGGGACATCCAGCAAGCAACCTGCGCTTCTTCTCTAGCAGTCTATTGACGGTCCTGTTTGTATGGGGCATCATTGCCTCCTTCACATCGCCAGCACCATGTTCAGCAGCTCCTGCTGCTTTGCCCGAATCGCCAGCAGGGCTTCTAGCTCTACCGGGTCCGGTTTGGCAGCTAGCCTTTCCCTGATGAGTACGTCGGTCTCATCCAGTTTCTTTATCAGTTCTTCCTTGGTTGGTTTCTCCATCGTTAACCTCCTTCCAGTCTCTTTATTTCACCCAGCCAGCGCCTCACCATCATTCGCTCTCCACTTCATAATCCTTTAAGGCCATGCCACATTTTTTATCGCCCCTTATATGGGCATCCCACCAAAAGATATCGTGAATTTTGCCAAATAGACCGGGACCCTCCATATAATCCTTAAAATGGCCACGGCAGATGTGAAGAGCTTTTTTAAATCCAGTCTTATGCGCCTCGCCCTCGGATTCCAGTATCTTCCGAATCGGGTGCACCTCAATAACGCGGTAGGTGATAAACGGTCTCTTGCCGCGCTGTTCCCGAGCCTTCTGTAAATTCGGCGAGTAGGTCCCCTCTCGCAAAATCACATTCTTACAGTGCATGAAACTGAGGGCTAAAAAGGGGACATGTAACACCATCCACGAAAAATGCACAACATTCTTAATCTCTTCGTCACTTGAAGCAAAGTAAACCGCATCATCCAAATGTGGGATAATCGGTAGCCCTTCTTCTGGGATGACTGGACGTCCACTCTTGCTCACCCCCCAGATAATTTCGCTCCAGGGGATTATCCCTTTGTCATGAGTCTCAATAAAGAGAGCCCCCATACTGACCCACTTCACTCTTTCCCCCTCAGGTGCCCTTAATATATTGCGGACTACTTCTCGCACCCTTTCACTCCCGTCTAAACTCCATGCTACCCTTTCATCGCCTATTACCTGCGCCGAGAATACCAGCAAACCCAGCCGTCTTGTGTGACGGCTCTGTCGCAACCAGTCCGGCATCCACTCTAAAAACATCGTAGAGAAAGGCGGGGCTACATTAGGAAAATCTCTCCTCAAGTTCCAGACCTCTTTGGTGCTGTCCTCATAAAAATACTGGGACACATTGTCGCAGATGATAAGCTCAGCACTCTCCAGAGCTGCCTTCAACTCAGCATCAGACGTTTGGTCAATAAATCTATCAAGTAACATGCCTATTCCTCCTCCAGCCTCTTTATTTTAGCCCGCCAGCGGCACCTCGTTAACTCCGCGCCTCGCCTTGCCGTACCATGCCTGACCGGGCCGGACCTCGCCCTACCGGACCTTGCCTCGCCTCTAAGCCTGACTACTTCTCCACTTTTAGCCTCCTTTTCCTCCTCTTAAAGGTTTGCCAGTTGTTGGGTCAAGGACTTGGCGGCGCATATTCTCACTACCAATCTCGCGAGTGGTAAAGTAGTATCTGGTATAAAGCATATCTGGCCTTATTATTGCAACCTTCAACCTCGCATATTTGGTTCTCCTCCACTTTTAGCCTCCTTCTAGTCTCTTTATCTCAGCCAGCCTAGTTATCAATGCTGCCCTGCAGATAGCCTCTGGCAATTCTTCATAGGTGGCACCACTTTCTTTCCCTAGGTAAAACTTTCTGTGGCTATCATAGTTTTCCAGACTTATATCCCACGCACCGGCATCCCAGATAAGGTCAATACAGCCCCAGTCCCTTTTTAGCTTCCCCAACACGCGCCAAGCAGCCGAGATGTCTGTAGAGAATGGCACCGAGCGCCACCTTGGAATATCGCCCTCATCATACCTGCACAAACACAGCCAGTTACCCTTGGGAGACTTGACTGGACTGCCAGCCAGTTGAAGGCCAAGGGCACCTTCTGGAGTAAATTCTGGCATCGGCTCTCCCATAACCTCCTCAGCCACTAGCCTATCTAATTCTTCCCCTGCTTCTATTGCCAAGATTGTACCCTTATCCATTTTTTGCCTCCAGTTTCTTTATCTCAGTCAGCCAGCGCCGAACACGTTTTCTATGGCAATTGCGCCTGCCTACCATGCACTGAAACCTCCCGATAAGCCATTTGGCATGACGACACCTAGCACATACCGTAGCAATCTTCCGCTCCAGCTCACGTATTCGCTCCTCTCTGTTCACCTCAGGTCTGGCCCAGTCATATCAATAACATTGCCCTGGCACAGCTCAACCAGCCTGGACAGGGCGCCATCGCCAACGCGGTCGGCAAGAGACACTTTGCCTGCTGGGGCCTCAAACGGTATGGTGGTGGTTATTATCACCGGTAGCTGCCATTCCAGCCGGCGGTCAAACACCGTCCAGTAGGTCGCTTGCAGCCACTGGCTGGTCGGGTCGAGTCCGACATCATCCAGCACCAGGAGCTGTACCGAAAGCACCTTATCGAGGATATCAGCCTCCGTCAGTTCACCCCTGTCAGAGAAGGTGCGGCGGATCTCAAGCATCAGGTCGCGGGCTTTCTCCCAGAGAACGGGCATCCTCTTCTTGTGCAGGATATGGTTAGCAATACACGCTGCCATACGAGTCTTCCCGGTACCATTCCCAGGCGAGTAGAAAACGAGACTGGGGGACTGCGCATTAAAGTTCTCGGCATAGCGCCTGGCTATCTTAAATTGCCTTGGGTAAAGGTCAGGGTTAGAATTGTCAAAGGTTACCTCTTTCCACTTCGGCGGTATCTGGGCCAAGGCAATCAGTTGCCGATACCTGGATTCTGCCTCAGCCTGGCGGGCAGCTTCCTCCCTCTCCTCTTCCTGCTTTGCCTTTTCCTCAGAGCATCTGGGGCAGTATATTCGTGTAGCTATGCCAAGGTTGGTGGCTTCAAACTCCTCATCGCACTCCTGGCATATCCGCTGGACCTTCTGGCCCAGGTTCTTCAGAGCCCCCGAGATACTTGATAGGTCCCTTGGCTCTCGCCTGCTTGGGCTTTGTTGGTTGTCCACCTCTGTCCCTCCTTTCCTGGGCAAATTGCCGTGCTTTCTTCATCCAAGACCGCAGTTGCTTGAATGGCATTGACTTCTTCGTCAAAGGCTCAGAAAGTTTGGCTGCTGCCCAATCCTTTGACACATCCAGGATATCGACGTCAGGAAACTCCGCCCTCAGCTTAGCCAGGAAACGCGTAGCTTCATCGCTATCTCGCGGAAAACTTTTTACTCCTAACCAGACTGCCAGTACTTCTTCATCACCTGCCTTGTTCAGGGTGCCCGTAGCTTCATCGCTATCTCGAGCCATTTCCTGGCTAGCCACCGGTGGGACCTTCTTGCCCTCACCTACCTTGGGGGACGGTTGTACTTCATCGCCTTTGCCCGCCTTTTTTCGGCGTTCCCTGCTGCGGCGCACTCGCTCAGCAACCGCCTCCGGCCGCGCGGAGGGCGGTATTCTCTGTCTCTCTTCGTAGTGAACTACTGTAAGCACATTTCCATTCCACGCTAGGCTGCCGCGCTTCTCCATCTTGGCTATCATAGATTCCAGTGACTGCCGGTCCTCACCGGTTTTGATATGCAGAGCCTCGGCAATCTCGTCCATATCCAGTCCCGCACCACCGCTCACGATCTTGCCGCCGGCGGCGCATTTTCCGGCCAGCGCAAGAACACCCCACCAGGCTCCTCTCTCAGCCAAAGGCAGCCTGGTTAATTTGGGGTCATCTAAAGCCTCAAGCCACAGCTTTATCCAGGGTAGAGGCACTTTATCTCCTTAAAAACTTTTTCCCACCACTCCCCCTCCCCCCCCTCCCCTTTTTAAGATGAAGATTAAGAAGGAGAAGGAGAGGCGCTTTCGTTACATGTAACGAGTTACACCCTCGTTACAACCTCAGCTATAAATCTAGCTTTGTAACGTGTTACAGGGGTCGTTACATTGTAACGAAAATGTAACGCGAAAATGTTACAATTTTGTTACATAGGTCGTTACATATTACTTTGGTTCTTCACCTCCTCTTGATAGGTTCTGGGGTAAAATTCTTCCTCGGGCAACGGGCCGCCGCATCGCTTATCCTACCTCGCTTTGCAGCTGCCGTATCCCCAGGCAGTGCCAAAAAATCTGCCAGTCTCGGTCGGAGTCAAGCTGCATTGCTACCTCATAGTTATCATCATCCGGGCTTATCCTAAGTATCCTGGCACTGGCCACCGGCCAGCCCTGCTCAGTAAGGAGCTGCCGGTAAGCTGCCACCTGGTAGAAGTAGCTGTCGTAGATAGCGCCTCAGGTTTTGAAATCCACCAGGACGAATTCGCCGTTAAGCTCGGCCAAAAGGTCTGGGGTGCCGCCGTACTTAAACTCCTCGGAGACCAG
>JABUBN010000341.1_pt1 | contig 13798 bp, 21 predicted proteins | sample 7240341 | NCBI WGS metagenome assembly JABUBN01 (sample SAMN07256345, study PRJNA390944) | subsurface metagenome | isolation source: Methane hydrate marine sediment | place: Pacific Ocean: Eastern North Pacific, ODP site | reverse complement strand
CACCTTAAGCGGAATTAATGGGTGCGAGGCAGCGAAGGAAATTGAAGAGGAAGTTGAGAGAGAACGAGGAGAAACTGCTGGAGGAACTTAAATCGGATAAGGAAAGCGTTAAAACACATTTACGGGATGCCATCGTGCTGCCGGAGATGGTGGGGAAGAAGATAGGGATACACAGTGGGAAAAGCTTCGAATACGTGGAGATAAAAACGGAGATGATAGGGCATTATTTGGGCGAGTTTGCATTGACACGTAAAAAAGTATTGCACGGAGCCGCGGGAGTGGGAGCTACGAGGTCTTCAAAATACGTGCCACTGAAGTAAGTAAGTAAAGAGAAGAGAAGGAAGATGGGCAGGGTAAAATTTTGCATGGATACGGAAACAGAAACCAAAATCGATCCGGAAACGACTGCGAAGGCTATGGTTTATGAACTCCACATATCTCCCAAACATGCGTTCGAGGTGTGCAGGGCGATAAAAGGAAAGAAAGTGGCGGATGCAGAGGCATACCTGGAAGCAGTGCTGGAAAAACGCGTGGCTATTCCTTTCAAACGGCATAAAAAGAAACTTGCGCATCGAAAGGGGCTGGAGAAGTGGTATGCCGGGAGATACCCGGTGAAGACGTGCGCGGAGATATTGAAATTGATAAGAGATGCGAAAGGCAATGCAGAATATAAAGGGCTGGACCCGGAAGAAACGAGAATATGGCATGTAGCGACGAAGAAAGGACGAACGTTAAAAGGGACAATGCCAAGAGCTTTTGGTCGTGCTACACCCAAGAATACGGATACGGTTACTGTTGAAATAGTGTTAAGAGAAGAAGGGAGTTAGGAGAAGAAAGTAAGTGATAGAGAAGATATTTGTGGCTGAAGGGATAAAGAAAGTAAGAATGAACGAATATTTCAGTAAAGAGTTAGAAAGAGCGGGCTATGGAGGAATGGAGATAAAAAGGACGCCGATGGGCACGCAGATAACGGTGAACGTCGAGAAGCCGGGGATGATAATAGGAAAAGATGGGCGGAGGATAAAAACGCTAACCGACGACGTAAACAGGAGACAAGAGCTGGATAACCCGCAGATAGACGTGCAACCCATAGCGGTGCCAGACCTGAGTGCGCCGTTGATGGCGAATAGACTTGCCAAAGCTTATAGAGCGGGGCTGGCATTTCAGAAGGGCAGGCAGGTCAACGCTGCAACGAATAATGGATAAAGGGGCGTTAGGGTGCGAGATTATCATGTCGGGAAAGCTCAAAGGACCTCGAGGTCGAATGGAGAAGATGATTGACGGTTATATAAAGCATTGTGGCGAGGTAGCAGAGGAAATAGTGGACCGTGGATATGCAATAGCGAAGACTAAATCCGGAGTTATAGGTGTGCGGGTGTGGATAGTAAAACCAGATGCTAAGAGACCTGATGCTTTTCGCATATTAGCAATAAATGAGAACGTAAAGGAAGAAGAGGGAAAGGAGGAAGAAGGAAAGGAAAAGAAAGAATGAGCATATTTAGAATGGAAGAAATAAGAAAGATGAGTGAAAAAGAGAGGAGGGAGGAATTGGAGAGTTTGATGACCGATTTGATGCGTGAGCGTGGGATAATAGCCACTGGTGGAGCTCCGGAGAATCCGGGTAGAGTAGGTGAGCTAAGAAGGGCAATAGCGAGGATAAAAACAGCCGAAGGAGAAAAGGGAAGGGAAAAGGAGAAATGAGCACGGAAGTTTGCCCTAAATGTGGATTGCCAAAAGACTTATGCATTTGCAAGGAGATAGCAAAGGAGCAGCAGATGGTAAAGGTGTCAACGGTGAGGAGAAGGTTTGGGAAAATTATTACGGTGATAAAAGGAATAAATGAGAAGGAAGTGGACTTGAGGGGGCTTTCAAAAGAATTGAAGGGAAAATGTGCATGTGGTGGCACGGTAAAAGGTGGATGCGTTGAATTACAGGGTGACCAAAAGGAACTGGTAAAGAAAGCGCTGCGTGAGATGGGATATATGGATATAGATTAGTTAGGGTAGCAAATCCAAAAAAGAAACCACGAGATTTTTTAGATTAGAGCTAAACGGATACAATGAAGATAACACCGAGTAAGCCCTTACAGGGCTTGCGGGGTCGTGGGGCAGAGCCACACAATATATTACGACATGAGCTGATGGGATTGAGAACAGAAGTGGAAGATAGCAGTAATAGCGATGTGAAGGGGCTGTGTGGAATCGTAGTGGACGAGACGAGGAATATGCTTGTTATAGAGAATGAGCGGGGGGAAGAGAAGAAGATACCAAAGACAGGGAATATATTCGTTTTTGAGTTGAACGGAGAAGTGCGAGTGAGAGTAAAAGGCGATATGCTTGTTTCAAGACCTGAGGACCGGATAAAGAAGTAAAAATCTTAAATATTGTTTATGATTTATTTATAAGTTCATAGAATAGTGGGTAATTACGAGATGAGAGATATAGGAATAGACGTCAGGATGCCGGAGAAGGAATGTGAAGATGTCAATTGCCCTTTTCATGGTAGGTTGTCGGCGAGGGGACAAATTATAGAAGGAGTGGTGGTAAGCGATAAAGCGCCGAAGACGGTCGTTGTTTTGAGGTCTTACCTGAAGAAAATAAGGAAATACGAGCGGTACGAGAAGAGGCGGTCAAAGATACACGCGCATAATCCACCCTGTATAGATGCAAAAGTGGGGGACGTGGTGAAGATAGCGGAATGCAGACCGCTGAGTAAGACGAAAAGCTTTGTGGTGGTGGAGAAGAAATGAGGGGTGTGAAAGCGAAGGTGACGAAGGCGTTGCCAACCGGTGCACGTTTAGACTGCGTGGATAATACCGGTGCGAAGATATTGCAGATAATAGCAGTGAAAGGATACCGGGGTGTAAAGAACAGGTATCCAAAAGCGGGAGTCGGGGATATGGTGATTGTAACGGTGAAAAAAGGAAGACCGGAAATAAAGAAGCAGGTAGTGAAGGCGGTGATAGTGAGGCAGCGTAAGGAATTCCGGCGAGTTTCAGGGATGCGAGTGAAGTTTGAGGATAATGCCGCGGTTATCGTGGATGATAAAGGCTCGCCAACGGGTTCGGAGATAAGGGGACCGGTGGCAAGAGAAGCGGTGGAGAGGTTCTCACATATAGCTTCGGCAGCTACGATGATTGTGTAATTATTTATTTATTTATTTATTTATTTATTTCGGAAATTTTAAAAATGATATAGCGGGGGTTACCGAGAGGACAAAGGTGGCAGACTCAAGATCTGCTCCCGAAGGGGTTCGCAGGTTCGAATCCTGCTCCCCGCATCAAACTGGAATTGATAATGGAGAATAAGCAAGCCATGTCAATGCTAACGGAAGAAGAAGGAAAAGAGGGGTTACAGCTTGCACGCGCGGCAATAGAGAAATATTTGAGAGATAACACGAGGCTAAAAGCGCCTGATGACTTACCTTCGCGCTTCGAGGAAAAAAGGGGCGTCTTTGTCACGTTGAATAAATACGACAATCTACGTGGCTGTATTGGCTATCCATATCCGGTATTTACGCTGAACGATGCGATTATGGATGCCGCGATATCCGCGGCGGTTAGCGACCCCAGGTTTCCGCCGGTAACAAAAGCGGAGTTCGCGGATATAACTATTGAGATCACGATACTCACGATGCCACAGGAGTTAAAAGCGAAGCCAAAGGACTTGCCGGGGCAAATAGAAATAGGCAGGCATGGATTAATCGTAAAGAGGGGGATATATCAAGGGCTTTTGCTTCCTCAAGTTGCTACCGAGAATAACTGGTCGTCGGAGGAGTTTCTATGCCAGACGTGCTGGAAAGCAGGCTTGTCACAGGATGCATGGCTGGAGAAAGATACCGAGGTCAGCACGTTTGAGGGGCAGATATTCAAGGAGTAAGATGATAAAAATAGATAGATACAGGTGTGGATATTGTGGTGCATGCGTTACGGTCTGTCCAACGGAGGCAATAGGTTTGATAGGAATGTGGATAGAGATGAAGGATGATGAATGCAATAGCTGTAAAGCATGTGTGAATATCTGCCCGGTGGGTGCGTTGGAGCAGGAGCAGGAGTTGTAACCACAAGATTACACAACACTTTTTCTTTTTTACAAAAAGAAAACCTGTGCTAAAAGAAAAACAAATATGATGTTTTTAGTCAAGGTTTTTACCGAAGGTAAAAAAGTTGTTGGTAAAGCTTTTCTTTCTAAGAAAAGGTTTCTTGTGAAATCTCGTGGTTTTTTACATCAGTTGTACAAATAGCAAAACTCAAATCTTCTTCTCATGCACTATTGCATCCTCACCATCCGCATAATATTTTTTTGCGATATATAACCGTTTATAGCCCTGTTTTTCGTAAAATCTTATTGCACCCGTATCGCTTTTCCTTGCCTCCAGCGTAACTATATCGAGACCATCTGCGAGAAATTCCGCACTCACAACCTTTAATAACAACTTCCCCACTCCCTTCATCCTGTATTCTTTATCCACGGCAATACCCGATATATGCCCCTGCCCACTTCTTATGGTGCCACCCACGAAACCAATGACCTTTTCCTTGCCCTTGTCCTCAAACCGCTTCGTGTCCGCAGTATCAGTATAAACAGCGACAAAGAAATATTTCTCGAAAGAATGGAACAAATCAGCAATATCTGAAGCTGTGTTTATCGTTTTTATGTTCCTCTTCCATACGTTTACAATGTCGGACAAATCCGTCTCTATTGCCTTTCTTATCTTTAGCCGCAGCTCGCTCATAAATAAACCCTTTTCTTTTAGAAAAAGAAAAGCGTTTACGGAAAAGAAAAAAAGATGAGGTTCTTTCTAAGAAAAGGTTTGTTAGAATAGTTTCCCGCGGTTCATAATCGCATTCGGGTCTAAAACCTTGAGGAACTTCTTCCAGACCTCAGCAAGATACCCTATTCGTGCTACCGTCGGCTCTATTATCCCGGCATAAGGTCTGAACCAGCCATAAATGCCCAGGTCAAGCAACCTCTTGAATTGTTTCTCATTATAATTCCGCAGCTTCTCCCCGAATCGCAGGTCGCTGCCATCGTAAAATATATCAAGCTCAACGTAACAGAGCTGCCCGTGAAAACTGTATATCGGGTCGAGATAGAAATGAACGTGGTCAGTTGGTATTCCAACTTCCAACGCCGTCTTTTCGTGCAGTTCATAATATTTCGCAGCCAGCGTCAAAGGACCGTAGAGCCCGATGCAATGGTAATTGCCCCGTAAGCCAAACACCATGCAGCTCTTCTCCGCACCGCCTAAACTCTCTTCCTCGAAGGTCCTTTTGAACTCCTCCGGGAATTCCAAAACCTTTCCGCCAGATTCTTTTATATAATCCCCCACTAACTTATCCTTCGCCTCGAATATGCCATCCACCCCTTCCACCAACATGCACAACACGAACTTCGGTAGCTCCTCATAGCGATAATCAAAAGTGCCGCATATCCCTTTCAACCAGCTCTGATTGTCCACTAACCTGATACTCGCAGCCAACTCGTCGTGCATCAAATTGTAAATAAATTTCGTTGGTGTGCTCACGTCGTCAAAGCCAATGAAATAGACGTTTCGGTTATCATACAACCTGTAAAGCTTTGCCGTCAATTCGGTCACCACGCCGCACGTGCCGGGATGAGCGCAGAAAACACCGGTGAAGTCCGGACCCACGCCATATCGGAAATAAGGCATCCCGGAAAGAGACCGTGAGCCTGTTTTTATTGTCTCCCCGTTGGGAAGAACCATTTCATACGATAACGTGTGGTCATGCCCATCCGCCGCCGCAGTTTGATATATCCCACGCAGGTAATAATTTGCCAATACGCTTACGGTAAGCGGTGCATCCGGGAATGCAGGTCGCAACTGGTATTTCCTCGTCTTTTCAAGGAGCATCCCGAAAGTCACGCCCGGCTCTACGGTCGCAGTCTTCATCTCTGGATTTATTTCCACGATGCGGTTCATCCTTGACAGGTCTAACAGAATACTGCCCTCATGAACCGGAATTGTCAATCCTCGTACGTTTATGCCCGTGCTGTAAGGTATCACCGGTATTTTACCTTCGTTTGCAAGCATTAAAACCTTCCGCACTTCTTCTTTGTTCGCGGGTCGCACGACATAAGCCGGATTCATCGCAGGAACAAAGTGCCAGTGCTGGTCTCTCGAATAAGAAGCGCAGATTGCTCTGTCGTCAGTCGCATTCTCTTCGCCTACTATCGCATGCACAAACTTTAAGAAATTTTGATTCATGTTCATCACCCCTCCAGACTCCTGTTCACAAGTTCCACAACATCAAAAACTTTCATTTCCTCTTTTTCTCCCGCTTCCCTCAAATTCCTTTTACAGAACGGGCATGCACTCACAATCGCTTCGGCACCCACCTCCTTTGCTTCTTTTATTCGTTCGCCGGCACTCCACAGTGCGAAATCATCATAAGCCGACTTCACTCCGCCTCCGGAGCCGCAGCACCACGCTTGCTCCCTTTCCCTTTTCAGTTCCTTCACATCCGCAACTTCTTTTAAAAGCGCCCTCGGCTCTTCGTATATGCCCAAATCCCTACCCAGATGACAGGGGTCGTGATAAGCCACTTCCATACCCAGCTTCTTCACCTTCATATCGCCCAATCGCGTTAAGAACTGCGTGGAATGCACCAGTTCGACTGCCATATCGGGATAATTCTTCTTGAACGTCATTAAACAGCCAGGGCAGGTGAAAACAACGGTCTTCGCCCCGCTATTTTTTATCTCCTCTACGTTGTGCGCCATAAGCGCCTTCGCATCTTCTACCCGCCCCGTTCTGAGTAAAACCGAGCCACAGCACCATTCGTCTTCCATTACCTGATATTTTATCCCCAACTTATCAAAGATTTCCAGCATAGCATCTGCAATTTCCGGCACCCGGTAGCGAGCAGTGCAGCCGATATAGTAGAGAACCTCCGCCCCGTAGACCGATTTCGCTTCGTATTTATATTTATGTTTCTCGCCATACGCATTTCTCGTTTCTTTTATCTTTTCCGCAATGTTTTTATGAGCGTCAAGAGCCCACCCTTTCTTTACCAGCTCTTCTCTCTGTTTCTCAAATAGTTCCGGCAAACTTATTCCCACGCTTGTTATCTGCTTGCATTTCTCATAACACGCCCCGCATAGCGTGCATGCATAGACCGCTTTCAATAAACCTTCCGTAGGCTCTGATAGCTCACCCTCCAGTATTTCTCTAAAAATTTCCAATCTACCGGGTGCGTAGAACGCCTGATAGCCATAAAATTGCCCGCTTGGGCATAAAGGTAACCATTCCTCGTTCGGATGGAAACTCGAAATACTGCACAGCTTGCATTTCACACAATGATATATTGCACTTAGTATCTCTTCTCTTTCCAGTTCCATATCCGCTATTCCTCCTTACCTCTGACGTTCACACTTTTCTCTATAAGGCATTTTCGATTTTTTGTCACGAAATTCATGGGTGCATTAATTAATAATCAAATATCTCTTCTCACTATATTGCACAGTATATAAAAATAAAAAGATATAAGCAAAAATAATAAATGGAAAAGGAGGTGATAAGAGGGGCATGACAAATAGCAGCGGGTGCTTCCCCTACTTACGTATCGGTAAAACGAATGAACTCTTAAAAGGAATTCCTTTACAACTCGTTTCTGAAGTGAACGAGTTCTCTGCTCATGGGTTAGCCGAAGCTATCGATGCAAGCACAACCACTGTTAGTAACTTGATAGCTACGATGAAATCGCTCGATTTTGTTGAAGGTGAGAGAAAATTCAGATTTACCGCAGTAGGAGACAGATATACGATACTTATAAGAAATGAAGAAGAAGAGGCTAAAAGGGTATTGCGGCACCAGGTTGAGAAAATCGAATATTTCCAGGTAATCAGGCAAAGGCTGGATGAAAAAGGAAAACTGACGATTTTTGAGATAGGCAGCCAGATAGTTTCGCAGTACGATAAGAAATGGAAAAACCCGCTGACTTTGAAGACTTATGGGGCTGCCATTGCAAGCATCCTCGATTTCGTTGGGTTGGGGTATTATAAAGGCGGTGTTATAAGTGCTGAGAAGGTTGAAGGAGAAGAGAGGGCTATGCCTGCCCCTTATCCTAGCGCAGATAAAATATTCAGGATACTGAACGCTTTATCCCCTTCGGGTGTAGATATTCATACTCTGTCGAGAAGTCTTGAGACAAAGGAAAGACGATTGAGTCCGGAACTTGCATGCTGCCAGGCTCTTGGTTTTGTTGGACATCCGCGTAGAGGTTTTTATGTGTTGACAGAAGCGGGAAAGATAATAATATCGCCGTTTATGAGCGATGACGAACGCAAAGCAAAATTTACTGGATATTTAGTGCAGTCCACGTATAAAAGGGTTATAGATAAGCTGCCGGGGGATGAAATAACCGTGCAGTCGCTCGGGAATATTCTGGAATCGGAGTACGGGAAAAAATGGTCAGGATTGACAAAAAAGACGTATGCAAAGAAATTTTTGAACTGGCTCAGGTTTTCCGGTCTTGTAGAGAAAGTTAAAGGTGAGAAGGGATATAAATTGGTATTTGTATAGCTGAGGTAAAAAACCACGAGATTAACACTAAAACTTTTTAGAAAAAAGTTTTATCAAAAACCTGTTTCTTTGGTAAAGGTTTCCCGTGAAAATTATGGGGCTCAGCCCCATGTCCCCGCAAGCCCTGAAAGGGCTTATGTGTAATCTTGTGGTTATAAAGGAGCTATTTACTTCATCAGAGCATTATTAGAACAACCGTGGCGATGACTGCTCCGAGGATAATCAGAGGTGCAAGGATTGCAAGGATTACCGCGAGGATTGCCATTCCCGGAGATAGTTCGTGAAGTTCCATCACACCGCTGATTACCAGGAGAAGCGACCATATCGGTGCGATGATGACGTTCGGTCCGGGAACCCAGCCCAGTATCAGGCACGGCGTTGAACCATACGTAATCGCTTTTACAGTCTGCTTTAATCCTTTTCTACCGCCAAGCAGGTACACCCAGATGTGGAGCCAAACGGCGATGTAGATGGCGGCGATTATGCCCACGGCGATTATGCCCACAAAAGCCCCGGCACCGAGCAGTGGTGCGAATTTACTGATTGGAGGTAATCCCAGCATTAACACCGCTGCGGTCACCGCGATTGCGAGAATCGCTGCGAGAATCGCCAGCAAAGGGACGAAATACTTGAAGGCATCGCTGAGCGTATCTTCCTTAGATGTTGCGAATTCTTTTACAGGATTGAATGCGAAGCCACGTATTTTACCCAGGACGTTCATCTGTAACATCACTTTTTACTAAGGGTGATTTTCACTATATAAAGCTTTCTAATTTTTCCTGTGACGCATGCAAAAAAATCGAAAGTTTTATATACTGTATTTTGCATAGTGATGAATATATCCGTTTGGAGTAAAAAAATGGAAATAGGAGAGAAGGTCATTATTGCGCTGGTCGTAGTGGTTACCATCGGAGTCCTCGGCGGTGCGGCAGTTATGATGCCTATCATGGAGGAAGAGATGCACAAGCCGGAGAGCTGCGGTAAGAACTGTCATGAAATGGCGCCCTTTTACACCTCACTGGAAGAATCGGTGCATAAGGGCGTGGATTGTCATGAATGCCATAAACCGCATGGGCCTATCGCGGAAATGTTCATGTATATGGGGCATGCTACTCACCATGCTGAAGGGATGGTTGAAGGAATGATGGAGGGAAGGGATTTAGATGAAATTTTCGAGGAAATGGCAGGAGAAATAGAAGAGAAGCCGCCTGCATCTCCAAAGAGCGAATATTGTGTGGAGTGTCACGAGGAACACAACGTTGTCATGCCGGAAAAGATTACAGGTGTTGAGATTTCGTGCACCAGTTGCCATACGGGGGTCACAGCGCCCCTAATCGAACACACCAAACACAGAGTTGGCGAGTATCGTGGCTACGAGAGTCCGGATTACAGCGACTACGAGTGCGTTGCATGTCACGACGACCACGATGTAAACGTTAAGGAAGAAACCTGTAATATCTGCCACCCACCAGAGAAACATTCATAGATAAACCCTTTTCTTTTAGAAAAAGAAAAGCGTTTACGGAAAAGAAAAACACCTTTAAAAGTTTTCTTTTTTATAACCAGTTCTCAGGAGTTCGCCGAATAGTAATATTGTCATTCCTATTCCCATTAATACTATACCAGCCCAAACAAGCCATATCAAGGGTATCCTCTTTACGACAATGATAAAATCTTCTGGCTGAACCGCCTCGCCCATAAGAGCGTAAAACATGGAATTATAACTGGAGTTTGTGTGGTGCATGGAAACATACACGTCCCCCGCGGGAGTAGAAATGATTGAAGGTTCGGACACAACGCCATGGATTGGATAGTAATACATCCACAGGGATTCTTGGTGAACGTTTCCACCATCTTCGATAGCAACGTCCATTTTTAGTGCAGAGCGTTCAGGGCCTACGAAAGAATGCTGGGCGTAGTAAACGCTTCCGGTGCCGGGATACACCGTGAAATTATTCAATGCAATTTGCATCCCCAAAGCATCAATAACGGAGTTGGGGTTTGCAAAGATGTTTTCGCTCTCTTCCTCCGCGGCGGAACTGACAAAAACGCCTATTAGAATGACGATGATTGCGAGATGCACGAGTGTTTTGCCCCATAATCGCGAAGGAGCATTCTTCTTTGGCAGTAACCGCGCGAAATTGTAAGCGATAGCAACTCCCGCTGCAAGTAGAAGCGGAAGCCCGAAGTTTGCAAGTGGATTTGGCGTTGGTTCGCCGAGCAATGCTAAAACAACGCCTATGCCCATTACCGCGGTAATTAACACGGCATATTTCTTTATTTTCAGACCGACGTTGACGTTGCAGCCCATCAAAGCGGCTACGAAGAGGAGCGTGAAAGGATAGCACCATCTGTTATAATATTCCACATTCGTGGTCATGGGGTTCTCAGTGAAAAAGCCACCGATTATCGGTGCGGCATCTCCAAAAAAGCAAATAATCCACAAAAATATCAGCGACCAATAAGCGGCGAAGATTGAGATAGAGAACAGAGAAGAAGTGTCAATGTCAAAAGTATAGAGCGGTTTATTCGCCTTTCGAGTTAGATAGAAGAAGTAAAGAACAACGCAAAAAGCAAAGCCCAGGAGCACGGGTCCGACAGAGGATTCTCCAAAGGCATGAACCGATTCCAACAACCCTCCCCGGGTCAGCGCGGTGGCGAAGATAATCATAGAAAAGGTAATCAGTAGCGTGAGTTCTTTTGCCATATCTTTACTCCGCGCAGGCAGGTGAAAGTACGCGGTGAGAGCAAGCCAGGGCAATAAAGAAGCCGTCTCCACAGGGTCCCAAGCCCAGTATCCGCCCCAGCCCAGCACTTCATAAGACCACCACCCACCGAGAGCTATTCCAAGCGCCAGAAACAGCCATGCTGCATAAAGGGAAAGTTTTAAAGTCTTTCTTTCCTGTTTTTCAGGCTCACCCGTTATCATCCCCGCCAGCGTCATTGCGAAAGCAAAGAAGACAAATACGTATCCGAAAAATATCACGGGCGGGTGAACAAGCACCCAAAACGTTTGCAACAGTGGATTTAACCCCGCACCATCCGGCAGCGTCACAGGCAGCAGTTCAAAAGGGCTCTTCAGCAAGGTGACGAGAAGGAAGAAGATAAGGAAGACGTCCAATATTTTGTAAGTGGTTGTGCGAAACACGTCTTCTTTCCCTAACCCCTTGAACCGATACACAAAATATACAAGTGCAAAGAAGGAAGTAACAAAGAGCATTGACCCGCTACTACCTATCCAGGGGTCGCCAAGTTTATACCAGATGGACAAACTCGATGAACTGTACGAGTAAACTTCCATCAACGAAAAATCATTATTCAGGAAAGCCCGGGTGAGCCTGAGATATGAAGCCATTATTAGCACACAAGCTATGGAAGAAGCGAAAAATGCGAGTTCCAGTTTCTTCTTCTCTTCTGGCTTAGCCTTTGCCTTTAACAACAGGATAAAGTCAAAAAACAGCAAGATGCCAGCGAAGACCAATAATAGTTCCCCCGTTTCCATTTTTTACTCCCATATTTTAATTCTTATATCCCTTGTTAATGCGCGACCACCCTCATCCACCACCTCCACTATCACCTTCACCATATCGCCACGGTTCGGCGTGGCACCCTTGCGGAAGCCGATTACGAACTCGTAGGCACCATCCTCCTGATAATCCTCGGCAGCCCAATAGCTGACTTTTGCATTGTTTATTATCGCCCTTGCTTCCACGCTCGGGAAACCCGCGGTAGAACTACCCCTCGGACTTTTAAGCGGATTCACCGCCTCTTGTTCCACGCTGACAATTTTTACCGTTGCGCGGTCATCAGTCACAGTAACCTCCGCGTTGACTTTTATAATTGGCACTTCTTCTATGCTCATAATCGAAACCGTAAGAAGCCCTATGAAAATTACAATGATAATCAGTGCTAATATATTACTTTTTTTCATCGCTTTTCCCCCTGTTTGAATATAAGTTCTATCACTGCTTTCAATATATTAGAAATAGTGGGATAAGTCACCTCTTCCGGTTTTTTCTCCACCGGCACACCCTCTTTCATTTGATACCCCACCTCTTTATATTTTAGCCCAAACGAGCCATGACAAACCACGCATAGATCACCTGTTTTGTTGCCATGAACGAAATGAGCGTCACCGAGATGGCAGAAATCGCAATTTCCCTTTTCAGGGATTGTTATGCTCTCCCTTTCACCGTGACATGCCTGGCAATCGAGACTCACGTGGGGACGATGGATTTCATCAGAGGGGACCTCCCCCGCACTGGTTGCTATTCCGCTTCCTATGTGACAATCAATACATGCCTTAATGCCATGTGCATTCTCCCTGATCTTTTCGTTGTCTATCTTCCCACCGGAAGTATAAGTTTCACGATGACATTCACAGGAGCCAAGTTTTGCACGCAACGCACCCTCGGAAAGAAGCGAAACGTGACATTGAATGCACTCTGGCGCAGGATGCCATCCACCGCCTAAGAATCCCACGGTATTCGGCGGAATCGCCTCGCTATCTCCTTCGCCTATACTAATGGATACGGCTACGACGAGAATCACAATGACGAGCACCGCAAATAGTTTGAGTTCCATCCTTTTATATTTTATATAATATAAACATAACTATTTATAAAATAACAAAGGGGAAATGAAAGCGATAAATGCGGTTCTGATGGCGCTTATACTTGTTATACTAATCATGCCGGCCGGAGTTGAAGGAATCCGCATTTCCAGTATAGATGACGCATATATAGGCGAAGAGGTGACGATTTCTGGTGTTGTCGTAACCGTTTCCAATAACGTTGAGACCTGCAACGTCCATACTTATGAGCCAGGAGATACGGGCGTCCTGACAATGGATGATGGCTCGGGCACGATACAGGTCAGTAGTGGCGGCACGAGAGCTTTCCAGACGGGAGAACGGCTGATGATAAGCGGAATATATGCCGGCGGTGGTATAATTTATGCAGATAAATTGAGTTCTTATGTGGAGCATGGCTACAAGGATATCTCCGTTGCGGAGCTGAAAGGCTTCTCGGAGTATTATTATGACCATTCCGTGCGTGTAAAAGGGAAAGTAAAACGAATGGAACTCACGCCTGGAAAAACGAAATTGAGGATTGAAGACGATACAGGAACGATAGATGTGGAATATGGTGTTGAAATAGAGGATATAAGAATTAAAATATGGGAGTAAAAAATGGAAACGGGGGAACTATTATTGGTCTTCGCTGGCATCTTGCTGTTTTTTGACTTTATCCTG
>JABUBN010000340.1_pt1 | contig 13807 bp, 18 predicted proteins | sample 7240341 | NCBI WGS metagenome assembly JABUBN01 (sample SAMN07256345, study PRJNA390944) | subsurface metagenome | isolation source: Methane hydrate marine sediment | place: Pacific Ocean: Eastern North Pacific, ODP site | reverse complement strand
ACGGAGTCCTTTCCAAAAAGCTCCGCCTGCTCGGCATATTACGCCTTGCAGACTCCGCTTTCCCACCCTTGACCGCCTTTGCCACTTTCAGCGGCTTTCGGCGATCTAGCTTGCCCTAAGAAAAATTGCGGCTTTTTCAGAGCCATCCGGCTTATCAAAGCAATTATGCCGGATTATTCCGCTTTGGCGGTATGCGATTTAAATTCAATTCACATCTGCCGCAGGCGGGGGTACGGCAGATGCAAGAACAAAAGCTTTTTTTATTTCAATTCGGCTCTTCTTGTGAAAAAATTCTTATTCTTCTGGAGGTGGAGGAAACTTTTACTAAGCGCGTTCTTGATTGTTTATAAATTTTAGTGTAAGATTATATAAAAGAGTGTGTCCATTTAATAATAAATGTTAGGCACACACTCAAATCCATTTTATTTAGGAGGATGATATGTCAACGAAGACGGTTAGTGAAGAGGCAGCTCATACAGTATCTCCTCGCCAGTGGATCAGATTAGTTGTGGTGTATTTCCTAATCCCGCTGATTTTATTTATATGCGGTGGGGACCTCGGCTGGTGGCAGGCGTGGCTATATTCCATACTGATTTTGGCCGCTAGTATTGGTGGGCGCATGTGGGCGGAACAACGACATCCCGGATTAACAGCCGAAAGACAAAATATTAAAACTATACAAAACGCAAAGGCTTGGGATAAAGTGCTTGCTCCACTGATGGCGGTGAGTGTCGTGTTCCCTATGGTCATTGTGGCAGGGTTGGACCATCGCTTCAACTGGTCCCCCGAATTTCCGCTATGGCTCAGCATAGTGGGATTCATTTTTATCGCGTTCGGTTATGCCTTCGGTGCATGGGCCTTTGCAGAGAACCGGTTCTTTTCCAGTGTGGTACGTATTCAGACAGATCGAGGGCATTTGGTGTGTGATACTGGTCCGTACCGGTTTGTACGACATCCAGGTTATGCCGGAAGTATGCTTCCACTGTTCGGTATTGTTCTTGCTCTGGGTTCGGTATGGACTCTGATACCTGCGGCAGTAGCAACAATCATCGGGGTGATTAGAACCGCACTTGAAGACCAGACTTTACAGGAAGAGTTGCCGGGTTATCGAGATTATGCACAACGCGTGCGCTATCGGTTGATTCCTGGGATATACTGAGAGACCTAGTGGTAGGTGTCCCAAATCAGAGATTGAGGTCCAACCGAGAGAGTTGCGCACTGCCTAACAAGTGCATAAACGCGGACTTTTTTCGCGCCGCTTCGTTCACTACGCTTTCTGCACAGCACTAAAAAAGCTGGTTATGCCAGCGTTAGTGAGACCGATGAAGGACAATTTCTTTTCAAAACATTCAGTACGCTCAAAAGCGATATTTTCTACTGGCGATGACAGAAGAAGCCGAACAGGGTATTGGGTTTATTGCAGAAGCCGCAGACCCGCTGAAAGTGGCAAAGGCGGTCAAGGGTGGGAAAGCGGAGTCTGCAAGGCGTAATATGCCGAGCAGGCGGAGCTTTTTGGAAAGGACTCCGTCGGAGGCGGAAAATGTCGCCAAGACGGAGGGGTTGGGTTTTTCGGGAAGGGCTCCGGGTTGGGTTATATTAGCGAAGCGAGGGCCGAAGGCCCGAGCGCAGCTCGGTAGTTAGTTATTTTATTGTATGGCCCCGAAAGAAAATTCTTCCATTTCCTCATTTTTAAGATTTTATCATTTCCGTCAGAAAAAAGAGCTTCATATTTTGCGTTTAAGGGATTTTTTTTAATTGGGTAATGGTTTAATATTTAATTTTTTGAAATTGAACTCGTCGGAAATTGATTTTTATCTTTTCCCGCCCAGCCACCCCTAAAGGTGAAATTTTTGATTTATTTTTGATTACCATTTTCTTTTTTAAGTAGTGTAATTTTAGTTAAAAAATAGGAGTTGGTGTTTCTATAAAGTAGGTTCGGACTTTGTCTAATAAGCTACAGCTTTTCTATCAGGAGGAAACTTCCATCTTATCCGTATCGAAGCCCATCCCGTCCTTTGCTACTACTACCTTAACTCCCGTAGAATCCTCGATGCTCTTAGCCTGCTTCCAGGGATTAGCTCTCAGGAGAGTCATTCCAAAATGGGTGAGGATAGCCACCTTGGGCTTACATTCCATAACAATCCTTTTAACATCTTCTATACAGAGATGGTCTAGATCGCTAGGTTGAAGCCTTACCACATTGACAATTAGAAGGTCGCTCTTATAGTGAGCGGTTAGCTGGGGAAAGAAGCGAGTATCGGAGAGATAAGAGATTTCACATTTAGAAGTATGAAAATTGAACCCGTAAGTTTCTGCATTGCCATGAATATGTTTTACCGGAGGTTCAAAGGATATGTTGCCTATCCTGTACTTTTTTCCAACTTTAAGTATCTCTACTTTCTCCAGATAATTTCTAACATATTTGAATATAACAGGGTCCTTTTGGAAAGCGTCTCCAGGAGCAAATACAACTCCCTTTTTGGCAAAACCTCCTTCTGTCATTGCCTCTATCATAACATTTATGTCTGCTGAATGGTCGAGATGTCTGTGGGAAAGAATAATCCCTTCCAGACTCTTTGGCTTAAGACCTTTCTCTAAAGACCTGATGAGAGCACCCGGGCCAGGGTCTAAGAGAAATTCCGTTCCATCAATAGAGAACCATATCCCGCCAGAAGCTCTAATCTGTTTAAACACTACAACCCTTGCCCCGCCTGTTCCCAAGAATATTATCCGATTAGGCTTGCTTTCTTTTTTCTTCAAATCTCTTCCCTAAAAATACCTGACCGAGAAAGTGTCAAATTCTCCGTTATATTCTTCCCATTCAACCTGAACGTCTTTAACTTCTGCCTCATCAGGACCTCGATGGCACCACTGGATAATTCTTTCCACAGCCTGTTTATCCCCTTCAAAAACAGCTTCCACCCGACCATCCGGGCAATTCTTCACCCAACCCTTCACTCCCCAGCTCATCGCTCTCTCACGAGTATAGCTACGGAAGAAGACTCCCTGAACAAACCCCTCTATCCACACATGGGCTCTAACCTTGGACAAAAGTATTCGCCTCTCCAATCATGCGTACCAGGTCCCGACAAGTCGGGACACTCCAGAGATCTAAGCACACATTCGTCACATTTAAGTTAGATTATATCAACTACTTTCCAGCCGAGCTTCTTCAGGCTCTGGCCAATATGTCTCCTGTGGCACCCAGCAGGCAACCTCTCACAGCACATTATTACAGTAGAGTTTTTCTTTGCTAATTTCTCGAGGGACTTAAGAGCCTGTTTATACTTTTTCGTCTTAACGTAGGCTTCATAGCCACCCTTACGAAACCCACCCAGGTCCTTTCCCATATAGACATATTCAATTTCTGAGGAGAAAAGAAGCGTATCCAGGTTCTCCCTTTTGAAACGTTCATATTTACTGGTGGGGAACCTCCTCACATCAACTAAAGTCTTTACTCCCCAGTCCTTTAAAGTCTTAAGGAAATCATCCTGAGATCTGGCGGCTGAGCCTATAGTATAGATAATTTTTTTCTTTATCTTTTTCACCATATCAAGTAGCAATACCTTGCCCGAAAAGCCAACTTGTCCTCCTGGAGTAGAGAACAAGAAAATTGTTGAAGAGAATAGTTTGTGAGGCGAAGATTTATTTCATCTCCTCTGTTTTCTTCTTCTGAAGTAGCTCTTCTCTCCTCTGGAGAAGATGTTGAGCATACTTTGAAGAAGTCCCTTTCATAGTAGCCTCAACGGATTTCAGTTTCTCTTCTACCTCATCCAAGGTAAGTTTCTTTATCTTCTTACTCTTCTTAGCCTCAGGAGGGGTCTCTTCTTTCTTCTCCTCAGCTGCTTTAGCTTTTTCTGGCGGGACTTCCTTCTTTTCCTCGGCTTCTTTTTTAGCCTCTTCTGGTGGTGCTTCTTTTTTCTCAGCTGCTTTTTTAGTCTCTTCTGGCGGTGCTTTCTTCTTCTCTTCAGCTGCTTTAGCTTTTTCTGGCGGGACTTCCTTCTTTTCCTCGGCTTCTTTTTTAGCCTCATCTGACGGGGCTTCTTTCTTTTCCTCGACTGCTTCTTTAGCCTCCTCTGGCGGAGTTTCTTTCTTTTCCTCGGCTGCTTCTTTAGCTTCCTCTGGCGGAGCCTCTTTCTTCTCCTCCGTTGCTTCTTTAGCCTCCTCTGGAGGTGCTTCCTTCTTTTCCTCGGCTGCTTCTTTAGCTTCCTCTGCCGGGACTTCCTTCTTCTCCTCCGTTTCTTTTTTAGACTCCTCTGGCGGGACTTCTTTCTTTTCCTCAGCCATTCTACCAACCCCCTTTCTTTTTTAAACTGACGCAGAGCTTCGCTCTGCTACTAAAATCTGCACGATTTGAAATCGTGCCTACAAAAATTCATGAGAAAATGACTCTGCCCCCTTTTTTCTTGAGGATACCAAATAATTACCAAAATTTCAAGAACCATCATCTTGACTTAAGAGAGGTACTCATATATAATGGAAAATTAGAAGGAGAAAGCGGATGGCAATCAAGACATTTATTGGTACAAGTGGATATAGCTATCCCCATTGGTCAGATGGTGTCTTTTATCCCCAAGGTCTTCCACAAAGGAAATGGCTGGAACACTACATGAGTTTCTTCAATACAGTAGAGCTAAATGTCTCTTTCTACAGGTTACCCAAGAAGTCCATTTTTGAAGGATGGCGAAAGAGAACTCCCCAGAACTTCACATTCGTAGTTAAAGGGAGCCGTTTCATCACTCATGTCAAGAAGTTAAAAGACTGTGAAGAGCCTCTGAAGTTATTTTTCAATAATGTTGAAGGCTTAAAGGAAAAACTGGGAGCGGTGTTATGGCAATTACCCCCCAACCTGCATGCTAACAGGGAAAAACTGGAGGCATTCTGTAAAATTATCCACCGCCTCAGAGTTTCCAGGTCGACCCGCCACTGTTTCGAGTTCCGACACTCAAGCTGGTTCTGTAAACAGATATACAATATATTAAGGAAGTATGGCTTCTCATTGTGTATCGCCCATTCTAAGAGCTGGCCTTGTGAAGAACTTGCCACTTCTGATTTTATCTATCTCCGGTTTCATGGAGGAGAGATTCTTTATGGTTCCAACTATTCGGAGAAAGAACTTAAAAAGTGGGCTTCCAAGGCTAAACATTGGATGGAAAAAAGAAAGGATATATACGCCTACTTTAATAATGACGCTTATGGATTTGCTATAAAGAACGCTTTAAGATTTAAGGAATTGCTGGAAAAGTAAACAGACCTTTTCTAACATTCGAGGAACAAAGTCAAAAATTTGAAAAAAATTTAACTATTTTGTTGACAAATTTTTATTAAGATGTTAAAATAACAAAAATTAAAATTTGGGGTAGACCTGACCCCGTTAGAAATATTTCCTCCACAAAGGGGGAGAGGAAAATTTCTAACGGGGTTTACTAACTAGATTAGAAGAACTCCTTAGTAAGTTACTACCAACTTAAAAGGGAGAGAATGAAGAAGAAAGCGAGGCGATATTATAGTAAGTGTGAGCAATTTGACTATGCAGGAACTCACCTTCTCTTAGAACTGTGGGGAGCTACGAATATTACCTCCTTAGCGAAAGTTAGGAAGGCTTTGATTGATTCGATTGCTGCCTGCGGAGCTACCCTCCTGGAAATAAGACTGCACCGTTTTTCTCCCAGCCAAGGAATATCGGGCGTAGCAATTATTAAAGAATCCCACCTTTCCATACACACCTGGCCTGAGTTTGGATATGCGGCAATAGATATTTTTGTCTGCGGAGAAGTTAATCCATACAAAGCTATTCCTGTATTAAAGAAGGCATTCAAGCCTAAAAAGACGCAGTTACTCGAACTTAAGAGGGGAATTCTGGAATGAAGGAAACGTGGTTTTATGAATCTATTTTCCCTTCGGTGAGATTGGGACTTAAAATTAAAGAAACCCTTGTTTCCAATAAGAGTCCATATCAGAAGATTAATATTTTAGATACTTATGAGTTCGGAAAAGTATTAGTTTTAGACGGGGTTGTCCAGACCACGGAGCGGGATGAATTTATCTACCACGAGATGCTCACTCACTTACCCATGCTTTCCCATCCTCATCCGGAAAGAGTTTTAATTATCGGAGGCGGGGACGGAGGAATCTTAAGAGAAGTCCTCAAATATCCGGTTAAGGAAGTATTTTTAGTCGAAATAGACGAGAAAGTAATTGAATTTTCCAAAACCTATCTTTCAGTTATTTGTAGAAATTCTTTTAACGACAGGCGGGCAAACATAATAATTGACGACGGAGTAAACTTCGTCAAGGAAGGGAAAGGAAAATTCGATGTGGTAATAGTAGATTCTTCAGACCCTATTGGTCCAGCAAAAGTACTTTTCTCATCAAAATTCTACGGGGATACGTTTAATACGCTTTCCCATAATAACGGAATATTTGCTCAGCAGACAGGCTCACCTTTTCTTCAGAGAGAAGAACTTCCTTATGTACATAAAAGACTGAAGAAGATATTTCCTTTTGTGGCTACCTTTTTGACCGCTGTTCCTACTTATGTGGGAGGACTGTTCAGTTTCATCCTCGCTTCTAAGGGAATCGATCCTTTGAAAATTCGCCTCTGGGAAATAGAAAAAAGGTATAGAAAATTAAAATTGAAAACCAGATACTATAATCCGAAAATTCATCTGGCTTCGTTTGCTCTGCCCACTCATATAAGGAAGACTGTGGAGGCTAAAAGAAATGGCTAAAGGAAAAATTTACGGCACAGAACTTATACTCGACCTCTACGGTTGTAACCAGAAAACAATTCGCTCCCGTAAGAAATTGAGTGAATTCGTCAATAATCTGTGCGCTTTAATAAAGATGAAAAAATACGGCAAACCTTCTATACCCTACTTTGGACTGAAGAATCCCCACACTGCGGGCTATTCTCTTGTGCAATTAATTGAGACCAGTTCAATTACCGCCCACTTCTCGGAGCTGTGGAATTCTGTTTACATCAACATTTTCTCCTGCAAGCAATTCGATATAGAGAAGGCGGCAAATTTCACCAAAAAATTCTTTGGCGCAAAGAGAATGAAAAAAAGAGTGATTTTGAGAAAATGACAACTAATCAAGGTCGAATATTTTTCCCGGATTCAAAATATTTCCCGGATCGAAAATTTTCTTTATTTCCTTCATAATGTCAATATGAGCCTTCCCCAGGGCCAGAGATAGATACTCCTTCTTCACTATACCTATCCCATGTTCTCCGGAAATGGTCCCTCCTCTATTTATACCATCCAGGTGGATTTCTTTTCGTATCTGGTGATACTGCTCCTCCCAGCCTTCTTTTGCCTCTTCTATTTTCCCTTCCTTAAACTTAACTTTCATAATATGAGTATGCACGTTTCCGTCTCCCGCATGACCGTATGTGGGCAACCAGACACCATATTTATCGGCAATCTCATGTACCCTCTCCACGTGACTGGCAATCTCTGCTCGCGGAACAGTAATGTCCAGTATCTCGATTGTGTAAGGTTTTATAGCTTCATAGATTTGGCTTCTTATATTCAATATATTATCCTGTCTCTCTTTAGTATCGGCGACAAAGACATCCAGCGCATTATTAGCAGAACATAGCTCTCCCACAGATTCACAAAGTCCCATTACCTCCTCTTCGCTGGAGCCGTCTATTATTATCATAAGATATGCTCCTCCTTCTCGAGAAGGCCATTTCTTCTGGAGATACTCCTCAGTAACAAGGATGGGTTCTTTCTCTATAAATTCTATGGCCATAGGAATTGTCTTACTCTTTATTATCATGGGAACTGTGTTTATGGCATCACGAACACTATTGAAAGGGACAACCAGTGTATACATAGCTTTTGGTGGGGGGAGGAGAGAAATTGTGGCTTGGGTAACAATTCCCAGAGTGCCTTCAGAGCCTATCAAAAGATTCAGGAGACTATAGCCAGTGCTATCTTTCATAATCTTTCCCCCGATATCTATTATCTCTCCTGCAGGAAGAACTACTTCCAGCCCTTTCACAAAGTTCCTTATTACTCCATATTTAACTGCTCTGGAACCACCTGCGTTAGTGGCTATAACTCCTCCTATATTTGCACTCTCTTCGCCAGGATGGGGAGGGAAAAAGAGTCCCGCCTCTTCTACCTTTTTATAGAACTCCATTAATGGGACTCCTGCCTCGACCACTGCCATAAGATTTTCTGTATCTACTTCTAAAACCTTATTCATATTTTCCAGAGAAAGAACCAGACCGCCATGCAGGGGAACACAGCTACCCACAAGCCCGGTGGCACCTCCCCGGGGAGTAACCGGAAACTTCTCCTTATTGGCAAGTTTAAGAATTTCGGAAATCTCCTCCCTGTTTTTCGGTTTTACCACCACCTCAGGAAGTTTTCTTATCGACTCCAGGGAAAACTCGTCATGGCTGTAGTCCGCCATTTTCTCCTGTTCACAAATCAGGTTCTCTCCACCAACGATATCTCTGAGCTTCTGTAGAGTACTCTCTTCTATCCGCTTATATACCATTCTTTTCTCTCCTTCCTCTGGAGTTTATAAAACCGCCCTTTCGGGTGGACTCCAATAATTGGAGTAGCACCGCTTGCGGTGCGTTGACGCGAAACAAGTTTCGCTACTCCAAAACCCTGGAGTCCTTGCGAAAGCAAGAAATATATCCTCCCTTTCGGGCGGACTCCACTTTTTGGGTAAAGATTGTTGGAAATTATAATGCTTGCGGTATGAACTCCCTTTAAGTTCACTTCTCGGAAGGCATGAAGAAGATAGCAGAACCTGTAGCCAACAACTTCTCGTTCCCATCTTTGACTTCGATCCTGCTGAAAAAGAAATTCCTTTTTTCCCTGAAAATTCTTGCCTCAGCGAACATTTCTCCATCCTCAATAGAAGCTTTAAATTCCATATCAAGTTTAGCTGTGAAAAATGTCCTCTCACCCCATTTCGAGACTATTGCCACAGCTGTGGCAGTATCTGCTAAAGAACATATCACTCCTCCATGAATAAAACCATGGGGATTAGTCAATTCCTTCCTGTAGGGCATGGTTATTTTCGCAAAGCCATCTTTTGCTTCTAAAACCTCCATCTTAAGCAACTTTCCAAAAGGCGCTTTAATTATAATTTCCATCTTTTCTCCTGGAGACATTAAAAATTGAATTTCTACTATATTCCCAGTTCAGACAATGTTCGAATGAAATTGAGAATATTGTCTTTCCCTATTATACCCACCAATTCGCCGTTCTGGACAACGGGAAGTTGACTGATATCTTCTCGAGTCATTGTCTCAAATATAGAAAATAGAGGGTCACTGGGTTTAACTGCCTTTGTCTTATCTAAGGGAATCATCACTTCCTCAACAGTGGTACTACTCCAGGCATGGTGAGGGACCTCTTTTATCTGATGTACTGTTACCAGACCCACCACTCGACCGCTCTCAATTACAGGCAGACAGCGATAGCCCCCCCGAATAATATGTTCATGGATAAGCTGTTCCAGCGTGATATCGCCTGACACTCCATAACATTCTTTAACCATTACTTCCTCCACAGTTACCCCACGCATCGTATCTTTCAGAGCAACCCATCGGTAACTCTTCTCAGCAGCATTATTGAGGAACCATCCGATAAATACAAACCAGAGCCCGTTAAAAAATCTCCCTGTAAAGAACATAAACATACCGAAGAAAATCAATAGAAAGGCTACAAATTGACCTGCTCCTGAAGCAACTCGAGTCGCTTTTCTGAAGTTACCGGTTATTTTCCAGACAACTGCTCTCAAAATACGGCCACCATCGAGAGGGAAACCGGGAACCAAATTGAAGATAGCCAGTATGAGATTTATCCTGCTTAACCAATATGCTAAGGCGGCGACAGGTTGGAAGGAATCCCTCATTACAAAGAAAACGAATCTAAAGAGAATGGCAATTACAATACTTATGAGAGGTCCAGCAAAGGCCATAAGAAATTCTTTTTCCGGTTTTTCAGGTTCACTTACGATTTGAGCAACTCCACCGAAGATAAACAGTGTGATATCTCGCACAGGAATCCCATGAGCCTTAGAAACTAAACTGTGGGACAATTCGTGGGCCAATACACAGGCGAAAAATATCAAACAGGTGGATAAGGCGACAAGCCAATAGGTAAGGGACTGCCAACCCGGATAGGAATGGGGAAAATAGTGACCTCCCAACGACCAGGTAATTAATAAAAAGATAATGAACCAGCTGTAATCTATCTTTATCTGGATATCAAAAATTTTTCCCAAATTTATATTATTTCTCATCCTCTGTTTCCTCTTAATGTACTCCTTGTCTATCTACCTGAAAAAGAAACGTACTCCAATAGCGCCTTCCATTTCAAAATCAGTCTTCTTAATCACCTTGAGGACAGGAACCACTTCTACGAAAATATCGAAAGGCGCCTCAGAAAAGAGATACTCCAGCCCCAGTGGAAACCTCACTCCTGCTTCCACTTCATCTCCAAAATTGAACCGAAACCCTAAACCATAATAGAAGGGAAAACTACCTTCCTCGACCTTAATAAGGTTAAAATTGTGCCAGAGATAATCCCCATGAATCTGAAGTCGTCCCTTCCTGCTGAAAGACCAGGCAGCCGCAGCATCGAAAGCAGTGCTTTTGCTGAGCCAGAGTTTTGCGCTAATTCCTGTAGGAGAACCGAGAATAATCCCCAGGCCAAAATCGTTCTTCTCATAAGTAAGTCCTTTACTGGGAAGACTCAAAAAAATCAACACCAATACTAAAATTGAAATTGCTTTTCTCATTCAGCGCCCCCGACCACGTCCACTACCTTTTCCACGCCCTTTCTCTGGTCGGTACTCTTTACCTGGTTTTTTCTCTTTATATTTAGGTCGTGGTGTGCCGATTTCCTTAGCTCGCTTGCGACTTTCTTTCCAAGAACGACGAAGAGTTCGCCTCTCTTGGCGTGTAAGTTCGCGTTTAATACGACGCCGCTCTCTTTTCACTTCTTTTCTTACCTTCCTCAATTTTACCCCGCACTCATCGGCTATCTGTCCCCAGCCTTTGCCAGCACGCCTCATTGCTATGATTTCATTCTGTGACCTTTCCGTCATTTCAGAAAGGACAAACACGTGGCTGATTTCGCCATAACCCAGGCGTTGGGCCCTTAAGTCTGCCAGTGTCTCTGTATCCACTCCAAAGCGCTCAGAATATTTCTCAAGAATCTTACTTTCATTCTCAAGAATCCTCTCCCTATCCCGCAATCTCTCTTGCTCTCTGGCTTCTTCTTGGGTAGTCTCTTCCGTTGCTTCCTGACTCCTAACAGGATTTGCTCCTGCCACCAGAATAATACCTAAACAGACAATCCCTAAAACATTCCAAAAACTTTTCATTTTACTCATACCTCCTTTTTCCGTACTTACTCATCTTTAAATTTTTCTGAGCTTAATTCACCTCCAATTCCCCAGTTATGCTTGGGGACATCCCTGATTATCACTGTAACCGCTTCCTTAGGACATCCGGTAATTTCTACAAATAAATTGGTGATTCCTGCCACCAATTTTTTCTTCTCATCAACCTTGCGACCTTCCCATAAATCCACATTCACTAATGGCATCTTTTCCTCCTCAAAATTGGAAGTAGTTAGATTATATGTCTTATAAACCTGAGAGTCAACCACAAAAAAATCTATGAAAATAATTTATTTGCTATTAGTCCGGCAATAGGTGGGAAGAAAAATGTGCTCACTATACGAATGAGTGTAAATTTCCAGCCCATTATGCCCACTTCTATCGGCAACCGAGCAATTGCCCACAATGACCATCCAGTCAAAAAAGCTACCATAGTTCCTATACTGGCACCTGAACGCAAAAGCCCTGCGGCAATCGGTAAACTGACATAGGGACCACCTGGTGTCAAACCACCCGCTACTGTGCCGATGAGTATGCCCCGTATGCCAGATCCTTTACCTATCCATTTTGATAGAAATTCATGAGAAACAAGAGTCTGAATCATACCAGCCACTATAAATGCAAGAATTACTAAAGGAAGAATCTGGATGGTCATGTTCATTGCTGATTTCAATCCCAGAACATGTTCTCCTCCTCCTTTGTAATAACCGACAGAAACAAGAATAATCGCCAGAACACCCATTATAACCGTAGCAATTAACATTCCTTATACCTCCTCCAATTACGGGTAGAAGGGAGCGGGACATCCCCTTCTCTTGTTCGTATATGATTCTGACACAGGAACTGATGAAATGGGAAACCCAGATACAGGACATTTTAGGGTTTCCCTTTTACAACCTCATTTTTATCGGGTGGGAAAATATTCGGCAGGCACTGAAATTCACCAGCGTCTTTCCATTATTCATTGTCGAAGTTGTGTAAGCAACTTCTAAGCATAATCACTAAAGATTCAGCCTGTAGCGGGCACTAATTTATTTCATACTTTTCTCTTGGCTTCCACTTTCTTCTTAACAGCCGGCTTTTTCTCTTTCTTTTTTCTTTTACCCGCCATTGGTTTTGGATATTCGCCAGTCCAGCAATAAAGACACAGCCTCTCTTTAGGAAGGCCGATGGCCTTCACCATGTCGTCCACAGTTTGATATCTAAGCGTGGTAACTTCTAACTCGTTAGCAATCCATTCCACCATTTTCTTATATCCTTGAGAATTATGGTCTATATATTTTGACACATTGTTCACGTCTTGCCCCTCCATGCTGCGAATGGCCCTGCGGGCAGCGAGTTCATAGATGGAACGCGTGGAGAAATTAAACCTGCAGGGAAACATCAACGGAGGGCAGGCGGGCCTTATGTGAACCTCCCGGGCACCGTTATCCCATAGCTTCTTTATGGTGAAGTTCTTAAGCTGAGTCCCTCTGACTATAGAATCTTCGCATACTACAATCCTGTTACCTTCAATTATCTCTTTGATAGGAATGAGCTTCATCCTGGCTATCAAATCTCGAATCTCCTGCGAAGGAGGAGTATAACTTCTCCCATACCCGGGCGTATATTTCACCAGAGGTCGCCGGTAAGGCTTCCCCGACTCCATGGCATATCCCAGAGCATGTGCAGTTCCTGAATCGGGAACTCCAGAGACTACATCTACTTCTATATCCCCATCCCTTTTTGCCAGAAACCTTCCGCACCTTTCCCTTACTGTCTCCACATTTATCCCTTCATAGTCGGAAGCAGGAAAGCCGAGGTATATCCAGAGAAATGCACAGATTTGATTCATCTCTCCACCCGGCTTCCTTTGGAGCATGCCCTTCTCATTTATCAGAATTATCTCTCCAGGTTCGAGGTATTTTACCGTTTTGAACTCAATATTGGGGAAGGCACTACTCTCGGAAGTAACTGCCCAGGCATCCTCTCGCTTCCCCACTATCAGGGGCGTATACCCATACCTATCTCTGGCAGCATAGACTCCATCTCTATTCAATAGTAAAAGTGAGCAGGAACCATCTATGGCATCGAACATTTTCTCTATACCATCTATCAAATTGTTCCCCTGACTGATTAACTTGGCTACGAGCTCAGTTACATTAACCATGCCTCTACTCACTTCACTGAAAGTTATTCCTTTTTCCAAAAGCCCCTCTGCTAATTCTTCGATATTTTCTAAGATGCCATTAGTGACTATACAAAACGGACCAAACTTGGAGTTTAGATAAATAGGCTGTTCATCAAAAGCGCTAATAACGCCGATGCCCATGTTGCCCTTCATGCGCTGGAAATCTTGATAGAATTTTGACTTAAACTGATCCTGGCTTATGTTGTGTATCTGGCGTGTGAAATCCTCTCCCAGGACTGCCATACCTCCATC
>JABUBN010000337.1_pt1 | contig 13893 bp, 11 predicted proteins | sample 7240341 | NCBI WGS metagenome assembly JABUBN01 (sample SAMN07256345, study PRJNA390944) | subsurface metagenome | isolation source: Methane hydrate marine sediment | place: Pacific Ocean: Eastern North Pacific, ODP site | reverse complement strand
ATTGTTATAGATAAACACGAGTTTTAGATAAGACGATTACTTTAAAAAAGCCTTAACTTTTAATAATTCGGCGTTTAAGATTGCTCCACCTGCCGCACCTCTAATTGTATTATGACTTAAAGCAACAAACTTGTAATCGAAAACATTATCTTTCCTTAATCGACCAACAGTAACTGCCATACCTTTATCGTTATCTCTATCTTTCCTTGGTTGCGGTCTGTCAACGTTTTCTAAGTAAATAATAGGTTGCTTTGGCGCGAACGGTAAATCTAATTCTTGAGGAACTGATTTAAACTCTTTCCAAATTTTAATAATTTCTTCTTTTGTGGGTATTTTATTTTTAAATTTCACATTGACACATGCCGTGTGACCGTCTGTAACTGGAACCCTTGTACAAGTTGCACTTATTTGTATTGAATCGTTGTTAATTATTCCTTTTTCTCCAACTTTTCCTAAGACTTTTAAGGGCTCCTTTTCAGATTTTTCTTCCTCCCCACCAATATAAGGTACGATGTTATCCACTATATCTAAAGAAGGGACTCCAGGGTATCCCGCCCCAGAAACAGCTTGAAGTGTAGTTATGATCAATTTTTCTACTTTAAATCCATTTACTTCGAGAGCATGAATTGGCGTTATATAACTCTGAATTGAACAATTAGGTTTAACCACGACAAATCCTTTTGATATCCCTCTATTTTTTTGTTGAATAGGAATTATTTCTATGTGATTATGGTTAATTTCTGGGATTATCATGGGCACATCCACAGTCCATCTGTTTGCTGAACTGTTACTGATAACGGGAATACCTTTCTTAGCGTACTTAAATTCAATTATTTTTGTATCTTCTTTTTGTGGTAAATCCATAGCTGAAAATACGAAGCTTATATTAGATTTAAGGGAGTCAAAATCTTGAACATCTCTGACGATTAAATCTTTAATTTCTTTTGGGATTTCTATTGACATCTGCCACTTTTCCTTAACGGCTTCCACATAAGATTTACCTGCAGATCTATGTGAAGCTGCAACATCAGCAATTTTAAACCAGGGGTGTTCTTTCAATAATTTAATATAATTCTGTCCAACAACCCCAGTTGCTCCCAATATTCCAATTTTTATTTTTTCGTAAGGCATATTAGTTCAAGTTGATATTAAATTTTTAAACTCTTAAATGAGTAATTATAGAATAATTTTATTAAATTATTAATTTATAAATATCATAATAATCAAAAACTTGTTGTAAAATATATGTCAAGCCAGAATGCTGATTTTTTGAAAGAAGCTGAACAGTTGATCTTTCAATCAAAAATTGCAATAAGAAATAAAAATTACGAATTAGCTATTTCGTTTTTATTAAAAGCTAAAGATCTCTATACTAAATTAGGATTAACAGGAGAAATTGGGATAGTAATAAAAGAAATTGTTCGATTAAAGAATTTAATAAAAGAGGAAAATGTCTCTTTAACTGTGTCTAAAGATAAATTTATTACGCCCAACGATAGAATCCCTTTTAAATCCCGTCTGAATAGTGAAAAAGTAGTACAGTCTGAAGATAATCAGATATCGGAGATAAAGGGAAACGAAATTTTAGAAATTGCTAGAAAATTAACTCTAGAAGACAAATTTGATGAATCTGTGAAGCTCTATAACAAAGCGTATAATATTTTCAAGCAACTTAGTTATAATTACGAATGTAGGCAAATATTATGGCAAATAAATGAAATTAAAGAGTACCAACGATGGGGCCAATTTCGAAAATCTAAAGGCATTCAAGTTCCCTTAAAAGATATCGTAGCGTTAGCTTCTGCTGAAAGAAGGCGACAGAAAATACAAAAAGGCTTAGGTGTAGGGAGAAAACCTATAGAACTTGCTGGAAGAAAATTAGAAAAACAAAAAGACCCCGTTATAACTCAACGTAAAAAATACAAATTATTTGAACAAATGAAAAAAAGCGAGGAAATGGAAAAGGAGCTAGCAAACAGGTCAATTTCAATGGCACAAGAACAACATGAACTAAAAAATCAAAAATGGAAAGAACAGCAAAACAAATTAAAACTACTTCGAGAAAAGAAAATGCAAGAAGAAGCTCTTACTGTAAAAGCACAGGATCTTTTAAGCAAAGGAAACCAAAGTCTTCAACAAAAAGATTACGATGAGGCTAAATCTTTATATACACAAGCGATTGAATTATTTATTCAGCTTGGTTGGCGTGATCAAATAACTATTTTGCGAAATGAGTTATTAAATATAGATCGATATAAAAAAGAAGAAGAATTGAAGTTAGAGCGAGCTACACTAAAAAAATTAGAAGAGGAACAAGAATTTCATAAAAAAGTTTCAAGTGTTTTAAGTGAGAAGCAAAAATATCAAGCAAAGCTACAGCAAAGACAACTTGCTCTTTCTCCTGAAATTAAAAATAAGTTAGAGAAAGCAGAGCTAATAAGAGCTAAAGCAGAAAAAGAAGAAAGTATGAACAAATTTTCCAGGGTTCTGGCTAGGTATCAGTATATTCTTCAATTATACGAATCAATTCCTAAAGATTCCATTGATTTATCTATCAAAGTCTCAGAAATAGAGCAAAAGATTTTAGAGTTAAAAGCGAAATTGTAATATTTTAGGCTTCTTTAATATATCTAATCAATTAATTAAATTTTGTAACTACATGAAGAATCCCTTTTTAGGATTTTCCCACGTCCATAATTCAAAAGAATTATTAGACATAGCTTTTAAGAGAGCTATGAAAAGTAGCGCTCAAGTCTCAAAGAATGCGCCTATCCTTTTAAAGGCAAAAAAAAAGGAATTTACACGAATAAAAGTAGCAATTAAAGAATTAATAGAGAGAATTCTTGTTATAATTAAGAAAGTGCCAATAATAGACGATCTACCTGATTTTTACAAAGAGTTGGCGTCATTATTGGTCGATGTTGACGAGTTAAAATTAACTCTTGGAAAACTTAATGGAATTTTACCCGTTTTAAGCAAATTAGAAAGGGAACATTCAAAAAAATTAAGTCAGATTGAAACACCTAAAGACGCTGATCGAATCAGAAGAGCTGCTTTCGGAAGAGTTTCGTCGATAATTAGAAAACAAAATAAAAACCTCGAATATTTGAATAGCGTTAGAGGGAGATTAAAAGAAATTCCCTCGCTCGATTATACTACGCATTGTATTGTAGTCGCGGGATATCCTAATGTGGGTAAAAGTAGTATTGTGAAAAATATTTCAACGAACAAAAAAGTTGAAATTCAAGAATACCCATTCACAACAAAAAAATTATCATTAGGCCATCTATTTATCGAGAGAAGATTTGATTCAATTAAATTACAAATTATGGACACACCCGGAATATTGGACAGGTCGATGGCAGAAAGAAACAACATTGAATTACAAGCAGTTTTAGCCCTAAAATTAATATCTGACTTAATTCTCTTCGTATTTGACCCCACTCCCGCATGTGGTTATTCTATTGATTCGCAATTGGACTTATTTTACGAAATTAAAAATAATTTTACAAAAGAGGGTAAAATCCAGATAGTAATTCTATTCAATAAAATGGATTTAGCCAACTCTGATGAGATAGAATATCTTAAAGAAAAATTAGATATAAAAGACGAAGAGTATTTTTTAATTAACGCTTTAACCGGAGAAAATCTTGATGATGTGGTAAAGTACTTAAAGGATAAGTACGATAACTCAAATTAATTATCAAAATTGACTCGAAACTATTAATCTTTATTTAGAAATCCTTTTTTAACTAAAAATAAGATTTACCGAGGAAAATTAAAAAGATTAAAAGGATAAATAGCATAAATATTGTTTAATAGATTTAAAAAAGTTTTCAAAGCGATGTATATGGAAAAAATAGAATTTGATTTTAAAAATCTGAAAGTCGAACAATTAGGTTTTGTCTATAAGGATGTTGAAAAACAAGCAAAAATTTTTGAAGAACTATTCAATATGCCGAAGTTTGCAATTTTGCCAGAAACAACTCAAGTTGTTAAATATAGAGGAAAAGACTCGAAAGTAAACACAATGATAGCCTTCAGTCGCCAATTTAACACTCAAATTGAATTAATTCAACTTATCGAAGGTGAATCTATCTATAAAGAATTTTTAGATCAAGGCAGGGAAGGACTTCATCATATCAGTCTTTTTGTTGAAGATATAGATTCATATATTGAATATTTCGAAAAACGCGGAATTGAAATGATTTATTCAGGATCAATAGGAAGACAAATATATGCATATTTTGATACAGAAGAAATTTTAGGCATGATTCTCGAAGTACAAGAAACTAGAAAAAGAAGAAAGAAGACGACTTAAAATACGATAATGATGTTTTTCAATTCTTTATCCCAAGTTAAAATTTTATAGGAACTTCTAAATAGGCTTATACTGTAATTATGGCATGTAAATACATTTTAGGTCTCGATATTGGTGGAGCGAATACAAAAGCGGCTCTTGTTAAATTTGAAAACTCAGAAATTTCTGAATCGTTTTCATTTATAGAATATTTTCCTTTCTGGGAAAAAACTTTAAATGATATTCCTAATATGCTCAAGAGAATTGTAGAAAACTTAATTATCAAGAACAAGGTATCCTTGAAAGAAGTTGACTTTATCTCTATTACTATTACTGCCGAGCTTTCAGATGCGTTTCCAACTAAACGCGAAGGCATTTCTACAATATTAAATGCCTTAGAACAAGTCTTTGATGCCGAAAAAATGTTCTTTATTAATAATAATAGCAAATTTATCGATTTCCCTCAAGCAAAAGAAGAATATGCATCAATTGAGGCAGCAAATTGGGTGTCAACCTCGTTATTTTTAGGTAAATTCGTTTCAAAATGTATTTTAATAGATGCGGGATCTACAACTATTGATATAATCCCTATTTTAAATTCTGTACCTGTTGCTAAGGGAAAAAACGATATTGAGAGGTTAATAAATCATGAATTGATTTATACAGGTGGTTTAAGGGCAACAATACCTTCTCTAACTCACATCGTTCCCTATAAAGGAAAGATGGCTCGAATTTCTTTCGAAAAGTTTGCTCTAGTTTCGGATGTTCACAGAATATTGAACAATATCTCTGACGAAGAATATCTTAATGATACTGCAGATAATCGTTCAAAAACGTTAGAAAATTGCTACGCCCGATTAGCAAGGGTGATATGTATGGACTTAGAAACGATTTCAAAAGTTGAATTAGATACAATTGCGAAATATATTTATGACGAGCAACTGGAGATAATTATAACCGAAATTCAAGAATTTACGAAAGATTTAACTCTTAGAAAGCCTGAATTTAACAACGAGCCAAAATTTGTTATTACCGGATTATCTGCTGGATTTTTAATTAAAAAAGTTCTACAAAAATTAGGGTATAGGAATATTTTAAGCTATGAAGAAATAACTAATATTCCGGATCATATTAGTTCTTCCGCTTTTGCTGTTGCGGGAGCATTTTTTTTTCAATTATAATATCTGGGTCAATAATGCTACATAATAACGCAGTTTTTAAAATAGGCGGCAAAATTTTAGGAAACAGCAAAAATCTCGAATTTACAGTTTCACAACTTACGAAATTATACAATGATAATACCCTTCAGAAAATAATTTTAATCCCTGGGGGTGGATCTTACGCAGATTTTATTAGAAATAGTGATGAAAATTTAGTACTTGGAGATGACCTTGCCCATTGGATGGCTGTTTTTTCTATGGATTATAATGGTAAAGAATTGAATAAGATATTCCCAGATTTAGAATGTATCAATGACTTTAAGAAAATACAGCGTGCTAGTAATATTTTTTGCATCTTTTTGCCGTATAATTATCTCAGGAAAAAAGACGAATTACCACATAGCTGGGATGTTACTTCTGACTCAATAGCAATCTATTTTGCTAATAAATTAAATCTAAACGAATGTTATTTGATTAAGGATATAGAGGGAATCTATAGTAAAAATAATGAAGTAATTAAAGAAATCTCCACAATCCAATATAGAGAGTTAAAAAAAAGCGGGAGATTGGCTGAAATCGGATTCAATCAAGATAATTTAAAAAAATCAAAACCGATCGATTCTTATTTGTTAACATTAATAGATGAATACAAAATTAGCTGTATTTTATTAAACGGCACCTTACAAAATTCACGCATATTCAATTACTTTAAAAATATTGAATTGGAAAACCAAGTTTATACTAAAATTAACTTTTCTTAATTATATTTTAGTCTAAAAATATAAGGCTTAAGAAGAAAATTGGATATAAATTAAAGTTTTAATTTAAATGAGAATAATTAAAATATATAATTAATAATTTTAAAAGTAAAAAACAAAAGTGAATCAATTGGAACCAGAAGAAGTTAAGAAAAATGCAGATTTCTTGGTTAAAAATCTTGCTGGAAAAGAAGTTCAAGGATCGGCAACAGTAAATGTAAGATATAAAACATTAGTCGGATTTGCTAAAGTATATGGTATCACCGATCCAAAATATGTTGGACCCGAAGAGGAAGGAATAATTGCGTGTCACGCTTTTGCTAACAATTTCACAATCAAGGCATTATATAAATTACTTTTAGGAATGAAATTGATACAAGATGGCATAGAACGACCTTTTATGTTAAACGTAGGAAAACTATTACATGGGGGTCAGAAATATGACTGGGAAGGATGCGTAGATGTGAAGCCAGGAGATAAACTTAAAATTTTTGCTAAATGGGGTAAAGTTTGGGTTGTAGAGAAAAACATGGTATTATTTGCTGAATTGTTCGTCTCCGTAAAAAATCAAAATAGCGAATTAGTTTGCAAACCTACTGTTATAGTTGCAGTACGGCCGGGAGGCTACTAATGCCGCAGAAAAAAAATGGAGGTAAAAAAAAATGGTAAAAATTTCAGATGTTAAAGTTGGAGAAGTTATTAAAAATGAATTTAATGGAATTACCCGAGATTTGTTAAAAAAATATGCGAAAGCATCAGGAGATACCAACCCAATACACACAAACGATGTTGTAGCTGAGAAGGCGGGACTTAAAGGTGTAATAGCTCATGGGCTCTTTAGTTTTGGATTCATTACAAAATTATTTGAAGATTTTCTGGAGCATGGAAAATATGGAAAACTCGTTGAAACAGATGTTTCAATGAGATCTATGGTAAGGTGTGGAGATCTACTTATCACTGAAGCTAACATTACAAAAATTGAAGGGAAGAGAGTTTATTTCGATGTTAAGCAAAGTACAATAACAGATGTTGATATTAAAGATAAAGACGGTAATATTATAAAGCAATTTGAAGCTGGTGAGAGAGGGTATATTTCTGAAAAAGATATTGAAAAAGGATTAGTCAAAACAAAGGATGTTGCAGAAGGCATTCTTACATATCGAGAGAGAATTGCCACTCCGGGTACTGCGATAATTGAATTATTTGAATAAATATCAATTTCAATATTTTTTTAGTTATTATACTATTTTTTTTTTGTTTCTTTTCTGATTAATTTTAAAATGATATAATTTTATGTTATTGTTGAAAAACATTTTTAAAGATTAACATCAAAAATGTAATTAGTTCAATATTAGAATTATAAGATACAAGGCTATTGACTATTCTGACATTAGACGCAAGAAAAGTTGAAGAATTAATTTTAAGCGGAAGTTATGAAAAAGCCGCTGAAGAACTTTTTGAAATTATTGAAAATCCAGAGAACTCAAATAAAGAACTACTATACGATAGTTTAACTTTATTAAATAAAATCTGTGATAAGTCACCGGCAATTTCTTTAAGAACGGTAAGAAACTTAGCAAATACAATAAATGATATTAACTCGTGGATTAGATTAGTTTCTTTGGAAATTCTTTATCAACTTTCAATGTATCGTCCAAATTTACTAATTGAACTAATAAATAAGATAAGGTCACGGCTTTTTGATCAAGAACCCTCTATTAGGCGATTAACTGTAAAGATTATAGGAAATTTAATTCTTTCTTTACATATTGATAGAGAAAAGTTACGAGACATTATTGAAGAATTTACAGAGAAATTGATTGATAATGACTGGGAGGTTAAACTTCAAGTTATGAAGACTCTTAAGAAAATTATAAATCAAGACTACACTAAGATACGAGAATTAGAGCCGTTACTTTCTATTGTAATCGTTAATTTAAGGGACGAAGACGATGATGTTGCGAGATCGTCCGCAGAACTTCTGAAAATCCTTGGAACATATTTTCTATCTAAGGAAAATATTATGTATGTTCTATTAAACCTTCTTAACAACGAAAAAGCTCGCGTAAAAGAGCTTATTATTTGGCTAATCGGAGAAATAGGAAAAGAAAAATCGTCAGAAATAATTCCAATAATACCTAAATTGATTAACCTTTTAAAAGAAAATAACTACCGTATCCAACTTAGAGTAATCGATTCTTTAGTAAACATTGCGGAGAACAATTTCGATCAAATTTGGGCGAACTTAAAAACAGCATTATATACGGGCGACCCCGAATTTAGAAATGTAATCATTAATGCTCTGTATCACTTATGTCAAAATAATATCATGGAAGTTTTTAATTACATCTTTGAAGAGTTTGAAAATCCCTCTGAAAATGTCAGAAACGCGGTTGCTCTCGTTTTTAAGCGTCTCTATGAAGAGTATCAAGTAGAAATTGAGAACGAAATTGCAAAAATTTTATACCAATTAGAATCTAAATATTGGCGCCAAAGAAAAAAAACCATTATTCTTTTGAGGAATATAAGCTTTATATTAGAAAGTCAAAAAATTGCAGTCTGGATTTTTATAGAACTGGAAAAAGTTTTAAAAACTGAAAGCGATCCAGATGTGAACGAAGAAATTATTTATACGATAAAAATTACCAAAACAAAATTTAAAGAAATTGATAAAACAATTCAAATTGTTAACGAAGATTTAGAAATATTTCATAAAAAAATTCACGAATTCCAAAAAATTCCGGCTCAATTTAGAGAAAAAATGAATTCATACATAAAAGAATTCAAATTTCACGAGACTGAAATAGAACTAGATAAGATATACCGCAAAATTTTAAAAAAAATAAAGAAATTTAATAAGAGACTAAACAAATTCGAGTACAAGAGATTAGCATTTAATTTAATAGAGGATTGGGAAGAAACTAAAGTTACCATTATTGATGAACTCAGTATTATCAAAGGGTTCATTTCCGAGATTTTTGAAGAAAAGAAAGCAGAATTTACTATTAGCCTAAAATCAAAAGTTAAACTTTTAGAAGACCGTATTAAAGTTTTAAAAGTTCAATATGATTATGTGAAGGATTATAAACTTCCTGAAAGCTATGACGAGTTGGTATTAGAGAATTTTCACGATGACGAAATCGAAGAAAGATTCCAGCAAATTGCACAACTTAGAAATTATCTATTCAAACTTGATGACGATATTCGTGAAATTTTAGTGCAGAACGTAGAGTTTAATGAAATTTTTAAGGGTTTGTTAAGAAACTGGGTTGCTGTTAAGATTGAACTTCAAGAATATTTGAGCGATTTAGATAGAAAAGTCAAATTAATAAAAGATAGAATCGTACTCGAAATTCAACGCTCTAATGGCAACATTAAAGATCAAAAACTTAACATGTTATCTTCAATATTATTCCAAGGTCATATACAATCAGTCATAACACAAGGAATTGAAGGTCTTAAACGATTTAACGATAATTTCGTTAATTTAGAATCAAAATTAGGTATTTTACTAAAAAGGAGTGAATTCTCGGACGCAAGAAAGCTTATAGAAATGAATACTAACCAAATTCAAAATTTTATCGAAGATTATGAAAATCAAATAGACAATATTGTAGGAAAACTAACTGAAGATAACGATGTTTTTAACCTATATATAAGACCTTCTATTACAAAATTTGTATCGTTTAAGGAAATGCTTATCAATAAATTAAAAATCTTTACACAAAAGAGTAAAGATAAACTTATCTTAAACCAAATAAAATATTATCTCGATGTCATGACTCCTATTAAATTGGAGAGTCTTTCCTCTTTTATAGATTTAGATATCGATCTATTGAAAGAAAAACTTGTAAAGTTCGTTAACAAAAATAAGCTCAATGCGAGAATTATTAAGGACAGCCTTTATTCGCCAAGGATAGAAGATATTATTGAACCGAAGGATATCCTTTTTTTCAAGAGCATAAAGACGATCGGAAATAAGATTTATTTTAATTTTAAATTGAACAATCCAACCAATTTAATGTTTACAGAATTACAAATTTCTCTTAAAACTCCTGTGTACCTAACCTTTTTGAGAAAAGAAAGCTTTCCTAAATATCTATATATTAACGAGTTAAAACCTGGAAATGTGTTTAAGTTCAATTATGTCTTAAGAATCGAACGAAATATTGAAAAAAACTTAACAGACCCCACAGTTGACGAAGTAAACCTTAATATTTATTATAAAGACCCTTTCGACATTACACGTAGAATAACTAAGAAGATAGATCTTTTACTTCCCTAATAATTTATTAGTTTTTTTTGTAGATACTAAAAAAATCTCCTTTTTATATCGAAATAGTAAATAATTTATTACGAAAATATTAATATAATCAGATAATCTTTTAAATTCACAATCAATAAGGTTTATAATATATTTAAAAATCGTGAGGTGAATGCTACAAGAAGAAGAGAGTTATCGACTCACACTGCAGACAAAATTATTCGGATGAAACTGTAAACTTGATTCTAAAAAATTAGACGAACTATTGGCTGGTGCTGGCTTGAAAGGAGATATCGAGGATTCTGCTGTAATTCCCGTACCAAACACCGATTTAGTACTGGTAAAAAACATTGACATCTTTACACCGATTATCGACTAACCAGATATAATGGGTGAAATCGCTGCTGCAAACGTAACTAACGATGTTTTCGCGCTAAATGTTATAGACATCTCAGGAATGCTAGTATTTCTTGGCTTGAAAAAAAATATGCCTATGCACATCGCAGAAGGAATATTAAAAGGTATTAGAAATTTCATAGAAAATAAAATACACTCGAAAGTACTTGGAGGGCATACAATCTATTCAGAATGGCCTTTAATTGGTGGTGAAGCTTCAGGGTTCGTCAACAAAAATAAGCTGATTAAAAAGAACTATGTAGAAGAGGGTGATAAATTAATATTGACTAAACCCGTCGGAAACCAAGCAATCATGGCTGCATATCGTTTACAAAAAAACAGACCAGACCTCTTAGAAACATATTCCAACGCCAAAATCGATAAATCAATCGATTTGGCCATAGAATTTATGACTATGCCGCTACAAAACGTTGTAAAGACTATCCATTCTTATCAAGATGTATCTTTCGTACATTCAATGACAGATATTTCCGGTTTTGGACTCTCAGGACATTTAAAGGAGATACTCCAAGATTCTGACATTTCAGCTAATATTAAGAAGGTCCCGATATTTAAACTAGCAAAAGAACTATCGTACGATTTTGGATACAAATTCGATGAATGCGAAATGCCTGAGACCGCCGGGGGCATGCTCCTTTCTGTCGATCAAGAATATGCTGAAGAATTTTCCAGGAGACTTGCTAATGAATTTCATGTGTCTAATTGGATTGTAGGAACAATCGATAACATTAATGAACCGCAACTTGTTCAAATTTCGAAAAATGTTGAACATGTTGAAATAACTAAAATTTAACGATATCAATGAAATAAGCTAAAACACTATATGTGAGCGCTTATTGAGAGTACCTTCGCAAGACGGCATCGAAAGGCTTTACTGTTTTTATTTTCTATTTATAATTAATTTTCCAAATCTTGAATTTCACTTAGATTTTTTCGCTTCCATTCTTTTAAGTACAATCTAAAAAAACGCCTTGAAAACCCTAAAGAATTTAAATTTTGATTGAAATTATCTTCAATTTTTTTTTGTCTTAACCGGAAAATAAGCATCCAATAAAATTAATTAAGTAGTTTTTAGTTACCTTGAAAGCCAACGGTTTTATTAAAGATGTTATAACATGGGTGTACTATTTGTTTTAAAATTGAATACATATATACTTATCGAAGAAATGGATAAATAGAATCGACAATATTAATAAATAAGAATGATTTTTTCAATTAACAATTCTTGATTCCTTTATTATGTAATATTTAGTCAACAAAATTTAAAATAAAATAAGATTTGAGGTGAAAAATGGAGAAAAAGGAAGTATATAGACTTACTTCACAGGTTAAGATTCACGGATGAAGTTGCAAGCTTGGTTCAAGTAGCCTAGAGAACTTACTAGCAAGAGCAGGATTACAAGGAGATATTGAAGATGCTGCAATCATCCCAATCCCAAATAGTGATTTAGTCATGGTCAAAAATATTGATGTTTTTACTCCTATTGTCGATGAACCAGAAGTTATGGGTCAAATTGCTGCGTCTAATGTAACCAGTGACATATTTGCGATGAATGTTCCACACATTTCTGGAATGTTAGTATTCTTAGGGATTAATACTAATACTCCAATGGAAGTAGCTGAAGGAATATTAAAAGGAATCAAATATTTCATGGAAGAAAAAATTAATTCGCAAGTAGTAGGAGGGCATACTATATATAGCGAATGGCCAATGATTGGAGGAGAAGCATCGGGTTTTGTTCATAAAGACGCAATAATTCTAAAACAAGGAGTTAAAGAAGGAGATAAATTGATTCTAACTAAACCCATTGGCCTACAAGCGATTATGGCCGCTTATAGGACTCTTAAAGATATGCCCGAAATGTTAGAACTATATTCAAAAAGTGAACTACAAAAATCAATTGATTTTGCTATAGAATTAATGACAACGCCAAATCAGAACGTAGTAAAAACTATTCATTCTTATCAAGATTTTTCATTCATTCATGCAATGACAGATATAACAGGTTTTGGGCTAAGTGGTCATATAAAAGAAACGCTGCAGAATTCTACCTTATCTGCAATCATTGAAACCATTCCATCAATAAGATTTTCAAAGGAACTTTCAGAAGAATTAGGATACGCTTTTGATGATTGTAGCTGTCATGAGACTGCTGGAGGGATGTTGATTGCTATTGATCCTAAAAAGGTTGAAGAATTTTCAAATACTCTTATTAGTAATAGTATAGAGAATTGGATTGTAGGTACAATTGATGATGTTGAACCAGGCTTAGTTAGAGTTGCTGATAATGTAGAAAATATTGAGATTATCAAGTATTAGAGATGTCTTTGATATAAGCAAAAAACACTTGGATAGTGAGCGCTTATTGAGTTTTCACCCGTAAGGTGACATCTAAAATAATTTATTCTTTAATTTCACCATTCAATTTTATTATAACCTCCTTTATTTCTTTCAAAGCTTTTTCAGCCATTTCTTCTCCATTTTCAACATTAAAACAGGTTATTGATACTTCGACTTCAACTGCAAGTCCGATCCTTGGATGTGTTTTAATCCATAACTGAGGATACTTCTCTTCAAGTTTAGTAACATAAGGAGCTATCTGAGATTCACCAATGCCCATAAAAATGAAACCCTTTTCTACGAATTTTCCCCTTTTTTCTTTTAATATTGGTTTGATAACATTAAGAAAAATCGCTTTCATTTCAGCGGGAACACCGGGTAGTACGAAAATTGCCGTTTCACCTTCTTTGATTTTCACTCCAGGCGCGGTCCCTCGTATATTTGGTAGTGGTGTCGATCCTTGAGGAAGATATGCCATTTTTTCTCTTTCTTTGGTCATGCCTTCAAGTTTCAAAATTCCTCTTTCGTAAGCGTGTTCATATGCCTTCTTTATAGAATTATAAGCGCGTTCATTTAGCTCTAATTCTCGATCTAAACCCTTTGCTATACTTGCTAAAGTGATATCGTCAAATGTAGGGCCAATCCCTCCCAGG
>JABUBN010000335.1_pt1 | contig 13905 bp, 19 predicted proteins | sample 7240341 | NCBI WGS metagenome assembly JABUBN01 (sample SAMN07256345, study PRJNA390944) | subsurface metagenome | isolation source: Methane hydrate marine sediment | place: Pacific Ocean: Eastern North Pacific, ODP site | reverse complement strand
TGGACGAGATAATAATAAGCATAGTCTCCATGACCCACTTTTTTTATGAATACCATTATTAACAAGATACTGAATGAAGTCGGTAAGGTAGGCGGCGTCAAATGTTTTCGCCCTGATAAAGGGCTTTCCATAAAACTCATTTATCGCTTTATGGAAATATTCCTTAAAAATCTCTGCTCCCTTTTTAGTGCATTTGAGCATTCCGATAAATTCCCCCTTTATATCTTCTTCCTTGTTTACAATCTTCCCTATTTCCACTACATTATTATCGGCATCAAAAATAACATTTTCCGCTTCATTAATCGGGTGCTCTGTTCTTCCTTCGTAATATCCCTTCCAATCTACATCAACAACAATGGCTATATCCCCTCTACTTTCTATCGCACTCCTAACGACATCGGCACCAAATAAGATGTCTGAATAAGAAGCAATAAACTCGTCATCCATTTCCTTCTCAGCGTAAAACAAACTGTTCAGGATATTGTTGTTCCTGTAATTATCATTAATATAATATTTTAAGCTCGGGTAATTTATTGCTTCTTTTTTATAGCCTTTTATAACGGATATATCCGTAATACCATTTGCATGAAATACCTCCAACTGATGCTGTAAAATAGTTTTTCCTTTGATTTCCAACATGCATTTGGGGTTATCATTCGTCAAGGGGTTCAAACGTATTCCCATCCCCGCAGCTATGATAATTGCTTTCATGATATCAGGTTAACTATACATCAGTACTTAAAAGTTTCGCACAATTTTACTACTTTTTACCTTTAATCACAGACATGTTATCTTTTATACTACGCTTTTACTACAAAATTGGTGCCCCAATACTTCCGTTTCAGCTCCCCCGTTAACCTACACAGTAAAATAAAAAGCGGGAGGAATGGGATAAAGTAAAATCCTTTAAATTGAAAAAGGAAAGAGTTAATCAAAGCGATATGAAAGGGGAAAGAAGAAGGGAGGAATCATTTTTACCACAAAAGTTAATAAGTTTGCACGCCTACTATTCGGTAAGGTGTTAAGAATGGTATTCATAAAAAAAGTGGGTCATGGAGACTATGCTTATTATTATCTCGTCCAGAGCATCCGCAATGGCAAAAAAACGTCTCATAGAACAATCAAAAGATTGACAGCGGAAGAAGCAAACGACCCTGAATTTATTGACCGTTTTCTGAAAGAAAATCCATGGTTGAATACGAATTTACAGGCTTTAATAGTAGCTGCTGGTAAGTCCACACGTCTTTACCCACTCACCAAAGATATGCCCAAATCCCTCATCGAAATTGGTGGCAAAACCATTATTGCCCGGAATATTGACGTATTGCTAAAAAATAATATACAGGACATAATTGTAGTCACGGGCTTTGGAGAAGACAAGCTTTCAGAGCACGTAGGTGCGCGTGGAAGATGCATTTATAATCCGTTCTTCGAGGTTGCGGGAATCTTGGCTTCAACATGGCTCGGTTTGAAAGAGATACGAAATGATTTCATTTTCTCTTATTCTGATATTATTTATGATGCTGAGATTTTGAAAGGAGTAATTGAATACCCTGCTAAGTGCGTTATCGGCGTTAAAAAACATAGCATAAGCAGGGATTCTGAGAAAGTAAAAATTCGAGGAAAGCGAGTGACTGCGATAAGTAAAGACATGTCAGAGTTCGAAGCCGATGGTGAGTTTATAGGTATTGCTAAATTCATCGGTTCCGCGGCAAAAGCCTTCCGTAGCACTGTAGAAGAACTTGCACGGGAGAATACTTTTCCAGAGTATGATTTCATAAATGCGATAGAGCGGCTTTTACTGAAAGGACAGAAAATAGCACCCTATTTTGTAGGGAATAAAGAGTGGATAGATATAGACTCGTTAGATCGACTTGAAGAAGCTAAGGGGTATTTTGGCTAGATAGACTATAAAAGCCTATGCAATCATTGGATATGCCGTAGGAACGATAACTAAAGGAGCAGAAAAATCCCACGCCTTCGCAAAATTAACGATTTCATCAGGTGTACTTGATTTGGAATGGATGAGAATCGCATCTGCACCGGCTTCCGCATATGCGTGTGCTCTTCTTAGTGCTTCTTCCTGTCCCCACCCAGCTATCAGCGCTTCTACTCTTGCAATAACCATAAAATCTTCGGACGCTTGTGCGTTTTTAGCCGCTAAAATTTTACCCACAAACTCAGCGATAGGTGCTAATTCTTACCGTCCTGGGATATAACTATTGACCTTTGGAAATCGCTTATCTTCTATTGTAACCGCCGCAATTCCCGCCGATTCATATTTTTTCACCATATACATTACATTATTCGAGTTTCCATAGCCTGTGTCGCAGTCCGCAACAGTGGGAATTGAAACTGCATCATTCATTACAGAAGCAGCCTGAAAGTACTGCGTCATCGTTAATATATTGGCATCTGGAACGGCATACGAAGTTGATACCTCAAAACCACTTGCCCAAACACCATCAAAACCGTTCAGTTCAACTAATTTGGCGGTAATTCCATCATGCGCTCCCGCTATCCTTATCACCCCATCTTTATTAAACATCTCTCTTAATCTTTTGGATTTATTCATGCTTTACCACCATATGCGAGGACTATTTTGGTATATTCGTTTGTATAAATATTTTATTTTTACTTATACAATAACTTTTATTTAACTGATACCTCATTATATAATCTTGTAATTTCTTTAACATTTTCGCCCCAAGAAAAATTTTTAACAATATTCTCTCTGCTTTTTATTCCAATCCTTCTAAACTCTTCAGGATTTTTAAGTACATTGTTAATTGCATCTGCTAACCCTTTCGCATCGCCCGCATTCAAAATAAACCCATTCTCTCCATCCTTTATAACCTCCGGCACACCACCCACATCAGTTGCTATACAGGGCACCTCACATGCCATCGCCTCTAAAAGGCTTGTTGGCAAATTCTCATGAAACGAAGGCAGGACAAAAGCATCAGAAACGCTGTAATATTCCACAAGTCTATTATAATCCACGTGTCCTAAGAACTCGTAGTTCTTTCCCGGTATTCCCAATTCCCGCAACAGATTCTCAAAATAGCTTTGGTTGCCTCTCCCCGCAAACAAAAACAAAGCATTTCCATGCCTTTTTATCACATCCTTCATCGATTTTATTAACATACTTACACCTTTAAGACCTATTAGCCTTCCACAATATAAAATTACTTCTCTGTTTTTATACATTTCCGGATTAACAAATTTAAAATCCTTTCGTTTATAAAAGAAATCAGTGTCAACGGAGTTATAAATAACCTCGACAGCACCTAAATTGTATTCCTGTTCGAGATAATTCAGCATCCAATTTGAGACGGTAATATACTCTCTTTCTCTTGAGAAATAGAATTCTTCTGCCAACCTTAGAAAAGGGTATAATAAATAAGTCATCTTTTCTGAAAATTCCGCATCCCAAAAAGAGGTAGCCATTTTTGTCCCCCTCCTTTGTAATTTGATTGTAGAATGAACGGTAGTTACAACAGGGATATCAAACTTTTTAAAACTCAGGAGAAGGTCAGGCATGTGTGCTGTATGAGAATGGATTACATCAATCTCTTCCTTTTTCACCAATTCCGGCACTTTTCTCAGGCAAGAATACTGGAATTTTAAATTATACATGAATGTATCGCCTGCTTTGTTAGTTTTTATAACTTTCAGATTGTCATGCAGCGATTGTGTATCAACTTCTCCCCTATCTGGAGTTATGACAATTATCTCAAAATCTTCTGGTAAATGCTTTATTAGTTCAACAATATAAGTTCCAACGCCTCCCCAGTTCGGTAAGAATTCCGGTGCAAGCATACAAATTTTCATATTCTATTCCCCTAATTTTAAATTCTCCCCCTCATATTTAAATTTGTAAACAACACCTCTCCCAACCTCATCCTCTCACACAACTCCGTCTCTTCACCTTGCAGAAGCCCTTTCCCTCTCACACCCATCTCACCTCTAAACCCACCCAGCGCTTTCAGCACATCCGCTTTAAAACTTAAATTAGACCCAAACGTATTTCTCACCTCAGTTACTTCTTCCGGGAACCCCTTATGCGTTGCGCCAATCAGCCAGTAATACTCCTCAGGCAAAAACTTCGGCTTCTTTGAAACCCATTTTGGCAACAATTTCCCACCTGCCGCTATTGCTTCTCTTTCTTCGTACATTCTCACAAGCTCCTTTATCCAACTTTTATCCGCAACCGCATCATCGTCGAAGAATGCAATTATGTCTCCTTTCGCTTCCTTTATACCTCTGTTCTTGCTCTCTGAAAGACCCAGGTTTGCTTCGTTTAATGTTATTTTTACATCTTCAATCTTAATGTTTTTTACAATCTTCTCATATAGTTCCTTGTTCCCATCAACCACTACGATTATCTCTAAATTATCGTAACTTTGCGAAAGAAGGCTATTTATTGCCTCTACAAAGTCTTCATACCTCTCGCTTCGGTGCGTGCAGATTATGATAGATACGGATGCGAGCATGTTAATCATCTCTTATTTTTTCTTGCCATATTCCGCTAATTTCCTTTGGATGAATCCAAGAATATCTCTAATTGCTTCCTCGTAGTCTTCATTAAGCTCACTTTCCTTTACATCTTTGTCAGAGCCATTATGGAAATGCTCCGGAAATGTATGCAACTCGGGATGGTCAGGTGCGTTATCCCAACGATTTAAATCCCCCATATACCTTTCTTTATTCTTCCAAACAATGTAATCCTCCCATGCAGGATGACTCGCTATTTTTTTTGATTTTATTGCTTTGTAGAGCTCTTCTTTAGATATCACGTTATATCTCTCACGTATGTCTGCAATATCCGCTTCTGCAAGTCTTATCTCTCTTTCTATAAACGAGATCAAGCTTTTGTTAATTATCTCCTCTTCCGATACCCCTACGATTTTACTTATTCTCGTGGCTGAAACCATGTTCTTATCTTCCCCTCTTTATTTATTGCCTTTAAGGTTATAATTTTATCATATTACTATTTCTTTCTGTACCGTAACACAGCATCTCTGAATTTCTGCTCGCATTCACTCACCGTTCTGCACTCATAAACTATATCCTCGTCTATCCCCTCAATCTTGCCCAGCAGTCTATCAGATTCAACATCAGCGACGAGAGAGCCATAAAAACCATCATAGTAAAAGACCTTTCTCTTATCTCCCCTCGCCGCTATAAAATCCACCAATCTTTTATTTTCCTCTTCCTTCAATTCCCGCTCCATTACCTCCATTGAAACCGCCTCTCCCCTCTCTAACTCTTCCCCTCTTTCCCTCAACCTTTTTATCAATCCGGAACCTCTTGCCTGCTCGAGTTCTATCATTCTCACTCCAAATTCATAGTTATAAACCTTTCAATTGATTCCACAGGATTTATGCACCCTTTAAGATGTCTTGAGTTCCAGATAAAACGGAGTCGCTCAAAGGCAGAATCGGTTTCCGGTCTTTCATGCAGCCTCTCTCCATACCATTCACTGAGGTCTTCCAGAAACCTGCCGTACGAACGTTTCTCATTTCGCTCGCCAATATATCTCCGATAAAGGTCATGATACCACAGGACCAGCTTCTCCGGATTCAAGTCATTTAAAAGCTTCTTTGCTTCTTCCGATGTCTCTGTTATCCCCAGAAGTATGCCTCTACCCACTATGATATACACGTTCTTCCCGATGAACTTTGAACAATTGTCACAGAATAGTTCTTCTTTTATAATCCTCATCTCCTCTGCATGACCTATACAATCCTTCACGTGGTAAGCCTCCAGTAAATTCTCAAATGACTTTGTCTGCGTAGAATATATCTTCCCCTGACATTTTGGGCACGTATATGCTTTATCAAAGTAAATGGTGTCAAACATCCCCATATCTTATATCCTCCCATTACATTATCTTTTCCTGGTTATACAAACGTGTTGATAACTCCAGCTTTTCATCGCTCCTCCTTCTCAGTGATGTACGCACCTATTGCATGTAATTCTGCCCCTAATTGGGAAGCAAATCGTTCAATATCCGAGGCGTCCACCCAGAAATAAAGCCCTGGCCCATATCCTCCATAAAAGTGACTCACTTGATTAGGAAAGTCAATCCATACATCTACATCAAATACACTGGAGCTTTCGCTCAGATGGCGAATGACCAGCCCGAAGTCCGGCTCAATAGGATCAAATGCCACTTCATCCTTACTGCCATCCGCTAATTGCTGAAGCTCTTCGATCAGTCGCTTTATGTCCTCAAGAACGAGTGTGGTCTCTTTCGCACTTTTATAAAGAATACTGTCTCCTACTCGCAAGTCCATGCAATATTTAACCCATAAGGTATAGGCTTCTCCCGAGCGCACAGTCTTTATATCAGTATCCTCATTAGGGCTATATCGCTCCCAATCCAGGAGCTTTAATTCAAATGCACATGGGTATTCGGCATCATGCGTCAAGGTTGCCATTTTCTCATCTATCTATTACAAAGTTCAAGTTATAAGAATTCTCCCTTGCTTCCTCTTCGAGTATCCCTGCCAAAAGGCTCTTTCTCAAAAGAAATATTTTCTTCATATCCCCTCCCCCAGAATTGCTCCGACAATGATGCCGACAAGTAATGCAAAGGTTATGCTTACAAGCGTTCCGATTAAATAGTACTCAGCCATTTTTCTATCCTTCAATTCATTGAACCTTGCAATAGATTTAGCGGCAAAAATAACTGTTATTGCCGTGTATTGATTAACCAACACAAAGGTTAAAACCATGACCCTTTCAACTATTCCTATCACCATACCCGCACCTCTTAAGCCGCTGGTTTCTACATCTTCCTCATATCTCCTGAGCATTAATTTAATGAAATACGCACCCATAATAACAACGAGATAAGCAAAAACGACGATAGCGATTTTAAAGGTATAATCCATTTCTATCACCTGCCCCCATCAACCATTTCCGGTTCAATTCCTAATTCGAACCATTCCCGGTTCAATAAATCTGCCACCGCCTTTTCTGCATCTCGCCATAAATGATATTTCCCTGTTCTCAATGTTTTATATATGCTTCTTTCGCCAACACCAAACTTCTTAGACGCCAATCTAACCGCCTCTCTATCCCCTCCATGCTCCCTGAAATATATGATAAGTTCCTTTTGCCTTTTAGTCCAATTCCACATCACATCTGCCATGAAATTCAATAAACACGTAACAACCTCGTCAATTTCCCACTCACTTCTGAATACAATCCATATATTTTCTTTCTTTGCCCTTTCTAATGCGTCAGATGCGTTATGAAATGCTTCGCCATCTATCTCCCCAACATTTTCGCTTAAACTCGTAGATACGTCACCAACGCCAATTCCCAGGTAGAATTGATGACTGATGTTTTCAAAAAATACATGATACATGTCGAACAGATATTTTGGTGAGGAAAGCATCCCCTGAAAACTATCCCCGCGGACAACCATAAATTTTGCAGGTATCTCTTCCTCAAATCTTCTGTTGACCATTCTCAAAGCATTTTTTAATTCTTCTTGAACTTCCGCTCGGTCCTCCAACCCTCTCGAAGACTTCAAATCGCCAGTTACAACCACATACCTATTCTGCAATGTGCGAATCATTTAATCTATTTAAATAATAATTTGTTTTTTATGCCTTTTAATATCTTACGGTGTGCGAAATTTTAAAGCGTTGAATACATACCCGGAACCCGCGTGAGAAATGTGAATACGGGGTTGGAAGCGTGAGAAATGCGACTGAAAATAGAAGAAGCGGATAAAAAGGGAGCTGTTTCGTTAGAAGAAGCGATAGAGAAGAGGAAATCGCGGCGGTCTTTCAAAAGAACCCGGCTAACAAAGAAACAACTTTCACAATTGATATGGTCTGCGGGAAAGGCACCTTCGGCTGGCGCTACATACCCCTTGGAGCTGTATATGGTAATAGGCGAGGAATGCGTGGAGGGTATAGATGCCAGCGGCGTGTACCGCCGTAGCGGGAGAGGTTATTCGGAGTTAGAGCTGCATAAGGAAGGCGATTTGCGAGATGCGTTAGCAGTCGCTTGTTTAAGCCAGACGTTCATTGCCGATGCCCCGGTATCTTTTGTGATTGCCGCCGAATATGAAAGAACGACTCGTAAATATGGGGACCGTGGCGTAATATACGTGCATATAGAAGTGGGGCACGTATCGCAAAATATATATTTACAGTGTGAAGCGTTGGGTCTGGCTACCGTCGCCATAGGCGCGTTTTATGATGACGAAGTCGCAAGGGTCTTGAATCTTCCAAAAGTGCATAAGCCGATATACGTGATGCCCGTGGGTGTGAGTGGAGGATAGATAATATAAAAGGTTATTTAAAGTATGGATGTAGATAAGATAAAGAGGAAATAAGGGGGAATAAAGGTCTGTTACAATGAAAAAAAGCGAAAGAGGATTGCTGGGAGACATAAGGGTAATGGCATTGTTATTGTGCGTTATAGCCGCTTTGTTTGTCATCTATGTTTATCCTTCGCCGCCCCCGGATGCCGGGCTAAATGGCAATCTGAGGTATGGCTTGGATTTGGTGGGCGGGAGTTCGCTGCAATTGAAATTAGAAGGCACTTTGGTCAGGATAGATGTACCTGCATCGGTTAACGAGACGGAAGTTGTTTCATTTCTCAACGATGCGCTGGATACAGAAGTGACTCCATATGAAGCTGAAGAAGGAGTGATAAAATACGAGATAAGAAAGAGCGTTACAAAAGAGCAGTTGGCAGAGGTGTTAACGGGGATTAACGGTAGTATAGCGAAGAAACCAAATGGTGATGATGACTTTGAGGATGCCTTAACTCGCGAAACAAGAGACGAGACTCGCCGAATAATAGAGACGAAAATAAACATGCTGGGATTAGCGAGCACTACCATAAGAGCCGTTGGGAATAACCTCATGATTATAGACTTGGCAGGTATAGACATCAAAACTGCAAAGGACATTGTGGGCAAGCCCGGTAAGTTTGAAATACGGATGCAGACGGAAGGCGTAGGCGGAGACATAGAGGAAGGGCAAAGAATAGAAGAGATTGAGAATATCACTGCTCACGTCATGTATGGCAGCGAGGGAATAGAAAGAGTGGGAACAGTGCCAACGAGGACAGATGAACAATCATCATGGGGCGCGCCTTTCACTCTAAAAGAGGAAGGAGCGGTTGCGTTAAGAGATGCAGCAATAAAATACGGTGCAACGGACAATCCAACGGACCACGAGCTTGCAATGCTGCTTGACGATGAGGTAGTGTACAGTGCGCAGATAGCGTCCGAAGCTTGTGCAGATTTGAAAAAAGAGCCTATTTATCCGTGGACTGCAAATACGGGAACAGGGGATGAGGGGTACAACAGTGCTAAAGAACTGATAATACACTTAAAAGCAGGAGCTTTGCCAGTGAATGTGGAAATAATAGGTTCGGGCGAAGTCCCTGCTTATTTAGGAGCGAAATTCAAGGAAGGAGCATTTATTGCAGGGTTGCTTGCTCTTATTGCCGTTACGCTTGTCGTTTTCCTGCGATACCGAGAGAAGAAGATAGTATTGCCGATGTTTTTCACGCTTCTTAGCGAAATAATACTGATATTGGGTTTCGCTACGGTGATAAACTGGCAGTTGGATTTGCCAAGTATCGCGGGGATAATAGCGGTAATCGGCACGGGCGTGGACCAATTGGTGATAATAACCGACGAAGTGCTTTCCGGTGGTCGTTCCTCCGCGAGAATGTATCGTAAACGAATATCGTTTGCATTTGGTATAATATTTGTTTCTGCTACGACTACCATCGTGGCGATGCTTGCGCTTGCTTTCATGGCACTCGGCACACTGCGTGGTTTCGCGATTGTAACCATCGTTGGGCTGCTTTTCGGCATTTTTATTACACGGCCGGCTTATGCGAGGTTGATAGAAGCGATAGTATAAACAATGTAATAAACCACGAGATTCCACGAGATTAACACAAGAAAAGGAGGTTAAGAGGTGACAAAATCACCGATGGAACACTGAAACCAGATTCCTATTATTGTTCTCTCGTGAAAATCTGTGTAATCTTGTGGTTAGCTAAAGAAATACGATATTTAGTATCACAAAACGAACCTCAACACCCAATACGCCGTTCCTCCAATTGCCGCCGCTATCGGAATGGTTATCACCCATGCAGTGAACATTTTCCCCACTTCTGACCATCTTATTCGCTGAAGGCTTTGAAAAAACGAGCCTCCAATTACCGCGGAACCTATTACGTGCGTGGTGCTTACCGGCATACCTGCTAAACTCATCCCTACCACGGCAATACCCGCGCCCGTTTCCGCGGAGAATCCGTGCTTCGGCTCCAATTTCGTCAATCGCCACCCCATTGTCCTTATTACTTTCCAGCCCATTAAAAGTGTGCCCATCGCCATCACGGACCCACACGTTAATTTCACCCACCAGGGAACATAAAAAGTGGGAATAAAGCCTCCAATCAGCAAAGCTACCGTAATCACGCCCATTGCATTCTGCGTATCATTCATACCGTGGCTAAAAGCCATAAAAGAGGCTGAAATAATCTGTAGCTTTTTAAATATTCCTTCTGTCTTTGTTGAAGGTGTCTTTTTAAAAAATAAATACAGCAGCCAACTGATGAGCGAAAAAAGAACCGCCCCCGCTATAAATCCCGCAAAAGGACCGAGCGCAATGGCAAGAAATACTTTATTGTTAAGCACCGTCCAATTTATTATCCCCATTCCACCTGCGACTATTCCCGCGCCGAGAATTGCTCCTACCAACGAATGCGTAACACTTATGGGAATTCCAAGCGTGGTGCAAATATAAGTCCATGTTATCGCACCAATTAAACCACTGATAAGAACCACGAGAAAAATATTGGTTGTTAGAGACCCGGGAGGAACAATTCCCTTCCCTATGGTCTTCGCTACTTCTGTAAAGGCAAAAGCGCCGGCAACGTTAAAAAAGCTCGCCAAAGCCAGTGCATTTAGCGGTGTTAGCGCCTTGGTTGCAATTACCGTGGCAATCGCATTCGCACTGTCATTCGCACCATTCAAAAAATCATAGAGCAGCGCAAGAACTATTATTACGAGAACAAACCCCAAAACCGACATCCCGTTAAATCCCGCCCTTTAATCTAAAGGTCTCCAAAATATTTGCCACGTCCTCACATTCGTCCATTGTATTTTCTAAAATCTCCACTATTTCTTTAAGCAATAGCCGGTCAAGGAGCTCATTAGGATTTTCCACCGGCGTGGTCATCAGCATTCGCAGCCATTTCCGGTTTATTTTATCCGCTTCGTTCTCTAATTCGTTTATCACTATACAGCATGCTTCTAAACTTTCTTCTTCACACCCCATATCTCGTAAGCAACCTACTGCCGTTCTTATTTCCCGCGACGCCTCAAGAATAATCGGGGAAAATTCACTCACCGGCTCTGGAAGCGTCTGTTTTTGAGTAAACGTCAGCCTTACTACTGCTTTCTCGATGCCATCTATTACATTGTCCAGATTATGAGCGAAATAGCGTATATCTGCCTTCTCCTCCGTGACTCGCGTATGGTCATAAAACAGTTCCCGTATGATTTGATGAACGACCGAATCAGCTTCTTCTTCCAGTTCTTTGAGTTGCTCACTGATTTGCGGAAGTCTGGAATATTTTACGCCTAATTCTACCAGTAGCTCCGCGGCTTCCACCGCCTTCCCCGCGAGGTCCTCAAAGAGGACGAAGAATTTCTTCTCCCGCGGTAAAAACCCCTGCATCTTATGCAAAACCGCATTCAATACCAATGTCTTCGACGACGCACCTTCTTCCATGCTTTTCTTCCCCCCGGTATATAGAAACCAAAAAGGCTATTTAAATCTTTCGGTTTATTCAATTTTTCTAAATTAATATATAGCAAATGAACAATATATAGATGCCTGGTTAAAAACCAGGTACTTGTTTACCGCTGAGCACGCAGAGAACACAGAGAGTTAGAAGATCGTTTACCACTCGGAGAATGCCATCCTTCAGGACCTTGAAATTGAAGTTGATCAGTAAGCCGACCTTGCAGCCAGAAAGTCGGAGGTGGGAGAGCAACTGAGCCTGATGATTTTTTACGTCATCTCCGCGCTCTCGGCGCTCTCGGCGGTAAACAACCACAAAACTAAGAAATATAATTCAACAATTTCCTGAAAGCTCTGCCTCTATGCGATACTTCACTTTTTTCCTCCCCGCTCATCTCTGCAAATGTCTTCCCTGCTCCCTCAAACTCAAATATTGGGTCGTAGCCAAATCCCCTTCCCCCCCTTTCCTTCTCCGCTATTTTACCTTCCGCGATGCCGACAAAAAGAATGGGTGCCGTTTTCACGGATTCGCAGAATGCAACGACGGTTTTAAAAGTAGCTTTTCGCTCTTCCCCCTTTTTATCCGCCATCAACTTCAGGATTCCCTCATTCCCTATTTTATTGAAGACGTAAGCGGAGAAAGGACCTGGAAAGCCATTTAAAGCAGGGATAAACAACCCTGAGTCTTCTATGAAGAAAGCTTTTTTTATCGCTATCTTCTCTTTTATATAATTCGCACTTTCTTCCGCCACCGCCTCGGTTTCTCCAAGCTGTAACTCCGGATAGTCATATTCGAGATGCTCTATTCTTACGTTCTTCGATTCTGCATCAGCCAAATCTTTTATCTCCTTTACCTTGTTCTTGTTCGTGGTGAGGAAGATTAGTTCCATCTCTATCGCCTCTGTTTCATCGGTGGGATTCCGGATTTATCTCCGTGCCGCTATGCTTCCCCTGGACTGCACCGAAAATATCACGCGGATTACTTCCGTCAATGACGATGGTCTTTATCCCGCTTCTTTCTATTATCTTCGCTGCAACGGGGTCTATAACAATTCTCGACCCTGCTTTTAGTTCCTCTTTCGCGGTTAGCGCTACGAGTTCCTTTGCCGTCAGCATGTCGTATTTCCTTGCATCCGGATACCTGCGTGGGTCAGCATCATAGACTCCATCTACCGATGTCACGTCTATGAGGAGGTCTGCGTTTACGTATTCCGCAAGAATCGCCGCCACTGCATCGGTCGTATAACCCGGGCTTACTCCACCCATCACGGTTATTTTCGCTTCTTCACCCTCGCCTTTCGCCTTAGCCGCTGTAACTTCTTTATAATCAGAAAAGGGTTCAGGATACGCATTATGCAAAGCGGAAATAAGCAATTTCGCATTTATTCTTGTCACCGCTATGCCTATATAATCGCAAACCGCTTCGTTCGCACCCAAATCACGTGCTATTTTTATACATTCTCGCGCTATTTCTCCACCACCGGTGACCACGTATAAATCGCAAGATTCCGCAAGCTCCTCCAGGGCCTCTGCAATTTCTTTTATGCAAGCAGCATCCTTTAAAAAAATGCCGCCCAATGAAATTACCACTTTCATGGTGTCCGGTCTTACCCATACATGTATTGAGAAGGTTCAGTCCCCACGCATTCGCCCCGGTAAGTCGCCTTCTCTCTTTGTTCCCTTATTCGCGCTTCTACTTCCTCCTTCATCTTTCTAAACGGCTCTTGTGCGGGCATGATTACCCCCACGGTATATAACTCTTTAACACAAAGCTCTTTTGAAAGTTTTATGATATTCCACATAGGTGGGAATCCCGCAATCAAGATATTCTCGTAATCCTTTATCTTCGCTTTAAACTTCTCCTCATCTACGTTCCAATACACAGTAAATTCTTCGATTCCAAATTCTTGGTACACTCGTTATTGCTCCTTTACATCTTTTCGTTCTTTAATTTAATTATAAAATCATCATATATAAAATAAACGTTTGAGAAGCAGCAAATGAAAGAGGAGAGATATGACGTTGTAGTGGTGGGCGCAGGACCCGCCGGGAGTGTAACAGCGAAAACAGCCGCAGAGCGTGGATTGGATGTCCTTTTGAT
>JABUBN010000334.1_pt1 | contig 13912 bp, 7 predicted proteins | sample 7240341 | NCBI WGS metagenome assembly JABUBN01 (sample SAMN07256345, study PRJNA390944) | subsurface metagenome | isolation source: Methane hydrate marine sediment | place: Pacific Ocean: Eastern North Pacific, ODP site | reverse complement strand
GAATTCAAATTGTACGAAGACATTGAAGAATTAGCGTCCGAAGTGTTCACAACCTTCAAGGGAGGAGGAAATGTAAAAGTTGTCAACCCTAATGTCGATTTCTATTCGGGATTTGTATACCGTTGTATTGATATACCAAAAGAGCTTTATACCCCGATTTTTGCCGTTTCACGTATTGCAGGCTGGTGTGCTCACCGACTTGAAGAAATTACTTTTTCTTCAAAGAGGATTATTCGTCCTGCCTATAAAAATATATACGGGCTTTCTGATTATGAGAAGATTGAAGACAGGAAATAATAAATATTGCATATTTATACAAACTATACTAATATTTATTAAAAATAGTTCACTGCTTATTTCAGAAAAAGAATAAATAGACTATCTTTACTTTCTCAATTGCACCTGTCATGAAGATTATTACTAATATAAATTCATCAGATAAGAAAACAGACTCTACTTGAGAATGGTCTAATGGATAATTATATATAAGCCATTCTCTATTACAGAATGGCTTTTTTTATGTTTCTCTGTTTATGTAGTAAATTATTGAACAATGGCAAAAAGATTTCCTCAGGCAAAGGGACTATACGACCCGATGAATGAACATGACAGTTGTGGAATTGGCTTTGTAACACAGATCAAAGGAATTAAATCACACGATATTATAATAAAGGGAATTGAAGTATTGGTGAATATGACTCACCGTGGTGCAGAGAGTGCCGATAACCTTTCGGGTGATGGTGCGGGTATTCTCATACAAATGCCACACTCTTTTATTAAATCGAAGGGGATTAATATACCTGTTGAAGGCAAATACGGTTCGGGACTTGTATTTCTTCCGAGAGATCCAAAGAACAGAAAAGCATGTGAACAGATACTGATTGATGTTGCAGTGTCGGAAGGTCTGGATGTAATCGATTTTACTGATGTAAAGGTTGATAACGGAGTTTTGGGTGATATCTCGAAATCATCAGAGCCATTTGTGAAACAATTATTTCTCACAGGAAATATTGCCGAACAAGACGAACTCGAAAGGAAATTGTTTATTACCCGAAAGCAGGTTGAGAAACAAATAAGAGAATCCAATATTAAGGATAAAGAAAATTTTTATATTCCCAGTCTCTCCTCGAAAGTATTTATTTACAAGGGAATGTTTACGCCCAATCAGGTTGCCCAGTACTTTGTTGATCTAAGAGATCCTGCAATGGAAAGTGCAATTGCTCTGGTTCATTCCAGGTTTTCTACTAACACCTTTCCAACGTGGAGCCTTGCTCAACCATTCAGATTTCTTGCACATAATGGAGAGATCAACACAGTGAAGGGGAATCGCATGTGGATGACAGCAAGGGAATCAATTTTTAAAACCCAACTCTTTGGAGATGATCTGAAAAAGTTATTCCCGATCATTGAACCGAACATGAGTGATTCTGCCTCATTTGATAATACCCTGGAATTTCTTGTTTTAACAGGCAAGACACTCCCCCAGGCATTGAGCATGCTAATTCCTGATTCGTGGAATGATAAAAACCCGATACCTCCAAGTCTAAAGGCATACTATGAATACCAGTCAACCTTAATGGAACCATGGGATGGTCCAGCATCAATTGTATTCAGTGATGGAAGATATATTGGAGGGACACTTGACCGGAATGGTCTACGTCCTTCCCGCTATGTGATTACCAAGGACGATATTATCGTAATGGGATCAGAAGTTGGGGTTCAAATTTTCCCTGCTGAAAATATCAGGGAAAAAGGACGTCTCCGGCCTGGGAAAATTCTGCTTGTAGATACAAAAATGGGCATAATAATACCGGATGAAGAAGTAAAGAGACAATTGACTGAACGAAATCCGTATGCTCAATGGCTGGCTGAGAACAGAATAGACTTGAATGATATCAAAGTCAAACAAAGAGTGCCGACTTCACTTGGCGATAATTTTAATAAATACCTGAAAACATTCGGTTATACAAAGGAAGATATAGAGACGTTGATAAACCCTATGGCCAGTCAGGGACAGGAACCTGTTCTTTCCATGGGGAACGATACTCCCCTTGCCCTTTTTTCAGACAAACCTCAAAGCTTATTCAATTACTTCAAGCAATTGTTTGCCCAGGTTACAAACCCATCCATCGATCCTATAAGGGAGGGGCTGGTAATGACTCTTACATATTACATCGGTTCTGCTTCGAAAAATATTTTGTTTGAATCGCCACTTCATTGCAAACTGATCAAATACAATACTCCGCTGGTTTCAAATACCAATTTGAACAAACTCCGGAATCTTAAGGAAGAAAATTTTTCACACATCGATATTCCAATGCTTTTCCCGGCGAAAAGGGAAGACAGTGGCAAAGCTCTGGAAATGGCTCTCGATGAGATATGCCGGAAGGCAGACCAGGCAGTAGATAATGGCAGTAATTTTATCATTTTAACCGACCGGGGAATTAGCGAAGAAATGGTTCCTATTCCTTCTCTTCTGGCAACCTCAGCTGTTCACCATCATCTGATCCGTACCAAAAAGCGTACACAGGTGGCGCTTGTGATTGAAACCGCTGAAACACGGGAAGTAAATCATTATGCACTTCTCATTGGCTATGGTGCAAGTATGATCAATCCCTATGTCGCCTATGCAATCATTGAAGAGCAGTGTTTTGCAGGGAATATTAAACTCGATTATGTAGTAGCAAGAGAAAATTACATTAAGGCGGTCAACAAGGGCTTGTTAAAGATCTTGTCAAAGATGGGAATTTCTACTCTTCGCAGTTATCATGGTGCACAAATATTCGAAGCTGTTGGGCTGAATCAAAAATTCACAGATAAATATTTTAACGGAACTGATTCCCGGATTGGTGGCTTAGGGTTGAATGAAATTGCCAGGGAAGCATTGACAACACACTCTGATGCTTTCACGGAGAAAATCCAGAACGAACCTGTTTTAAAAACCTCGGGAATATATCATTATCGTATCGATGGTGAGAAGCATGGATGGAATCCGGAAACAATCGGATTATTACAATGGGCGACACGTATTAACAGTTATGAGAAGTTCAAGGAATTCAGCCACCTTGTGAATAGTGAAAACAGGAAACCGATGTTTCTGAGAGGATGTGTTAATCTTAAGAAGGGCAAGCCAATTCCAATAGATGAGGTAGAATCAGTTGAAGATATTACAAAAAGGTTTGTAACCGGAGCTATGTCTTTTGGATCAATAAGCAAAGAGGCACATGAAACACTTGCTGTTGCCATGAATAAGATTGGAGGGAAAAGCAACACGGGTGAAGGGGGTGAAGATCCTGAAAGATTTAAACCAAGGGGAGACGGAAGTTTTGCCAGAAGCGCCATCAAGCAGGTAGCCTCCGGACGATTTGGAGTTACAACCAACTACCTTATCAATGCTGATGAAATACAGATAAAAATAGCTCAGGGAGCTAAACCGGGTGAAGGAGGCCAGTTACCGGGGCATAAAGTTGATAAAATCATTGGCAGAATAAGGAACAGCACACCCGGCATTACGCTAATTTCTCCTCCTCCTCATCATGATATATATTCCATTGAAGATCTAGCTCAGTTGATCTTCGACTTAAAATGCACAAATCCAAATGCCAGCATCAATGTGAAACTTGTATCAGAAAAAGGAGTTGGTACCATTGCTGCTGGTGTGGCAAAAGCATATGCTGATAGTATTACAATTAGCGGAGCAGAAGGAGGTACCGGGGCAAGTCCGCTTAGCTCAATAAAACATGCTGGCTTGCCAATGGAATTGGGGATTTCTGAAGTGCAACAAACCCTGGTAATAAATAATCTTCGTGACAGAGTGAAACTCCAGACAGACGGGCAAATGAAAACCGGCACCGATGTTGTTTATGCAGGTATGCTGGGAGCAGAAGAATTTGGGTTTGCAACAACGGCATTAATTGTACTGGGTTGCATCATGATGCGGAAATGTCACCTCAATACTTGTCCTGTCGGGGTAGCCACGCAAGATGAAGAATTAAGAAAACGATTTATTGGAAAGGTTGATTATGTGGTGAACTATTTTAAGTTTGTCGCGCAGGAAATCAGGGAAATTCTTGCTGAACTGGGATTCCGTAAGTTCGAAGATATTGTAGGCCATACAGATCTGATTGAACAGAGAGAAGATATTGAACATTGGAAAGCAAAGACTGTTGATCTTTCCCGAATATTGTATCGCCCAAAAGAATCAGAGATTCATGCTACTCATTGTGTTTGTTTGCAAAAACACAAGATTGAAGAGATTATGGATATGGAATTGATCAAAAAAGCAAATAAGGCCATTAAGACAAAACAAAAGATATGGATTTCATTGCCTATACATAATATCGAAAGATCGGTTGGAGCCATGCTTTCCGGCGAGATTACAAGGCTCTATGGAGAAACCGGATTACCAGATAATACCATTACCTGTAAATTTAGTGGTTCTGCAGGACAAAGTTTTGGAGCCTTTCTGGTACAAGGGATAAACTTTTTCCTGGAAGGTGATTCAAATGATTATCTCGGGAAGGGCCTTTCAGGTGGTCGTATTGTAGTTGTCCCTCCTGATGGTTCTACCTTCAAACCGGAGGAAAATATCATTATCGGGAATACGGTCTTGTATGGAGCAACCTCGGGAGAGGCTTATATCAGGGGTGTTGCAGGCGAAAGGTTTTGCGTCAGAAACAGCGGGGCAGAAGCTGTGATTGAAGGAGTTGGAGACCATTGCTGCGAGTATATGACCGGTGGACGTGTTGTGGTGCTTGGCAAGACAGGACGTAATTTTGCTGCAGGAATGAGTGGAGGTATTGCGTATGCTCTTGACCTGGATGGAAGTTTCGATTATTTCTGTAATAAGGGAATGGTTGAATTAAGTAAAGTAATTGACCGCGATGATGAGAACGAGCTTCAGACTATGATCAGTAATCATTACAACTTTACCGGAAGTGCACTGGCAGAAAAAATACTTGTGAACTGGGATGAGTATTTGTCCAAATTTGTTAAGGTAATACCTTTCGAATACAAGAAAATACTTCAGGAGCAAAAGCTGGAAATTATCAAAAATCAGATTGAGGAAACCGAGGATGAACCTCATTTTCAGTACTAAATAAAAAAGATTGGTTAATTCTTTCAAATGAATATGCGATTATGGGAAACCCGAAGGGATTCATGGCTATTGGACGTAAGCTGGCAGGCTATCGGCCTCTTCACGAAAGAATAAAAGACTTTGGAGAGGTTGAACAGACCCTGGATGATAAGGATAGGCAGGATCAGGCATCGAGATGTATGGATTGCGGAGTGCCTTTTTGCCAGTGGGGATGCCCTGTCGTAAACAACATGCCTGAGTGGCAGGATGCCATTTATCGGGGTGATTGGAAAGCGGCGATTGACGGGTTGCATGTAACAAATAACTTTCCGGAATTTACAGGACGTGTTTGTCCTGCACCATGTGAGAATGCGTGTACTCTTAATATACATGAAGAACCGGTCACAATACGTGAAAACGAGTGTGCAGCAGCTGAAAGAGGTTTTAATCTTGGCCTGATAAAACCACAACTCCCAAAAATGAGGACCGGAAAGAAAGTTGCGGTCATTGGTTCCGGACCTGCGGGATTAGCTTGTGCTGACTTGCTTAACAAGTGGGGGCATACCGTAGATTTATTTGAGAAGGATGAGGCAGTTGGTGGTCTTCTTCGCTTTGGCATTCCCGATTTTAAACTAAACAAAGGCGTCATTGATCGCCGATTGAATATTCTTACACAGGAGGGGTTAAATATCAAGACCAATTGTCATGTTGGCATAGATATTAAAGAAAGTAATCTGTTAAAGGATTATGATGCCATTGTACTGGCCATAGGGGCTATGCAACCACGCGACCTGAAAGTGGAAGGGAGAAATCTTAAAGGGGTGCATTTTGCAATGGAATTCCTTGCGCAACAAAACAGAGTTGTAGCAGGCACAAAAATCAATGGCGAAGACAGGATATTTGTAGCAGGTAAGAATGTACTGGTTATTGGAGGGGGTGATACAGGCAGTGATTGTGTTGGCACATCAGTGCGCCAGGAGGCAGTTAGTGTAAAACAAATTGAGATTTTACCAAAGCCTCCGGAGAAACGTGCACTAAATAATCCATGGCCCTACTGGGCAAATATTCACAGATCATCTTCATCACATGAAGAAGGATGTGAAAGAGAATGGAGCTTGAGCACAACAAAACTTATTGGTGATAGAAACGGTAATCTAAGAGCAGCAGAAGTAGTTGAAGTTGAGTGGATGAATGAGAATGGCAACTTTAAAATGATGGAAAAACCTGAAACCAAAAGAACAATTGACACTGAATTGGTACTGTTATCGATGGGATTTGTACATTGCGTTCACGAGGGTCTTGCTCAGGAACTGGATCTTGAACAGGACAACAGGGGGAATCTGAAAGTAGATAACAATAATCAAACCAGCCGATTAAAAGTATTTGCTGCCGGTGATGCCGTATCGGGAGCCAGTTTGGTTGTAAAAGCTATTGCCGCCGGGCGGAAAGCAGCAAAAAATGTTCAGGATTTCCTTAACAAGTAGAGAGAATAGTATACAATTCAGAACAGTTTTCGTGAAACGCAGGTTTTTCACGCTTTAAATACAACTATCGTGAAACTACTTATCATTGCCTTAGCTCCGGTAATTATCATAGCTTTCTATGTTTATTATCGCGACAAGTATGAGAAAGAACCCGTAAGACTTTTATTAAAGGCTCTTGGGGTTGGGTGCCTTATAACAATACCGGTTGTTTTTATTGAGAGATTTATTGCTTCTCAGATGCCTTCTCTTTCTCACACAGGAGAGGCTTTTTACAATGCATTTCTTGTAGCAGGATTTACGGAGGAATTATTTAAATACCTTGCATTTATCATTTTCATCTGGAATAATAAAAATTTTAATGAGAAGTTTGATGGTATTATATATGCTGTTTTCATCTCCATAGGCTTTGCAGGCATTGAGAACATACTTTATGTTTTTAATCATGGAGAGCAAACGGGATATATGCGCATGATCATTTCCGTACCGGCTCATGCATTGTTCGGAGTAACAATGGGATATTACCTGGGATTGGCAAAGTTTTACAAAAAAAACAGGGGATTACATATTCTGCGCTCATTCATATATCCTGTTGTTCTGCATGGCGTATTTGATTTTATACTTATGCTGGGCAACTACCGCTTAATGTTAGTTTTTATTCCTTATGTAATATTTCTGTATATAGATGGCTTTCGAAGAATGAAAAATCTTTCTGGAAGATCTGTTTTTAGAAAATAAGGCATACACTACTATTTTGTTTCTTAAACCGATTATACTATTTTAAAGTTAAACATTAACTATAGTTTTATAAGAAACTGTTAAATAAGAAATTAAAATAATTTAGAATTTTAAAAAAAGATCTTGTTTTCAAATTCAAACGGAGGAGTACAACCATCATTGAGTATGGCTTGCTGCAAAATACAGGATGCTGGCGCAGATGCATTAGAGTTAAATATTTTTTTAAATCCAATGGACATTATCAAACAGGATTATGAAAAAATCGCAATAAAGATTATAAAGAAAGTACTAAAAGCCGTATCAATTCCAATTTCGATTAAGCTTAGTGATTGCTACACAAATTTATCCAGAACAATCATTGAAATCTCAAATACAGGTATTGCAGGACTAGTACTTTTTAACAAGTTTTATTCTCCTGATATTGATATTTACAACCTGAATATTGTTTCTGGCAGAATGCATAGTTGTGAGAATGAATACGTAAAACCGTTACGATGGATTGCTCTGTTGGCTGAAAATGTAAAGTGCAGCCTGGCAGCTTCAACTGGCATCCATAATGGAAATACGGTTGTTAAACAAATCCTTGCCGGAGCTGATGCAGTGCAAGTGGTTTCTGCATTGTATTTAAATGGGAAGAATCATATTGCTCAGATGCTTGGAGAGATCGAAAAATGGATGTTTGAGAAGGGCATATTCTCTGTAGAACAGTTTAAGGGGAAAGCTGGTTATAGGAATAATACAAATCCGGCTGTTTATGAAAGAATACAATTTATGAAGCATTACGGGAGAATTGTGTAAAGATCTTTGATCCTGGCTGGAATTGAAAAGTTATTTACGTTTAATCAAAGACCATAATCATCATAGACAGGGAGTAATTCCGAATCTTCAAATTCAAAATAATTATCGTAAAGGGTATTCTCATTTCCGTTGTATACTATTGCATCTTCACTGCACATTTCAGCACATGTACCGCATTCCATGCGCCATGATGAATTGATCTGATAGTAATCCAGCAGATCAATAATGGCTTCATTCATACATATCTGGTAACATTCGCCACACGATAAACATTTTTTGGGAATTAGTTGATATAGCACGGCAATTTTCTTATGTTATGTGAAAATAATATTATATTTTCGTAATAAATTACAATGAAAACGTTATAATGTAAATATATAATTCTTAACCGGAATGGCAAACAAATACGATTATATACAACAGCTTATCAGGTTTTGGCAGGAGTACGAAGAGTCGACTATTAATCCTGAATTTCAACAGTTCGGGGAGTGGCTAAGAGTTTGTTTACACAATGAGGATATGGCTGTTAAGGAATTGGAGGGGGAAGAAATAGCTCTAAGTAACCAGCATATCGGTGAAGATGCAGCCACTATTCCTGTAAAGCAAGAGATTATGAACTTGATTTCACGTCTGGACAGACTTCAGGATTTTTATGTAAAAAAGTTTTTTGATGGATTACCGATAAACAGTTTGCTTGAATTCAGTTTTCTTTTTTCAATCAATAAAAATATATCCCTGAAAAAGAAAGAAATCATCGGGTTGCATCTGGTAGAGTATTCTACAGGCATTGATATTCTTAAAAGACTAATCAAATTGCAGCTTGTAGCAGAATCGAGAGATGAATTGGATAAACGCAGTAAAAGATTGAAAATGACTTCCGAAGGGAAAGGAATACTTATTAAAGCATTGATCAGGATGAAAAAAATTAATGATCTTTTTTTCATTGATCTGGATGAACAGGCATTAAACAGACTATTGCCGGTGCTTAATATGCTGGACAATCATCATAAAAAAGTATTTGCCAAATCCGGATCAAGTTCTGATTTTAAAATACTTCAGATCATGGAATCTATAGATGAGATCACTTAGAAATCTGATTTTAATTCTATAATAGTATATATGTATAAGGATACAGCAGATAAGGAAAATTTGAAACTCTTCGCGATAAATGAGATTGTGAAACTCCTGCGCGATTGTAAATCATTTGAGCTTTCAATTCAACAAATATGTGATATCATTCCAAGAGCATATCCATATCCGGAATATGTTTCAGCGAAAATTACTGTAAATGAAAAACAATTTTTCAACGATAACTATAAGGAATCACAATATCTGGAAAAATGTTCATTTGAAACGCCGGGGATGAATATATGTTCAATCGAAATTTACTTTTCAAGAGATTTTATTAAGCTTTCTGATAAAGATTTTTTATTACGGGACGATAATTTTTTAAACAATCTGGCAACCATTATAACCGGATCGATTTCCAGATTTCTATTGGAGAAACTTCTTTATGATAATGCCGAAAGGATCAAAGAGCTCAAAGGAATCAATCGCACTACGGATATATTAAACAGAGGAGAAACTCTCGAAGAATCGCTACAGGAAATATGTGCCTTCCTGCCTGAAGCCTGGCAATTTCCTGAGTATACTGCAGCAAGAATAATTTACGATAATAAGGTTTTCAAGAGCAAGAATTTTAAAGAAACACCCTGGGTGCAAAGACAATATTTTGAAACGCCCGATAATAAGAAAGGTTCTATTGAAATTTTTTATCTGAAAGAATATCCAAATGCATTCGAAGGGCCTTTTCTCGAGGAAGAACGTAATCTGATCGACAATCTTGCAGCCATTATTTCAGGAACAGTTTCGAAGAAAACATTACAAAATTTACTATTACAGAACACGGAACGCCTTAAAGAATTAAAGGGAATTAATCAGACTTCTCTTATTCTGAAGCAAAGTAAATCAATCGAAGAATCATTGGAGATCATTTGCTCCATCCTTCCCGAAGCATGGCAATATCCCGGATATACCGCTGTAAGGATTTATTATGAAGACAAAGTATTTTCAAGCAGTAATTTTAAAGAGACAAATTGGGTTCAGAAACAGGCTTTTGAAACTGTTGGAAATAAAAAAGGATCAATAGAAATATATTATTTAAAAAAATTTCCAAAAGCTGATGAAGGCCCCTTTTTAACAGAGGAACGCAATTTACTGATCAACCTTTCCAACCTGATTGCAGGATCGGCAACACGTGAAGTATTAAATAAGTTATTAAATGAAAACAAAGAACGTGTAAAAGAGCTCAAGGCCATTAATCAGACTTCACAGATAATTGAAGAAGGCAAATCAATTGATGAAACCTTACTGGAAATCTGCAAAATACTTCCAAAATCCTGGCAATATCCAAACCACACAGTAGTTCGAATCATTTTTGAAGGTATGATTTATTCCAGTAAAGAGTCCGTAGATACTATTTGGGTTCAGAAAGAAAATTTCATCACCATAGATAATAAGAAGGGTTCTATTGAAGTATTTTATCTGAAAGAATTTCCAAAGGAATATGAAGGCCCCTTTCTAAAGGAAGAGAGGAATCTCTTAATCAATATTAGTAAATTAATAAGCGGGTATTTGAACGATTATAAGGGGAGAGAGATTTTTAGAAAAAACATACCCGGAGAAAGAGATAAGAGTAAACCTGTCGAATACAGAGAATCGCTGGTTAAAAATAAACAACCTCTTCAGCTGTTTTTCAATAAGCAGATTATTGATAAATATATATACCTGGATATGATGAAGTATAAGGTAAAGGAGATACTTTTTATAGCCACCTTATACGATGCTTTCATTCTTCAAACGGAAGATGGCTTTTTCGAACAGTTCATGGGAGAAATTTACCAGTACAGTCTTTTTTCACTTCCTCGAATTACCGGGGTTGCCTCTTCGGAAGAAGCACTTGAACTGCTGGACACTACCCATTTTGATCTTGTGATTCTGATGGTAGGCCTCGATAAAGAATCACCCGTCAAGCTTAGCAAAAGGATTAAACAAATACAACCCAATCTTCTCGTGTATTTATTGTTGAACCAGAAAAGCAACATCCAGTATTTCGAAGAACTGGTGCCAACAGTAAAATCTATTGATAAACTTTTCATCTGGAGTGGAAACTCTCAAATTTTCTTTTCCATTGTTAAATCGATTGAAGATAAAGTGAATGCTGATAATGATACCAGGATAGGCCTTGTTCGTGTAATTCTTCTTGTAGAAGATTCAGCTCAGTATTATTCAAAATACCTTCAGATACTCTATTCAATTGTCTTTGGACAGGTTCAGCAATTGCTCCCCGAGGTAGAAAAAAATGAACTGGATAAAATCGCAAAGATGAGATCGCGGCCAAAAATACTCCTGGCGCGTAATTATGAGGATGCTCTCTATTTATTTAATAAGTATAAAGATTTTCTTCTGTGTGTGATCTCTGATGTTGAATTTGAAAAGGGAGGGAAACTGGATAAAAAAGCAGGAATAAAATTCATCAAGTATGTCCAATCGCATGTATTAAATATGCCGATTGTATTACAATCATCCGAAGATAAAAACAAGCAACTTGCAAAAGAGCTGAGTGTATGGTTTATAAATAAGAATTCTGAGACCCTGTTGAACGATTTAAAAAAATTTCTTAACCGATATTTGGGATTTGGCGATTTTATTTTCAGGGACAAAAATGGTAAATCTATTGGTGTTGCCAGATCTTTGAGAGAATTTGAGACTTTTCTCAGGGAAATACCCGATGAATCATTTTTTTTGCATGCCCGTGAAAACCAGTTTTCTTTATGGTTAATGTTGCGTGGTGAAATACAGCTGGCTCGAACACTAAATCCTCTCAGGATAGGAGATTTCAATGACATAAAGGAATCAAGGAAATTTTTTCTCGAAACATTTGCAAAATACAAAGAGGAAAAAAAGAAAGGGAAAGTATTGTATTTTGACGAAACCGCTACACTCGACGAAAAAAACATAGTAGCCTTTTCAGGAGGCTCATTTGGAGGAAAAGGAAGAGGGTTGGCATTTATTAATGCATTGATCAATAATTATGATTTTAGTGAACTGACCGGAAAAATAAATATCCGTACTCCAAAGACGGTAATCATTGGAACTGATGAGTTTGAAGATTTTCTGGACAGGAATAAACTGTATGATTCTACTATCCCGAATGACTTTACTTGCGCAGAGATAAAAAAACGTTTTGTGGCAGGGCATCTTTCCAAAACTCTTATTGAAAAACTGGAGTTTTTTACAGACCAGATTGAAAGTCCCATAGCAGTGAGATCTTCAAGCCTTCTGGAAGATTCCATTTCGCAACCTTTTGCAGGCATTTTTGATACGTATATCCTTCCAAACGATACCTCAAACAAGAATAACACCCTCAAAAGCCTTAATAAGGCGATCAAACTGGTTTATGCGTCTATTTATTCTGATGATGCCAGGGCATATTTTAAAACCATACATCATAAGATTGAGGAAGAGAAAATGGCAGTGGTGCTGCAGGAGCTTGTCGGAACAAAATACGGAGATTATTACTACCCTCATATTAGCGGTATTGCCCAGTCTTATAATTTTTATACTGTAGCGCACATGAACCCGGAGGAAGGATTTGCCGTGGTTGCACTTGGGCTTGGCACTTATGTTGTTGGCGGAAGTAAATCGTATCGCTTTGCGCCAAAATATCCGAAAGTTGAAATGTACACCACAAAAGATTTATTAAGCAGTTCACAGGTACAATTCTATGCTCTGAATCTGGTAAAAAAAAATATAGACTATGTGAAAGAGGGTGAACTTGCTTCCCTTTCTCTTTTAGATATCAGCGAAGCTGAAAAACATGGCACTTTGAAGCATATTGTTTCGGTATACAATCCGACCAATGACAGGATAGAATCAGGACTTGGAGCAGCAGGCCCCAGAATTTTAGATTTTGCGGATATTTTAAAATACAACCACATTCCTTTGACAAAGACCATTGAAATTATGCTCGACACGATAAAGGATGCTTTGGGTTCACCTGTTGAAATTGAATATGCTGTAGATCTTGACCGGTCAGTCAATAATTTACCTTCATTTTACCTTCTCCAGATAAAACCTTTGGTCGGGAATCAACAAAGTTACAGCATAGATTTTAGCAACCTGGATAAATCGAAGATGATTCTGTTTTCTGAATCAAGTCTGGGGAATGGAGAAATAACTCAAATACAGGATGTTATTTATGTAGATATTGCAAAATTCGACAAAATGAAAACCTATGAAATGGCCCAGGAAATTGAGTTTTTAAATGGCAAAATGAGCAAACAAAAAAAGCAATACATATTGATTGGGCCTGGCAGATGGGGCACACGTGATAAATATCTAGGCATCCCGGTAAACTGGGCTCAAATATCCAATGCGAAAGTTATTGTCGAAATAAGCCTGGCAAATTTTCCTCTCGATTCATCTCTGGGGTCACATTTTTTTCATAATATAACCTCCATGAATATCGGGTATTTCTCTGTATTGGATTCATCACGCACCGAATTTGTCCGTTGGGATATTCTTAACAAACAGAAATCAGTCAATCAAACAAAATATTTCAGACATATCAGATTTAATAAACCTTTATCAGTATACATGAACGGAAAGATAAAGAGCGCAGCTATTGCCACTAACACCTGATCGATATGAGTAAGATCTGTATTGGGATATTTGATGAGCATAAACTGGTGCAGGAGGGGCTATGCTCATTGCTGGCAGATGTAAGAGACATTGAGGTAGTTAATGACTGCTATTT
>JABUBN010000333.1_pt1 | contig 13950 bp, 16 predicted proteins | sample 7240341 | NCBI WGS metagenome assembly JABUBN01 (sample SAMN07256345, study PRJNA390944) | subsurface metagenome | isolation source: Methane hydrate marine sediment | place: Pacific Ocean: Eastern North Pacific, ODP site | reverse complement strand
AGGTGTTCAAGTTCGATAAATCTCTAATAACTTTATTTATAATAACTTGCTTTCCAATTCCTTGAATTCCTTGATATAAGATAGATAAACTAAAATCATCTGAAAATGAATCTTTTAGAATTGAAAATAGAGATTTTTCTTCTCTATTGCGATACAATATTTTGGGCGGGACATAATGTGCGTCAAATAAAGCTCGAGGGCCTACATAACTACTATTATTTACCTTTGGTGTTGATATCATTTTTATTTTTATTGTTTATTATTATTTTAAATTTTCATATATAAACCCCTCGGGGGGATAGGTCATTGGAACTAAAATTTTTTCAAAAATTAAAACATAAAACCAGTTATCCATTTAGAAAAAAAATTTGAACCCAAATTTAAAAATCTGATGCATAATTTCTTATATCTTAATTTTCCTTACTTTTAATGAGTTCTTATCAATAATCTCCTTAAATCGCAATTTTCTAAGCTTTTTTGGAAAGTCTAAATTAATCTCGTCGTATACAAATCCACTGGAATCAATAGGACCTTCAACTACTCTTAACTTAGAAGGCGAAATATAATCTTTAACGAAATTATTTTACTTTGTCCAGGAAATTTTCTTTTAAATAAACTTCCATAGGTATTACAGGCTACTACAGGAATTCGATTTTCAAGCGCGCGTGCTTTTAAATATATTTCCCAGTTTTGGATTCCCTCCGCTCTGATTTGTGTAGGGGAGAATAAAACTTCCGCTCCATTTTCAGCAACCACCCTGGGTGTTTCAAAGAAAGCCATGTCAAAGCAAATTAAAATTGCAAAATAAATTTTATTAAAGGGAAATAACACTAGCTCTTTTCCTGGCTCAAAATTTTGTCTTTCATAAGAGTATAAATGGATTTTATCTTGTCTACCAATCTCTTCTCCGTCTTTATCAAAATAATAACTAGTAATTCTCGGTTTGATAGAATTTTTCCTTCTTTCCCAAATAGCTCCTGAAATTATACTTATACCGTACTCTTTTGCTAGATTTTTAATAAAGTTGTAATTATTTCCTCTTTCATTTTGTAAATTTAGTTCTTTTCCGTTTGTTAAATTTACCCACCTTTCTGGTAAGCATACAATGTCGCAGCTATCAAATTCTTTAATTAATTTTTTTAATATTTCTTCTACTTCAAAATAGCATTTATCTCTTTCTTGGAAAACTTCTGGTTGAATACACGCAATTCTCATGGTTAAACTTTACCAATATAAAATCTTTTATTTATATCAATAATTATATCAAAGAGTTCATCCAACTTAGAGATTTCGTAATCGGGTTTATATTCTTTTGGAATCTGTTCACCTGTTATATTAGTGTCGTATTTACCACCGCGATGTATGTATACACTATGAATGTCGTTTAGTTTTGCCGGCACTATATCTTTATATATATTATCTCCAACATAAATTGTCTCGTGTCCTTTTACATTGAATTTATTTAGGCAGTACGAGAAAAGTTTTGGGTTTGGCTTTCTAATCCCGATTTCGTCTGATATAACGACTAAATCAATTAATTCGTCAATATCAAGCCTCAATATCTTTTCGTATTGCTTGATAGGGATCCCATCCGTTATAATTGCTGTTTTAATAGAAGTCTCTTTAAGTTTCTCTAAGCAACTTATTACATCGTCGTATAATTTTATATGCTTAATTTTTTGGGCGTGATAAGCCATTACAGCAGCGGCAATATATCTAACCTGATCGATAAATGAAATAGAAAACTTTTCAAGCTCGTTTAATCTTCTAATAAAATAATTATAATGTTTCGGAGAATTACTTCCATATTCTTTAACGATTTCATCGATCAATATGAGGGCTTTTTGGCGATCAATTTTTAACCCGAAGTTTATCATCGCGTCTATACCCTCAATTCTTGCTCGTTGAGAAAGCATCGTGGAATCAAAAAGGCAATCGTCCAAATCAAATCCTACTAGTTTTATAGGACACATTATCTTTTTCGGTTTAACCTTTTAGTTTTATTTAATTGAAATATTAATACAATATATTATACACTACAGTAATAGATGACTATGTAAGATAAATTTATTTATCCTTACGAATTTATAATTTTTAATATTAATTTATTCTATGTAATACTATAGATATATTAGCCATAAAGATATTAAAAATATAGCACATAATGGAGTTTAATTAATTGAAACCCATCGTTGCATTGTCTTATTTCCATCGAAAAATAGGTCCACTAGTTTTTTACTCCTATCCAGATAGTATGCTAGACGAGCAACTTTCAATCAGAATTGCAAATATAATGGATCAAACAGTCAGTGAGGGGTTCTTCACCCACTCGTTCGAAAAAAATAACTCAAATAATTATTACTTCGAGATTTCTTCAGACTGGGCACGGGGTAATAGAGATATGTTAATGGTTTCGATTATCTTCGATGAACAGACTACTCCAGAAATCGAACAAATTGTACAAAAATTATGCTTAGAATTTTCAGAAAAGCTTTTAAAAACCGAAGAAATTTTTGCAGCATTTTACATCTCCGACATTAATAACTTTGAAGAAGAAGATAAAGAGGTTATCTACAAATACAATGCGTTGGTTAAACTATGGGTCCAAGAATTATACTGGAATGTACTTGAAGATACTAGAGAAAAAAGCGAAGAAGAAAAGATTGCAACGCTATTGAACAAAAAACACATGTTCTTGACACTAAAAAAGTTATCCAAAGGTCCAACTACTCTAGAAGGATTAAGAGAATGGTACAACGATACCTTTCCAGAATTAAATTTTAAAGAATTAATTAATACGCTTGTTAGAAAACAGTTTATTTTCATAAATCAGATTGGAATTGTAGAAAAATATGTGTTACTACTAAAAGAAGTTAACGCCGAAAGAATCCCTCCCGATAGCGTCATAGAATACATCGACGAAACTCCCGAACTAATTGAAACCAAATTAATAGAGTTATTACTTCCGAAAGTCCAAGAATATTTTAGTATTTATGAAAACAAAAGTAAGGAAGAATTAGAAGCAGATACCTTTACATTATTTCAAATTGTATCTGACCCTAAAAAATATAATGTGCTTTCAGAATTAAGGCACGGGCTAATAGCTAGCGATAAGCTACCAAAGTTAGTCTCCAAGACGACTTTAGACCATTTAAATACTTCGTTAAATTTTCTAAAAAAACACGATATTATCGAAGAATTAAAGTTTAAAAACGAGAGTTACATCTTTTTAAAATCAAATATCCAAATAACTACTGCTTTCCCCGGATATTTAAGAAAATCTTTGTCGAAAGAATCTAAACCCATCATAGCAAAAAAGCAAAAACCAAAAGGGAAATAACATGAGTAAAGTCGATGATTCTCTCAAAGATATAAAGTATTTACTAGGGAATATGGGTATGGACATCTTTTTTGCAATCGATAATGGAGCAAAAGATTACGAGACTATAAAAATCTTCTCTGGACTTCCAATGGCTTGCGTTAAGGGACGATTACCAGTTCTCCTCGACCTCCTACTCGTTGTAAAAAACGACGATGGCTACTTTTTAACAAATAAAGGATTAAATTTTAAAGCTCAGATCGAAAATAACCCTTAAATAAGATTTAAATTTCAGATTGGGGCGACAGCGTCATCGCTAGAGCTTAGCTCTTATCAATTGTCATAAGTTCATCATTAATCTAAATTCTTACTTTTATTAAGGTCGTTATTAGTTAAATTTTTTGCTCTATGGTACTTCCTTTCGAAGTAGCCGGGCGTCTTTAAACCTCCACACTCGTTTATTAATTTCTGTAAACCCCCCTCTTCTTTTATCCGACTTTTTAAAACATTGTATTCTTGGAGGGTTAATTCTTTTCTTTCTAAAAGATAATCTAAAATAGCAAACGCTTCCTCGTTTTCCGTACAACGCCTAATGAAATCGATTGCACCAGGATTTCGTAAATCCTTGCGATAATTGTTAACTTGAACTAATTGTGGTTCCTCATCGCATCGTTCAATCTCGTAATCGACTGCCTTAATCTTTAAAGATTTCTTCTTTTCAGATAATTCGCGTATTAGTCTAGGAAATTGGTGCTTTAGTTCTGCTTTGTCGTACGACATTTTTAAACCGTCCTCATTAATAACATCTATATAGTTCTCTAAGTTTTTAAGCACCTTCTCTTTTTCCTTTTCTTCTTTTATCTTTTCGCCGTTTTTGTTTTTTCTCGTTTTCTCCATTTGTAAATCGATTTCTTGTAGTAGTAAATTCTATGAGAGTTTGTTAATTATAAAAATCCAATTAAAATTATAAAAATATCTGTTAACAAAAATAGGAAAATATTAACTTATGCACCCTTCGAAATGGAATCTATACCCGCTAAACTTAAATCTTATCAATTATAGAAATTATAATAAAAATTTAACTAAATTTATTAACTACAGATGAAAGATGTGAATATTTTAAATATTATTACCAATTCAAAAAGCCAACAAAATAATAAAATTAATTAATTTTACATAATTTCAATATTTATTAATATTGGATTGCTATTGGAGATTGCCTAAATTGACTAAATCGGGATATAGTTATGTAAAAGAAACATTCGAAAAACACGAAACTGGATATCAAACTAATCATTGGGAAAGAGGAATCAAATACAGAAAGGGAAAGTCTGTCGAACGGGTTGAAAGACCGACTAAATTGCATAGGGCACGAACTCTTGGCTACAAAGCTAAACAAGGCTACATCGTTGTTCGAGCGAGAATCAGAAAAGGGGGAATGCACAAAGTTCGGCCGAAACGAGGTAGGAAGCCTCGCGCGATGGGTGTCTCTAAATATACTACCGGTAAAAATTTACAATGGGTCGCTGAAGAACGCGTACAACGTAAATATCCCAACATGGAAGTACTCAATAGTTATAAAGTATATGCCGACGGTCGAAGTTGGTATTACGAGGTTATACTTGTAGATCCATCGCATCCTGCAATAAAAGCAGACCCAAAAATTAATTGGATTTGCGAAGCACCTCATAAAAGGAGAGTTTCCCGGGGTTTGACCTCTTCGGGAAAAAAAGCTCGAGGGTTACATAAAAAAGGATGGGGCTCCGAAAAGACGCGACCAAGCTTAGGCGCAAATAAAGGCCGTGGAAAATAAGAAAGCTTTTATCTAAACTCTTTTTCAGTTTTTAAAAAAGGGTGAGTTTTAGTTCTTGAAATTATACGCAAATCTGGATATTAAATTAATACAATATGCGCATCCTTTAAGGTTTTAAGAACATATTCTCTCTTCTCATCACAAAATACAATAGATTAAGGTATTCCCATCTGATAAAGTTATGATTATAATTTATTTATCGAAATAGTCATTCCGCCGTCTAAGATTATGTTTTGGCCAGTTATATAATCAGCTGTAGGAGAAGCCAAAAATAGGGCGAGATCTGCCACCCATTTGGAATCTCCAATTTTGTCTATAGGAATTTTAACTCCTCTCGTTTCAAGGAACTGTCGAATTTTTCTTGGGTCGTTATCGTATATTGGGGTAAGGAACACTCCCGGCGATAAGGCATTGACAGTAATATCAACTGGGCCAAGTTCCAAAGCCCAAAGTTTTGTAAACGCAATAACTGTGGCTTTAGAAGCACTATATATACCTAACATTGGATTTATTCCATTCGCTGTTCCAGCACAGGATGCAATATTGATGATTTTAGCCCGAATTGGTTTAAATTGCCTTTGGCTTTTCATTTTTCTAAAGAAAGTCTTAGTCACATTCCAAGTACCTTTAGCATTGATCCCCATAACTTTATCGTATGTTTCTTCTGATGCTGAGAGCGATTTATATGCACCACCATCAATTCCAGCGTTATTAATCAATATAAATACATTATCAAACCTTTCAAATACTTGTTTTTTCATTCTTTCGACTTCTTCTAATTTTGAAATATCTGCTTGAGCGAGAAGTATTTCCACATTATTATCATTTAAAACCAAATCACGCGTTTCTTCAAGACCCTTCATGTTGATGTCGTTCAATACTAAATTTGCCCCTTTATTTGCAAAAGCGACAGCAAAAGTTCTTCCGAACCCACTCCCAGCCCCCGTAATTAATACGACTTTTTTTCTTAAAAATTTATCTTCTAACATTTTCCTTTACCTCTTAAAAATATAGAATTATAATTAATAGATTAGGTTTATTCTGCATTGATTTAAATTTTTTTTAAAAATCCTCTTTTCATAATATAAATTAATTTGTTTTATCTTTTTATTCGAATAAAGGCTAAGGGCTAAATTATCGGTTGCTATAAAGTTAAAAAAATTAGTTAAAATAAATTTATGATTTAATGATGTTTGTATCCTATCCAAACAAACCTTTGCTCTTTTTATAGAGTCCGACTATTTTCATGGCAGATGGCGTTTCAAAGGCGATTTCCACATCGATAACGGCTGGTTTCTTAGAATCTATAGCTCGTTGTAAGGCTGGTTTAATATTCTCTGGTTTAAGAACTTTTTCCCCGTAGCAACCAAAACTCTTTGCGATTTCAGCGTATTCAATCGGTGGGAAATCAACATCGCAATATCGCTTGTTTAAATTTCCTTTTTGTCCGCTTTTAATCATACCCCAACAGCCATTGTTAGCTATCACGATAATTATAGGTAAGTTTAATCTGACCGCAGTTTCTAGTTCTTGTATATTGAACATAAAACTGCCGTCTCCAGTTAGACAGACGACCATCTTATCCGGTTTAGCCATTTTAACGCCAATTGCATAAGGTATGCCTACGCCGAGATGTCCCATTGAAATTGGATAAAATGTAGATCGAGGACTACGATGTTTGTAGTTTATATATTTGTATGAAAATACTACGATGTCGCCACCATCAAGAACAATCTGAGTATCAGGGCTGATGAAGTCAAACAATTCATATACCAACCTTTCGGGTTTCATAGGTAATTTGGTAGATTTTAACATTTTTGGAATTAATTGAGCATCGTTTTTGCGTATTTCTTGTAAGTAATCGTTCCATTCAGACCACTCGGAAACTTTTTGTTTTGGAAGGCTCTTTTCCATTTCGTTTAATAATTGGTTAATGACGGCTTTACAATCTCCAATAATACTAACTTCCGGAAATCTGTTTTTTCCAATTTCGTTTGGATCAATGTCGATTTGGATGATTTTTTGAGCTTGATTCCAGATAGGAGGGGCGCCGTAAAGAATTGAATAATCCCACTTACACCCCAGAGACAATATAACATCAGATTCAGATGCTGCAGTACGATAAGCGTTCGAAATTAAATAAGAATCCAAGAAAGTTTTATTATCATTTCCCATTGAGCCAATACCGTTAATTGTTGTCCCAGTTGGAATCATATAGGCTTTTGATAACTTTTTTAACTCTTCGGAGGCTTCTGAGGCAATTAATCCTCCACCTGCTACTATTAATGGTTTCTTGGCAGTTTTTAAAACTTCAACAGCTTTTTTAATTTCTTCTGGGTGCCCGTAAGGCCTGTGAATTGGTCTATATTCTTTTGGCTCCCTGATGTTTTTAACATCTTCTTCAGTTGCAGCTCTAACTAAAGCAGTTTCTCTAAGTTCAAGGAAAACGGGTCCTCGCCTTCCCGAAAGTGCAATTTTCATAGCTCTTTGGACGGCGTGAGGGATTTCGTTTGGTTCTTCTACTTGAATTTGTGCTTTAGTGATTGGTCTCATTAAAGCGAGCTGATCGATACCTCCTTGTAGTATACCTGTATCTTCAAACATACGCCCAATTTGCGCGCCGATTACTAACATCGGGATCGAGTCTGCGTTAGCTGCGGCCACAGCTGGAACTAAATGAGTCACACCAGGCCCAAGAGTGCCCATACAGACACCAATTTCCCCCGTTGCTCGTGCCCACACATCTGCCGCGTGTCCTCCGGCTTGTTCGTGGCGCACCATAACTGTGTCTATACCTTCTTCGCGCGCCCATCGTTCTACGGCGTCATAAATTCTCAACAGTTCTCCGCCAACAATGCCGAAGATTTTGGTAACGCCTTCCTTCAATAAGCATTTAACCAGTAAATCTCCGCCATTTAATATTTGTTTTGACATAAATAAACATTATTAAAAATAAGAATTAAATATTGCTATATGTCAAGATTAAACTTAATCGAACGAAAGTTTCAAAAAGAGATTAATTCTAAATAGAAGCCAAGAGTTTTTTTTGTGTCTAAATAGGCGAATTTCACTTTTCCAGCTTTTCCGGTTTGGATAACATCGATGTTATATTGGTTTTTAAAATATTCAATTAATTTATCCGCGTTCTTGGTGTAAGCGCCGAGGTGATGTAGCCCCTCGTTACCCTCTTTTATAAAGTCTAAATAAAGGTGGTCCCCGTTTGAATCTAATATTTCTACGATTTCGAATTGCTTTCCTCCGAAGTTCTGCATCACTTTTTTCATTTGAAATGTAACTTCCTTTCCTTTATACCAGACTGTAGAACTCTGTTCAACGATGTTTAGTTTAGTTTTAAAATCCATGACGCCACCGAATATTTTAGCAGCGCTCTCGATATTTTTTATGACTATTCCTATTTGGTCGAACTTTTCAAGCTTAATTTCCGACATTTAATCTCACTTGTTTTCTAACTTTTTTTATTATTCAATTTAATTTTTTTATTTAATGCTTTCGGCAAAATCTAAAGTTCCAGTTGGTTTTTTGAGTAGAAATTCACCCTTGAGAATCATTTGTTTTAGTTCTTCTGCTAATTTAATTGCTCCGAATCTATCCGACTGTCTTAAAACGACTGGAATTTCGCTTCCTTCGAATTCAATCGATTTTAGGTCCAATTTAAAAGCGTCGGGACACAATCGGACGCAAGTACCGCAATTAAAGCATCGAGACCTATCAATTGCTGAGATAGCTCCGTCTTTTATGATGAATGCGTTTGTCGGGCAGTGATCGATAGTTTTGCATTCTTCGCAATCTTTACACGGCTTAGAATCGAACTTCATGAAGAAGTTTTTATCCCAAACATCGGCGTAGGTGATTTCTCCCACTTTTTCTCTTCCGACAAGGCTTAAAATGGTTAAATTAACGTCTTTATCCGATTTTATTATGTTATCGAATATTTCTTCGTTGAGAATTGGAATTGGCAAGGCTATGCTACAGATAGGTTCTAGGCCGTACGATGTTTTAAACGCCCCCATGTATTCTGGCTTCATTTGAATCATTGGAGCTATAGTCATCATGTTTGGTTTTGCGACATAGTTACGGGTTCCAGGGCCAATAAGATAACCCATGCTACCGTTAACTAAGAGCGGCGAACCTACGCCGAAGGACTGAAATTTTGGGTCGTTTTGAAATGGATTTAAAGCGCCACATCCAGAAAAGGTAATTTCTGTTTTGTTTGCTTCAAAAGGAAGGCAAGAAAATATGGTATCAACTTTATACGATTCACAATTAAGCATTGCGTTGTAATTTTTTATAGCTTGCCTTGTGCCTAGTAACTTTGCATATTGCATCTCCTCTAAGGTCATTTCTTTTTCGACTTTTTCACCTTCGCTACTTTTTGTTACGATTTCTACCGCTTTCCCTTCGACGAGTTCTCTAAAAAGAGAGCCTCCACAATAGCTATCTCTTTCTTGACTTTGAGCGGTCCCATATACTATCAAATCAACAATACCTAAATACTCGTTTGGGCACGGTCCAGGAAACGCAGGAATTCCATTTATAGAAATCTCAGTAAATTTTCTCAATGTTTTAGGTGCGACCAGTCTGAACGAAAAGATCCCCATAATTCCGCTCATTAAGCCTTTAGTGGCCGTAGTAATCACATCTACATCTTCAAATTTAATGTGCTCGCCGTTATCCAATCGATCGATAAATTCCTGAACTGTGACAATGTTCGCAGTTCCGGTATTAATTTTTCTTGTTATATCAGAAAGCTTTCTTTTCTTAGGCAAGAGAACCACTCATAATATAAAACGCTTTATCATGTAAAATATTTATCTTATAATAAAATTTTTTTTATTTAAAAAATACTTTAAATTCTTAAAATGCTACATTAAATTTGAAATCTTAAAATAGAGGTCTAATTCTAATTGTCTTACTTTGAATCCAGGTTAAAAATAAATGTAGACGATTTCGCAGAAATTGAAAGAAAATTAAAATTCTGTCAAGAATTACGGATAACCAATTTAATTTTAGAACCAAAAAATGACGTCATCAAGCTCAATTCAGAGTTGAAGCAGCGAATTAGTAATATTTCGACTCTGAACCTCTACTATCGCATTAATTTGAGGCCAAATAGCCTAAACGACCTAAAAAAACGAATACAACCTTACAATAATTTCTCAGATATTATTTCGGTGGAATCTATGGATAAAAACATTCAAATTCAAGCTGCTAAAGATTCTCGAGTGGATATAATCTCATTTTCAGACCAAAATGTAATCAAGACAATTTCTCCAGGAATTATTTCCCTTACAAAACAAAACAGGTCTTTCATAGAATTTTCGCTAGCACCAATAATGACGAGAAACCAAGCAATTCAATCGAGATATTTGAGGAGTTTATATCGTGCAGTCCAATTAGCAGTGCAATCAAAAGTTAACTATATTATAAGTGGAAATTTTGACGATCTCTTTAAACTAAGACATCCTAGGGCTTTAATTAGCGTTTGTCATACATTGTTGGGCATACCTTTATTGAGCGCCAAGAAAGCTTTTTCTGAAAACGTGTTAACCTTAATAAATCGCGTACATGCACGTCAAGATAAGAACATCATCGAATCCGGTGTAAAGCTATTAAACGAGGGTGAGTCGTAGTGGTAAAAAAAGAAAGAAATAGGTACATTCTATTCAAAGTAATTACAAAAGATAACTCCAATTTGGACCAAAGAGAGGTTTTAAACGCTATTTGGCAATCAATTTGGAAATATTTTGGTTTGAGAGAAGCAAGTAAGGTCGGCTTATGGCTGTTAGATATAGATTTCAAGGAAGGTTTCGGCGTCATTCGGTGTTCTCATAACACGAAGGAAATAGTTATTTCGGCAATAACTCTGATTACTGAAATATCTGGCAAAAGGGTAATTTTATCTCCAATTAAGACTTCCGGAACGATTCGTAGCATAAAGACTTTAAAAAAATTAATGACAAATAAAGGATAAATTAATTAGATATTACAATCATTAAAAAAGAAAATGAAAAAACCAAGCCTTACAGTTGCCCAAATCAAAGAAATTGACGAATCATTTAACTTAAATTTGAATATTTCATTATTACACATTAAAGAGAAACACAAATACAATTATTTATTAATTGTCAAATCAGAAACAACCAGATTTGCAAAATTAACAATATACCCTATAAAAAAAGAAAATGTCATAAAGGTTACATTAACGGGTTTAAACCAAATTGATGAGTATATAGAAAACTTCTCTATGAAACTTCACGAATACGAGATCATTCATTCCTCGGGGTTGGTTTTGGTGGAGGGAAAATTATTTTTTGAGTGCTACCTTAATCTTTCATTAAGTGACGAAAAATATAAAGATTTAAAAACGCTTTTGGATAAGAATAAAAATAAATTCAAAGATATAAAAATAGAAGAAATAAGTTTAGCTAAAAGTAAAGTGAATTAAATAAATGAAAACATGGAAAATTTTTCTGAAATTCTCTGATGGTACGGAAAAAGAGCTAGAATTATTCGATGCTAATGTATATTTTAATGGATATTTAAAATTAAAAAGGTCTTACTTTATAAGTTTGGTAAAAGCAATAAAGATGACTAAAAAATATACTACTGGGCGTGCGATTGAGAAAATAATTGGGCCTGATGCAAAAGAATGGACTTTAAACGCTTGGATGTTGCTTTTGATCAAAGATAACGAAAAAAAGAAGCCTTTTTGGCTTTTCATTAAAAGAGAGAAAGATTTATCTGGTCTACTAATTGCGATAGGACCAAAAGCGTTCGCAGAATATAATAATAGTAATTTGCTTGAAGCGAAGCGTGATATAAAGCGATTAATAAATTACATTATAGTGTACTTAAACAAGTTTAATTGTAGCGTCCTACTTCCCAATTATCTCCCTTAAATTGAGGTTTTATATCATTATTATAGAGATGAATTCTTTTAATAAAATATAATGAAATATAATATTTGATTAAAATCGTTAATAATTAATTAAGTAAAGAAAAAATATTAAATTCAATTTTAATTATCATTTTTAATAAATGCTAAATTGAACAATTCAAAAAGTGGCTATAGAACTTTGAAAAAAAACACAATAAGATTATTAACTCTAATTGTCATAACTCAAATATTCCTGAGCTCTATATTTTTATTAACAAATGGCTATGGAGATCCAATCGAAATTAAAGTAGGTTTTGGAGCTGCCCCCGTTATAGACGGGATCATTGATGGTACTACGGGCGAGTGGGACCAAGCCAAGAAGCAAAATATTAACTTATATCCCAATATAAACGTTCCAGAAAACGGATTGGCAATTGACTTATGGGTCATACAAGAGGGTTTAAACTTATATATATTAGTACAATTTGACTTGCAAGATCATGGTTCTAGTGAATACGATAGCGAGTTCATAGGAATTTTAATTGCTGATGAAGGTTCTAGCTCTAATTTTACTGACGCTAAAATTGTTCAATATTTAAACATAAGTGAGAACACTTTTCAATATCTAGATTACCATATTAATGATACAGAGTACGAAGAAGATATTACTTCTAATGGAGCCGGAGCAGCTAACTTAGAGGAAAATCAAATAACATATGAATTTTCAATGCCGGTTAAAGATACTGAAGATCAAGTTCAAGATGTTTATTTAAATTATATTAGGAATTATGATTTCAAAATTGTGTTCGGAAAAACAGCGCTTTACCCAGATGGAATTATGATTTCAAATATAGTATCAATATATTTAGAATTTAAACCGGGAGGTCCTGACATCTCGTTGGGTGAAATAATAAAGACTACATCAACAATCGTTATTTTCAGCACAATTGGCGCTCTTTATATTTTTTATATATATCGAATAACTCAACTCAAGAAAGAAATCAGAAGGATAAGGAGATAACATGTCAAAAATTAATAAAAATAGTGTTAAATCACAACCAACTAAAAAGAAGGAAAATATAGAAGAAAAATTCGCATACCGTTCAGTTATTCTCTCTGCGATATTTGGAGGGCTATTTTTTACAATTTCAATTTTATTAAATGGAGAAATAATTACATTATTTCAGGGTGATAACCCATTTTTGTTAGCTTTAGATATTACTATTAAAGTTCTCGTTATTCTAATATTTAATATTTTAATCATGGTTAGTCTTGGAAATTACAAAGAATTGACGGGCAAACCAGTAGATTTTAAAATAATAGGACTGTTATTTTTCTTTTCGTTAATACAAGCATTTAGAAATTCGTTTGTTTTCTCCTTTACATTAGGAGGTCTATTAGTTATCGTTCTTTACTTGTATTTTGTTCAAGACAGCTGAAAGTCATTATTTATTTAACATTTTAAATTCAAAAATGAAACGGAATTTACTGTTTATTGGTCACAGAGGGACTAGAATAGATTACGATGAAAATACATTAAAATCATTCGAAGCAGCGATTAAATCCGGAGCTCAGTACATTGAATTTGATGTTCGGAGATTGAACGATGGAAATTTGTTAGTCTTTCATGATGCCTTCATAGACAAGACTATAGTTGGTTCAGTGTATCTAAAAGATTTAACTTACGCTGAACTTAAAAATTATAAAACAAGAATTAGAACTGCTGAAATTCCTCTTTTAACTGAAGTGTTAGATAAACTTGCAAAAAGAACGAAGTTCATGATTGAATTAAAAGAAGAAGAAATAAAAAATAATGTAATCAATATGGTGATTAAGAAAGGATTATTAAAAGATTGCGTTATTTCCGGAAGAAATTATGAATTATTAAGGATAATTAAAAAAGAATTTCCTAAATGTCAA
>JABUBN010000332.1_pt1 | contig 13961 bp, 8 predicted proteins | sample 7240341 | NCBI WGS metagenome assembly JABUBN01 (sample SAMN07256345, study PRJNA390944) | subsurface metagenome | isolation source: Methane hydrate marine sediment | place: Pacific Ocean: Eastern North Pacific, ODP site | reverse complement strand
CTGTTTAGTTTATGGATTCTCTGTTTCCGCTGGTGGAGTTTTTAGTTTTTCCTGAGCGATTTGCTGCATAATGTTTTGGGCATTTTTTGCCCCCTCGCTGTTCGGTGCAAGTTCAATTACTTTTTGTAATTCCTCCTGAGCTTCATCTAATTTTTTTTGCCGCAGGTAGGCCCCCGCCAAACCATAATGAGCATTAACATATTTAGGGTCTACCTTCAAGGCATTTTTAAAAGCTATTTCAGCTTGTTTATATCTCACCGCCCTCATATAAATATTGCCTAAATCAGTAAATAAAGGAATCATCGATTTTTCAGTCCTCTGATAGGAAATCGCCTGTTTTAATTTAACTATCGCCTTATCCACCTGCCCTTTTTTGATACAAAGATAGGCTAATCTTGCGGGTAAATCAGGATGGTCTATATATTTTCCTGCTTTTTCAAAATATTCTAGGGATACACCGTAAATACCTTTTTGGGATAGAATCTGTCCAAGGTTATAATATACCATCCCGAAATAAGGATTCCATTTTACAGCTTCATGAAAATTCTTAATAGCTGTATTGTAATCAGCTTTTTTAGCATATTCGACACCATAAAATTCGTAAAGTTGAGAGACAAAGGGACGAGCTACCATTACACAGAGAAATAAAGATAATAGAATAATTAACAGATATAAAAGTGACTTAAATTTATAAATAATGCTTTGTATTTTATTGTTCCTGGGTTTTGGTCCTGCCTTTTTTACCTCTTCAATTTTTGTCTCCTGCTCAGAATATTTAATTGAAATAATAAGCCCTATAAATAACCAGAAGAGAACCAGAGTAGCCGCCAAGTGTAGGGGAAAACCAAAAAGTCCATCCACTAATACTGCTGTTACTGCTCCCATTAACCCAATAATTATTCCCTGATAATAATTATCCTTTGTCTTTTTTAGAAGTTTTATCGCGTAATTAAAATAGTTAAACATGAACCAAATAAAGATACCTAAACCGACTATTCCCAATTCTGTCCAAAGCTGGAGGTATTCATTGTGCGCTTTATCAGCAACACCATAAGGATAAAGGGAACGGTTATTTTCCTGGTCAAAAAATTTCGCTTGATAGGCCAGTGAATTATATTTAAAAGTACCGATTCCCGAGCCGAGTAAGGGGTGATCTTTAATCATCATTATCGTAAATTTCCAGGTAGCTTCTCTCCTTTTTAGAGATGGATCTTTAGTAAATTGGGTAATAGAAATTCTTCCCTTTATTTTAGAGATAACTGTGCCTGATTTGTTCAGTGGATTGGGTATAGCAAAGAGAAAAGTTATTAAGATGATGAAGGCCATGATGATAATAAAGATTTTTTTGTTTTCTTTGATAAAGCCTTTGCCCCGGCTGACTAGATAAAGAAAAAACATAAAGAGAGACGAAATTCCTATGGCTAAGTAAGACCCCCGGGTAAAAGTTAGAATCAAGCTTCCTCCCATAGCCAATATTCCCCCGAGGAGAAAAATTTTATACATTTTGTTTCTGCAAACAAAGAAAAGAGAGATGGCAACAGGAAGCAGTACTATCAGATATTCTGCAAAATAATTGACATTACCAAAGAGACCGAAGACCTGTTGTCTACCAATATTCGCTTTCCAGAAGGAAAAATCTATACCCAGGTATTGGAAAATACCGTATACGCCAAATAGACCACCAATAATAAGTAAAATATTAAGGATGCGATTGATTTGGTGGTCATTATGGATATTATTAACCACTATAAAATATAGTATGGGACCGGCTAAAAAGAGGGGTAATTCTAAAAGACTCACCATAGGGCTGTTAGACCAAAGCAGAGAGAGGACACAAATCGTTGTAAAAGCTAAAACGGGAGAATTTAAGGGAGTACGGGTAATTTTCACCTCTTCTTTGCTCACCATCTTAAGTTTCCAAAGCATTAAACCAATTATCACTAAAATCTCGAAGACCAACTCTTTTGGAGGGTTAAATATACGCACTAAATAAGGATAAAAAACCAGAGGAGTCGAAATGATTAGAGTAATAATGGTTATTTCAATTACCTTGGTGTAAAAAGAAGCACTGTTTTTAGATAAACTTATTTCTTTTTGTTCCATTATTTCTCAAACTCCAATATTTGCTAATTCCCTCTCCCCTGGAGGGGGAGGGAAATGATTTTCCAGTGGCGTCCCTATCTCGCAAAATCGATATCGAATTTTCCCAGCTCTCTTACAGCCTTTACCTAATCTATTTTTCTGTGATTTTAACATATTTTCTATTTTATGTAAAACACTAACCCACCCCACTAAAAATATAGTATCGAGTATCAGGTAAGGAAAGAGAAAGAAAAGATAGAAAAAAAGGGTAAAGTATATGCTTGACTTTACCCTTTTTATTTTTCATAAATCCTATCTCGTTATATATCTACTTGAAATTGATTTAGTAAATTTAATCACCAATTTAAGTAAAGCATCAATTAATACTTTTAGTTAAACAAATATAATCACTCTTTATAACTACGGGGTGTAAGTAAACCCCCAATTTTCACTCCAGGACATGGCAATCAAATGTCCATTTTCATTATAGCCATAACCCCAGGATTCCCACAGATAATCATGATCGGAAACCAAGGGAAATGCCTGTCCATTCTGATTATAAGTAGCAATAGAAGTAGTCATATCATTAAACCAAGTATACCAGGTTCTTTCATCAGCAGTATAATCATATACCCAAAGATCACTGCCTCCATAGTATATAGAGCCAAAAGGAAAGCTTGATATTCCTACCGGAGACCATCTAAAAACAGGATTAGGTTCAGTTATCATTGCATCATTTAATGGACTAATAAGTGAACAAGGAGGTAAAAAAGTATCGATAGTCACAATTTTACTCATGTCAGTCTCCCAGCCAGTACCATAGGCAGTTACATAGTAGGCATAAGTATTACCTGGTATCACTTCCCAATCGTAAAGACTATACCAAACGTAACCGGGAGGCGCTACCCCCTCACCTATTAATAGATAATCTGCCCCATTAATACTCTTATAAACACGATAACCAGTAGCTGTATAATAACTATGCCATTCTACAATAGCAGAGTAATCTGTTGCAGCAACATATTTGGTTAATTCATTAGATCTGCTATTTAATTTGTAACTTGGCTTTAATATACCTTTTTCTTCTAACTGAAAAATTTTATCTTGAAATTCACTAATACTGGCAGAATTAATTACAGATTTAAAAGCGTCTTGCATAGTAACGGCGTAAGCGTTTACATAATACACTTCTGCTGTTGTAAAAACTATAGTTACAGATACTTCTTCACCAGCAGCTACAGTAACCAAATTGTCAGCGGCAAGATTGGAACTATAATTATCAAATGATACACTAATCCTATATTCTCCGGCTGTAATATATTCAAATTTTGCATGACCATCATCACTAGAATTGGTAGTAGAAATAACCGTTCCCCCCTGCCAGAGAATTACCGAAGCTCCAGGAAGAGGATTATCAAACCGATCAGTAACCAAAATATCCACTACTCCATATTTATTTTCTCCTACTGCACCTACTGCCGCTGCTAAATCTACTCTTCCGTAACCAAAAGTAGAATCAAAACCAGTGCTACCGAGGTCAAATGCTGTAACTTCTAATTGAGTTTTCACTTCTTCCGGGCTCATCCCTGGATTTTGTGAAAGTATTAAAGCTGCTGCTCCTGCCACAAAAGGACAGGACATAGAAGTCCCACTTAAATAATCATATCCTCCTCCTGGCATAGTCGAATATATTTCTACTCCCGGGGCGCAAACTGACATATGATCTCCGGTAGTAGAAAAATCAGCTATTTCATCGTGGGCATTTGTTGCCCCCACAGCAATAACACTCTGATAACCGGCAGGATACATAATTTCATTACTATAAGAATTGCCCATAGAGGCAATAAATACACAACCATTATCAATTACTGCATAATCTAGAGCATCCTTCATCGTTTGAGAATATCCTTTCCCTCCAAAACTACAACTAATTATATCTGCTCCATTGTCTGCAGCCCACATAAAAGCTTCTGCCATATCCGACCAGCTAGCGGTATAATCAGGACCATCGTCACAGATCTTTATTGGCATAATAACACTTCCCCATGCAACTCCTGCAATTCCTTGACTATTATTCCCAACCGCAGCGGCTATACCAGCACAGTGGGTGCCATGATATTGTACTGCACTATTAGTATTTGCCAAAATCGCTATATTGTTAAAGGTATCGTATCCAGCAATTACTTTTCCGCCAAAATCCGGATGCGTTCCATCTACTCCAGTATCAGTAATTGCAATAGTTACTCCGTTCGAACCTGTAGTTATAGCCCAGGCGCTCTCGGCTTCGGCCAGTTGAGGTGCCCATTGGCTACCATAGTCTGAATCATTTGGGATGAGATTCATATAACAAATACCATTAGGTTCAGCATATTCCACTTCCTTTAACTTTTCCAAGGTTTTAATTGACTCGGCAACTGACATTTGGGGTTCTAATTTGATTCTGACTACAGAAATCTGTGATAAACTCTCAATTATCTCACCTCCAAGCTCCGAAACTATTTTTTCGATATCTACTCCCGGCTTAATTTTAACCAGCACTTCTTGTTCAACAAATTCAGTTATACCCCCTAAATCAGGTGAGTTAATTGTTTCCTCTTCAATATTATTAGTATTGGGTATTACTCCTTTTAAAAAATTACAACCTGCCAATAGAAGGCAAACTATTATCAATATTACAATCGTGTTTTTAGAAAATATTTTTTTATTCACTTTTTTATACTCCCTTCTTAAAAATTAATATTTCAAACCCAGTCGTATCATTCAGATTGAGTAGTAAATTCAAAGGAGCCATTTAGTGAACCAGCTCCTCCTCCTGCAATAGAAACCGCTCGGTATTCAGGAAATGTTCCATAATCATCATCAAAAGCGATTGCATAATCCACATTCCACTCATAAACTTTTAAATACTGTAAAGGTTCACCATTGTAAACCACAGAGGTTTCATTTTCTACACTACCAGACCAGGTGTAATCACTGTCATTTTTACCTATAACATAAAACTCATATTCTCGATAGTTTCCTACTGCCACTACTGGCGCCCACTGCAAGGTCGGGGTTAAACTTACACTAGTAGCACCATCTGCAGGACTTACTAAATTAAGATTAAATTTAGGTAAGGGTGTAGTCCATTCAGCAGTTGTTGGGTCACTTTCACCAAAAGCATTAAACGCAGAAATTTGATAATAAGTCTTCTTTCCAATACTCAATCGGGGGTCTGTATCAATAAACTCAGGATATTCAGTAGAGCCAATACAATGGTAGGTAGCCTCACCTTCAAATTTTCGATATATCTTGTATCCGGTTGCATCCACCACACTATCCCAAATTATCTCTACAAAAAGATTAGAATCAGGACCAGCAACTTTAATTATTGAATCTAAATCTATTAATTTACCCTCGGGTAAATTAATAATATTAGGATCTTCTTTAGTGCCAATTTTGTTAAATTCTTCACTCCTTCCCGTACTAAAGAAACCTACATTCTCTCCTAAGGTAACTGATAGGGGCCATAAATAAGCAGGTGTTGCCGGTACAAATCCAGAACCTCCATTATCTATAGTAACATTTAAAGTCAGTTGTGAACGGTTATAATTCATATCATAGGCTACAATAACAATTTGGAATTCCCCGTCCGGAATATATGTTGTATCAATCGAATCTAAAGTAATTTCATTACTGTCCTCACTAACAAAATCATTTTCTAATTCAGTAGGGACGTAATCAAATCCTACAAAGACATATTTAATATCTAATGCATCAGCAACTTGAACTGAGCAGGTTACTATGCCTGAAAGAGTAGTTCCTTCTGCAATTCCAGTAGTCGAAATAGTTGGGGGTTCGGTTTCCCAGGTAGGAACATTTACTTTCTTTTGTATAAAGTCTACCGTAGTAGTTTGGTCTTTAATTACAACTACATTTTGCACCTTACTGGTTGCCCTTCCTGACTGGGTAACAATAATATCATGAGTACCAACCGGTACTTTATCTATTACATAATTTCCCTCCGCATCGGTGGTTGTGTTTATAGTACTATCATCAACTGTAACGGTGCTTCCCTCAACTGCAGGGCCACCCGCATCAGAAATTACAATACCGCTTATCCTGCCAGCAGAAGATACTACAATAGTAAAGCTCTGGGTATCACTCTCAACTGGAGAGCCGTTATCAGATACTTCTACAGTAACATTATTATCTTCAATTTGAACAGCAGTAGGAGTCCAATTTATTACACCGGTTGTAGGGTCAATAGTCATTCCCACAGGGATACTACCAGTTAGAGAATAAGTTAGTATATCCGCAACATCGAGGTCAGTGGCGTCTACATCATAGGTATAGGCTACTTCCACAAATGCAGTAGTATTAGGAATAGAAGTTATAGCAGGAGAATGATTTATAGATGGAACTATTCCTCCTCCACCACATCCGGAAAAAACAGTAATAGTTACGAATAGCAAAGCTAAAATACCCAGCTTTGATAATTTAGCAAATTGCATAATAAGAATCCTCCTTTAATTAAATATTTTTTAAAAAAATTAATATTTGTAAAACATATAATCAGATCTTTACAAATTTTATATTTTATAGTGAAACTCCCCCAGCAGGAGCTGGGGGCTTCTTAAACCTATGGCAATGTTAATTGCAGTTGCCCTTTGTCTTCTTTTTCTTGATGCTCAATGTAGGCGAGAATTTCCTTTTCATTCAAGCCTATACACGATACACTATCCTCTAGACCAGATGCCACCTTTCCTTGTATAGGCTTTTTGCATAAAAGGAAATTTCGCCTTGAGCTTTTTTGCCGACTGTGTTTTGATATACTGAATTGCATCGGAAACTGCAATTCTTGGAGGTATCACGACTACCATATGAACATGATCCTCTTGTACATTAAGCTTTACTACCTCGATATCGGGATAAAGTTCTGGAATATGCGAGAGTATTTTCTCCGTATATTCTTTTGCTCCTTTTGTAAAGATTTTTCTCCGATATCTCGGTATCCAGACGAGGTGGTATTCCGTTTTATAAATAGCATGGGCACTTTTTCTAAATCTCATGCTTCATTATACCAAATGCCATCTCGTCTGGATAGCCACTACATCACCAGACAGGAGTCTGGTGTTTTATGTGGCTAAATAAATACATTTATCCATTTCTCCTACCCATCTTCTTTATTTATAATTGTATATACTTCTCTGCTTCTCCGAATATCTGGCTATAATATACTTTTACTTTTGTATAATATATGTCACTAAGTTCTGTATTATCTATAAAGGTAATAATATACTGTTGTTCAATTCGTTGAGTTATTTTTTGATATATATCCTCTAAGTCAGTACTAGTAGGGGCATAGAAATATTCTCCACCTGTTTCTCCAGCAATTTCTTGTAAATCTGCCTCACTCGTAGTATAACTCCTTACAACTTTTTCTCTAGTGAAATCGTAACCTTGTAATCCGATAGTATATACTGGTATATTAAGACTTTTAGCATGAGCAATAAGCAAACTATTGTCAGGATCTCCCCAATAACTACCACCATGATAGGAAGAACTATTATTTTCACCACCATCAGTTAAGGCAACTACTGCTTTGCGGGGGCTTGTTTCCTCAGCTGTATCATCAAGACCTTGCCAAATACCATCATATAGAGATGTCATTCCGCCAGAGGAGAACCTTTCAATAGCATTTTTTAAGGCTTGCTTATCATTAGTAAAGGGTTGTTCAATTGTTACATAATCAGCAAAGCTAACTACCTCTGCTCGATCAGAAGAACTCATTTCATTCACAAAAGTTTTTGCTGCTTCTTTAGCATCTATTAATGGCTGGTCATCGCCATATTCTCCTTCCATACTTCCACTTCGATCAATCACTAAGGAAGTAGAAACAGGAAAACTAACTGAACCAGAAGCTTGTTCTACCGTAAAATAACTTATCTCACTGGCGTTAACTTCTAAATCAAAATCATTTTTCGTTGCTCCTAAAATTGGGGTATTATCAGTAGGATCAATAATTTGAACATAGGCTTTAACAACTGGCCAATTAGAAACATCAACTTGATTGATCTTAACAATCCAATTCTCAGTATCTTCACCAGGAGGACTAACAATACCAGCATTACCCACAAAAACAGTCGTATTGGGCTTTACATCTACCTCTGTAGTCAAATCCTTATAAGCGGAACTAACGGGAGGGACAATGGTTACAGTAGTTGTTCCTATAGGTACATCGGAAAGGAGAAAATATCCATTCTCATCAGTAATAGTAATAGATGGTGCACCAACAGCACTAACTATTGCCCCTTCTAAAGGTTGATAACCATAGGGTACATCACCAGGACCTCGCACAAGCATATTTACTCCTTTATTAGATTCAATTGGAACATACACATATCCGGCAATATTGCCAATTTGGTTCATAGATCCACAACCACTTAATAAAGTAACAATTAGTAATCCAATAGCCGCAATCAATCCTAAAATTTTTTTATTATTCCCTTTCATTCTAAATCAACTCCTTTTCTTATAAATTTTTTCTTTATATCTTTAAATTAGTCTTCTATTTAATCTACTAATAATAATTATTTATAGTCAGAAACCTTATTTTACCAGCAAAGTAATCTATTTCTGAATTTATAAAAAAATTAAAAAGCTTTTATACTATTTCTCATTCCTCTTTATATAATTTATATAATCCCCCTTCATAGATATTCTTCAAATTTTTAACAATAGGCCGACTCCAATTTTCTTTTAATTTCTTATTCAGTAAATTATAACCACAAGGCACTTTATATAAACCACGCAACATTGTTTTTATATCATCAGGTATCATAGAGAAATTCCACCATTCTCTATAAGGGTTAGGATCAACATCAGCCTGAATATTAAAGCCAGCTGCTCCACTAAATAACCACAAATGCAAACAATATTTAGTATCCGAATTAAGAGAATCTAAGTAATTTTTTTGAATATTTACATCTGCACGATAAAATTCATAATTATCATCAGAGCAATAAACAAAATACTGTCCAGCAAGGTCTTGACTTAAATCAGGATCGAATTTCACCTTTACTGGGCTATTTGGGTCACTACTTAGACGAAAAACAATTGGCCCACCTATTGCTGTATTCCATTCCTGAATTACATCCTGTATTCGCGTATAATTTGTCTCATCATAAACATTCACATCGCCATCTGGCCATCTTCTGACAATATAATCACCACCAAAACCCCATTTACCCATTAATTCTATTTCTTCAGGCGTCAAACTGGCTGCTGGAGTAGGTGTAAGCGCACTATGTGAAAGAGTGTATCCACAGTAATAATTTAGATATCCTTCTGGATAGGGACCTGTAGAATATTCTCTGACAAAGATGTACTTGTAAGTTGTACCACCATCATAATCATCATACACCCAAACCTCTATCCCTTCATTTTGATCATATGTATAGTAATAAGAAAATAATGGACTTCCATCCCATTTTTTTGCATTTATTAACCAAGTTGGATAATTACCATTAAAAATTACAGGTTTAGCAGTAGAAGTAAAAAGATTATCATTTGATGTAATATTCCATTTTCTGTTCCCTATATCTTTCACATTACATTCATAGCTATTTTCATAACTACTATCTTCTAACGAGGATTTTATCTCACTCCAATTAAGATCAGGATTTTTCCCGTTGTTATTATCCTTCCATGCTGATCCTGTAACTTCGAACCATTCTGTTTCAACTTTCCCTGGCCAAACTCCCTTCCTCCAGTCAGAGTTATTAGAAAAGTTTTGTAAAAAGCTTCCTGAGCCGTAGTTGTTTTTATGCGTTTTTAAGACATCTAATAAGGCTTTTTCTGGATTTAGTTTTTCGATAGTAGGCCAATCCCACCCATGTTGATCTAATTGAAAAGGACCTATTCCTCTAGCAAATTTGAAACTGTCATGTAAGTATATATGAGGATAACTATCAGTAGAATACTGGCTATGAGCAGTAAATCCTCCCTTTTTTCCTTCAGACCATGCTATAGTGGCGATCCAAGCCTTATATTGATCTAAAGTTAATCTCCATGCACTATTGTAATAAGAGTTAGCATAGGTATCAATTAAATCCAGAAGATATCTTGGGATGAAAGAATTACAAACAATAGCAGTTACTTCAATGTTTACTGACTTACTATCACTTTCATTTCCATCACTTACTTCACAAGTAACTGTATAATTACCAGGGGTAGACGGGGCTCTCCAAGTTACCGTCGCCATCGTAGTGCTTCCTTCAAATGTTCCTCCAGTTTTAGTCCAAGTATAGACAAGGGTATCTCCAACATCCTCGTCAGAGGCAGTACATGTTATAATGGTAGTTTGGTTAACATCGACGCTATGAGGATTAGCAGTAAGTTCAGAGATTGCTGGGGGATGATTGATAGATTCGCCAACCGAAATGTTTATCGACTTTTTATCTTCTCCCCCATAATTATCAATAACTTTACAAGAAATAGCATAGTTCCCTTCTTCATTAGGGGTACCCCAACTTATAGTTTTACCCTTTGTAGAAGTTATAGAAGTTCCCCATTCAGGTACAGTCCAAACATAAGTTAAATCATCCTGATCAGCATCACTGGCATTACATGTAATAATAACTAATGAATTTGTATTAACAGAACCTTCTGGAATAACTTCTATATTAGATATCTCGGGAGGGACATTTAGGACAGGTAGTCCAGTAGCAGGGACCGTTCTATTTAATTGTTCTTGGGGAGATAATATTGCATCAGGATTCGGTAAATCGGGACCTGGTGAATCAAATTGATTCCCTTCATCATAGTCAGATACTATATCAAGCCCAACAGATTCGTAGGCAGCTTCTGCTAATCCCACACAATTGAATTTAGGCCCTTTTACCCTATCACCATTAGCAAGTCCAGCCAAAAATCCAAACGTAACAATAAAAGCATACTCTTTGCCGATCTGATCTTCTGCAAATTTTACAATTTCATTTCTAACAGTATGAGTTAATGATGGAGATAACTGACGAGCACCCATATAGGAAGCTTGACCATCTAAGTTAAAATAAGTTAGGGATTCATAATTATTTGCTTCAACTTTGCCTCCTATATCAAGAGGTTGGAAACTAATAAAATTACCTACTGCCTCAATCACGTTATAAGCTTGATCAGGTGTAGAAGGATCTTTGTCATGATCACCGTATCTCTCGCCAACATATATTCCAACATGTCCTGGTAACCAATTATTATTCCCTCCAGGGCTGCTTAAACGATAGACTAAATCCCCTGGAAGTGGCTGTCCTAAATTACCGGGAGGGTCGCAATTGGTTACCGTCAGCGCATGACAACTATAATAGCCTTCTTCTCCACGATTAAGTTCGATTGTAATCTTATCATTCTCACAACTGTATTCATTTACCGGAACTTTTTCAAAATGATTATTATCATTAAGCCAGTAAAGATTGGGTGTATCATTTTTGGATACACCGGCATTGCTTAATTTATGCTCATTATAAGGTAATTCCAGTGTAATAGGAATATCAGGAGGTACTAGACCAGCATATAAATCCATGTATGCTTTTACTACCACTGGAGACACTAAAAATCCCTGATAATCGCCTATTGTCCAATCACCCTCAAATACGTTTTTTATAAAAATAGTAAATGTTACAGGATTAGTTTTTAATTTTTCCCCTGTATCAATAGGTTCAACTATTACTCGTGTTCCAAAAATCTCACTACTTTCATCAGTAACTTCTATAACTCCACCTTCATAAATATTTATTTCCTTTGATACAACTTCTATCAGTTCAATTTCCTCGGAATCTGAATCATCATTATCAATCGGTGGGGTTGCAGGATTTCCGCCTCCACAGCCGGAAAAAATAGTAAAAGAAGTGAGAAGAATAATTAACATAACAAACTTAAATGATTTATTAGAGAACATATAAAGCACCTCCTAAATTAATTGACAAAAATATGTGAAATGGTATTTTATAATTTATTTTATTCACTTTATCCTTTTAAAATTAGCAAAATTTATTGCTGAAGTTTGTATATTTTAAATATATTTTCACCTCATCACCTCCACAATATCGAGCTGTTGGATAGGTATATTTCTAAATTTTTTTTGTAACAAGAGCAATAGAGAGTTTATCTTTAACCTTTGTTATCCTTGCCTGGGCAATTATATCCAACTCTCTATCTAAGATTTCATTGGTCTTGGGATCAAGTATTACCTCTCCTTCCCGGTAGATCCTTATTTCCTCTCCTACTCTTATACCGGAACTTGCTCCCAGATTTATATAGACCTGAACTATACCACCACTTGAAGTAGAGACTACCTTTACCACATAGCCTTCCAGGGGTGCTGAATTTACGGCTATATTCTTTTTGTCTATCTTAGCCACAAAATTTAAGACTACTTTGTTACAAATTAATTCTATTGCAGATAAAACATCTACTGCTTCCTGGTGAGAAAATCCTATACCACCAGGAATAGGAATGGGTAATACGCCGGAAACAGCAGATTTAGAGGCTTCTTCTTCTTGAACTGTAGAAAAGAGGATTTCTCCGGTAGTTACATCAATAATGCGGATAGTCATTACTACCTTGGCATAAGATTTTCCCACTTTTATTGGCCCAATTTTTATTCCTCCACTCTTTTTAAAACTTATATTGGTTATACTGCCGGTAAGTATGGCATCTACCCCAATCATCTTTCCTAATTTTACTGCGGTAGTTTGGTCTACTAAACCAGAAAAGTGCTGGAAGTTCTGTTCTTGTAAGAGGAGGTCAAGTTTGGCTCTCTCAAATACCCGAAAACGATTAGTACTAAGTAAGGCATTGATCATTAAATCTGTGGCACCTAGAGATAAAGGGGAATCGCTCCTCCAGAAATAACCAGGAGCGGTGGAGGTAATTCCCACTACCGCTATTCGGGGGAGTTCTTGGGAAAGACTTAGATTAGAAATAAGCAAGATTAAACTAACTATCATAATAATTAAAACTATATATTTTCTGTTTATCATTTTCTCACCTCATTTTATTTATTATTTTACTTCATCCTATATATTTACTTCGATAAAGACGGGTTAGTCACCAGAAGGACTAATCCCTATATTTACGTTAAGATCAGAACTATCAACTAGAGGGATAGTTTTATTCAATTTAGCATTTATCTTTAAAGCAGAACTTACGGATATCTTTTTTATCCAGGGATCATAACCACCCAAGCTTATAATTATTTCTAACACTTTCCCTTCTTCCAAAGACAGTTCACAGGGAGTATTGCCGTAAAATATCCCGCTGGAAATTAAAATGAAAAAGTATCTAATCTTGCTAATAGTAATGGCAATTCTTTTTATCCCTACTGTTGTTTTTGCTACAGAATATTATTTACCCTCTGGAGTTGTAGCTATTACCCTTTGTCTTAAACTATTAATCGATTTTAATATGGCCTGCTTCATCAAATTTTGATAAATACTGTAAGTCTGACCAGAATTTTTTACATTCGTTGTATCAATAGGTAATTCTTCAGCAGCTACATCCTGATCGATAAAGAATATAGTACCTCTCTCTGCGTCTACTATCCTTAATCCGATAGTAACCGAAACCACAGTCCTCTTGGTAGTAATACCATAACCTTTAAATTCAGTAACTCTCCTGGTAATATCAATAACATTGCCGGTGGCTAAATATCTTGCTCCTAACATCTTTCCTAATTGGATAGCATAAGAAGGGTCTACTAAACCAGAGGCAGCATTAAAACCTAACTCTTCTACTGATTTTTGTACAGTAAGCCGATCTAATAAAGTAAACATAGTTGATTTAGATAAGGTACTTTCCAAAAATTGTAAGCCCATATTCTCCAAGTCAGTTACTTTTACATT
>JABUBN010000331.1_pt1 | contig 13968 bp, 17 predicted proteins | sample 7240341 | NCBI WGS metagenome assembly JABUBN01 (sample SAMN07256345, study PRJNA390944) | subsurface metagenome | isolation source: Methane hydrate marine sediment | place: Pacific Ocean: Eastern North Pacific, ODP site | reverse complement strand
TTATTTCCCCCTAAGAGATATTTATGGAACGAGAAGTAATAGCGAGATATCTTCTTGACTTTCAGGAAAGGGAACTGCCGGGGCTTATTCCAAGGGAATTGGGAATCAACATTACTAAAGATGCTATCGTGAGTATCATCGGGTCGAGAAGAGCGGGCAAGACTTATTATTTCTATCAATTGATGCGTGCCATCGAGGATAGAACACGCATCATTTACCTTGACTTCGAGTATCCGGAACTGGCGGATGTGACATTCAAGGAAATAAAAGAGATTGTGAACATGCATGGCGAACTTTTCGGGAAAGAACCCGAATATCTATTTTTTGACGAGATACAAAATGTGGCGAACTGGGAGAAGCCAATAAGAAGCCTGTATGAGCTCAAACGCTTTTATATCTTCATAACCGGTTCTTCTTCCAGATTCCTGTCGAAAGAAATAGCAACAATGCTGCGAGGGAGAACAATAAGTTATACTATTTTCCCTTTCTCGTTCAGAGAATATTTGAAAGCGGAAGGATTTGAAACGAGCTACGGAAAAGGAAAATACCGCAGTTCCTCAGAAGAGAGTAAGATAAAGCATTTCGTGCGCGAATACACTCTATTTGGAGGACTACCACAAGTGGTGCTGAATAAAGAGGAAGAATTCAGGAAAAGGTTTTTCGGCGAATATCTGGACCTTGTAGTTTACAGGGATATAATAGAGCGGTATGGAGTAAAGAATTTGAGCATCGTGAAGACGATGATGAAATTTTTGATAACCAGTTTTGCAAAAGAATTTTCAATTCACAAGTTTTACAATAGCTTGAAGTCGCAGAATATAAAAGTGAGTAAAAAGACGCTTTATAATTATTTCGCTTAATTCAAGTCTGTTACGACATTAATGACCTTAGCACGAGAGAGCGGGTATTGAAAGCGTTGATAAAGGCGTCAAAGGAATTGAAAAGCGAAGATTTGCTGGTAATTACATGGGATTACGAAGCGGAGGAAGAGTTCAAGGGCAAAAGGATAAAGTTTATACCGTTATGGAAGTGGTTGCTTTTAATATAAATATCGTTAAGTTCATTTGATAATATTATGGAAAATCGTAAAGAAAAGTTAAGGATGGTGATAGAAGAATACTGGAGGAACGAGCTGCCGGAAGTGAAGACGAGGGAGATAAAACTAAAACCGGGAAGTGATTTAATAAATGACGTTATTGGTCCGCGAAGAGCGGGTAAAACGTATCTGATGTTTTTAACCTTGAAGGAACTTTTGGAAACCGGTGTTGATAAGAAAGCGACTGTGTACATAAACTTTGAAAACAGAAAACTATTACCCCTGACGCCTGAATACTTTAACGATTTAATAGAATTCATTTATGCAAAAAGATTTTTGGATTCTTATGAAAGGATTTTTGTTTTTCTGGATGAAGTTCAAAGAGTAAAAGGTTGGGAGAAATACGTGCGAAGTATTTATGACGAATTCAAAGGAAAGATAAAGATATTCGTTTCCGGGTCCACTTCAAAGCTTACGGGCTCAGAGCTAAGCTATTTGTTAACGGGAAGGCATCTCACGACACATGTTTTTCCATTGAGTTTCCGCGAGTTTATGTTTTTCAAAGGTTTTGACTATGGGTATGGAGAGGAATACCTGATAGAGAAGGATATCTCGGTTATCAAAGAGATGCTGAGGGAGTATATAATGTTTGGAGGATTTCCAGAAGTCGTTCTAACAGAATCGGACAAAGAAGAACTTGTTCAAACTCTGTTCATTGATATTGTAAGTAGAGATATTCTCCCGAAGCTAAAAAGGAACAGAGAAATTGTAGAAGAAATAGCTTACTTTTTAGCTTCAAATATCGGCAAATTGGTTAGCTTTACGAAATTAAGCAGCATGCTAAACGCTCGTGGAATTAAAATCTCTGTTCCAACACTGGAAAAATACGTTTCTATGATGAATGATGCTTTTCTTTTCTTTGACCTGCGAATTTTTTCTTACAAAGTCAAAGACCAATTACAATATCCTAGGAAAATTTATACCGTAGATTCAGGGTTTGCGAATTTTTCGGGCTTCAAATTTTCCGAAGATGCCGGCAGATTAATGGAAAACATTGTTGCAGTGGAATTATGGAGGAAAAAGTCTCTAAACCCGACATTGGAGAGTTATTACTGGAAAGATTATCAGCAAAGAGAAGTGGATTTTGTTTTAAAAAGCGGTCTAAAAATAGAACAGCTCATCCAGGTAACGAACGCTTCATGCAAAGAAGAGATAGAGAAGCGGGAAACCAAAGCGTTGATAAAAGCGAGTGAAGAGCTAAAATGCGATGATAGGCTCGTAATTACGTGGGAGTATGAAGGTGAAGATAAGTTAAATGGAGAAAAAATTAGATTTTTGCCACTGTGGAAGTGGCTATTAAGTTAATCTACTAAACTAAATTTTGTTTATCCACTCTTCAATTTCTACGTCAGTGCAAACGTCCGCGGGCTTATTGTCCGTGAGGTTACATATCAGTGCGGTTAAGACCTTTGCCTCCTGCTCTTCACCCATATTTGCACCAGCGCCAACACGGTAATACCGGCAGCCCAATACCAGTGTCGGCACGCCGCCAGTGCTATATTCCGCGAATATTTCGCTATCCGCGGTAACGTTGTTCATATTGTCATGGAATGATAGATAACCCGTGAACTTCGACGTCACGTTCTCTATTACGGGATGTTCCCATTTGCAATACCCGCAGCCATCAGAACCAAAGAAATAGATGATTGGTTTTCCATCCTCTTTGCATATTTCGTCACCGCTAACAATAAAGTTGCCAATGGTCATTTCTGGTTCGCTTTCCGGTGTCGGTGTCGGTGTCTGATTTTCGCTCTCCTTTTTCTGCTCTTCAAATTCTTCTATTTGAACCCAGCCAAGACCTTGAAGAAATACGATTTCACCATCTTTTGTTATATACACCGGTATTTGATTTCCCATATAGCTCGTAGTTACATTGTATAGTCCTCTTTCTTCTTTGACTTCTCCTAATATCACTTCTGTACCTGGCTGCACTAGATTGTCATTGATAAAGTCAGCAGCCTCTTCCCCCACCTCTTCAGCTGTTAATACGCTTGAAACACCAAAACTTTGAACTTTAGGAAACCCAAAAGCCCCGACTACAACGCCTATTAATATACCTATTATCAATCCAACAGCTAAAACACCAATGGTCTTCATTCCCGCTTCCCCTGTTTTTCCCGCACCTTCGCTTTTATCTTCACCTGACATTTGGCAACTGTTAATAGTTCACGTTCCCCGAGTATAAAAACCCACCGTAATTTTTATTGCATAATGATAAGGCATCGCAAGCTAAATAATTTATGTATATTAGATGATAAAGAATTCATACGACTTTGAATCAGAGAAGATAAAAGAATTGATAAAGGAAAGAGGAGCGAGCAGAGTTGGGCTGCAGCTCCCGGAGGGTCTTAAAACAGTGGCAACGGATATTGCCGCGGAGATTTCACAAGAGACCGGAGCGGAAGTGATAATATCTGGGAACTCGTGCTATGGTGCATGCGACGTGGACGAGAAGCTGGAGAGAACAGTGGATTTGCTTTTCCATTTCGGGCATTCCGAGTATAATTCTTTTGGTAAAGCTTTTCATTCTAAGAAAAGGTTTGTGCGAAAAGAAAATTATCAAAAAAAGGTTTTTTTCATAGAACTCAGGAGCAGCGTTGATATAAAGCCAGTGGTGGAGAAGGCGGCAGCCGAACTAAAAGGGGATTCCGTGGGGTTAGTGGCAACGTTACAGCACGTTCACGGCTTGAACGAAGCGAAAATGTTGCTCGCTCGTTTTGGAAAGAAAGCGGTAATAGGTAAATCGAATAGCCTGAAATACGAAGGGCAGGTATTGGGCTGTGAATTCTCTTCCGCAGCGATGGTTCCCTGCGAAGAGATTTTGTTTATAGGCAGTGGGAGTTTTCATCCTGTTGGGCTCGCTTTGTATATTGGTAAGCGGGTAATTGCTGCTGACCCGTTCACCATGCAAATAGGTATATACGAAGCTGAGGGACTGAGGAAGAAGAGGTACGTGGCGATAGAGCGAGCGTTGGATGCGAAGTCGTTTGGGATAATCATAGGTATGAAAAGTGGACAGTCTAATCTTAGTGGTGCGATTGCATTGCGTAGAAAAGCGGTAGAGAAAGGACTAAATGCTTATTTGATTACGATGGATGAAATAAGAGAGGACAAATTGCTTGCGTTTAAAGTGGATGCCTTTGTGAATACCGCGTGTCCAAGGTTAGCGGAAGATTTTATTCATTTTAAGAAGCCCGTTCTTTCTGCCAGGGAGTTTGAGGTTGTTCTCGGTGAAAGGAGTTGGGAATGTATTTTTTAAACACTTTTCTTTTAAATATGAATGTCTTTATATTTATATATATTGAAGTGAAGGTGGGTAATTATGGGTATAGATTCGCAAAATTCGGTTCGCGTAAAGATGAAGGCACATTCCGTTATTGAAAGATTGTCTGAAAGTGAAATTGAGCAAATCTTGCCCCTTCTTGAGCACATCTTAGAGGGGGAAAAAGTTGGCTCGGCAGAAGATGGCTGGAAAGCTTTTATGGAAATGGGTGAAGATGGTCTTGGAAGCAAATTGCACAATGCTTCAGAAGAGCACGATAAATACCTCTACCGGAGAAAAGAGAGTGTTGTTCATTGATTATCATTTCGAACAAATGGGTTTTGTTCGAAAGCCATAATACTGTAAGAAGATAAAATGACACTCGGCATAATAGGCGGAACAAGTTTATTTGATACGAAGGTTCTTGAAGGTGCGAAGGAGCGAGAGGTGGAGACAAAGTACGGCACGGTTTACCTTCTCTCTACTGCTGACGTTGTCTTCATCCCAAGGCATGGCAAGGATAGAAACATCCCGCCGCACAGGATAAATCATAAAGCGAATATGGCGGCATTTAAGCAGTTGGGCGTAGAAAAAATCGTAGGTGCTACTTCTGCCGGCAGTTTGAAGCTCGATATAAAACCGCGGTCACTGATTGTTCCTCACGACTACATAAGCCTGTGCAGCATACCCTCCTTTTATGATGACGAACTCGTGCACGTTACACCGTGCCTGGATGAAGGTTTGAGAAAGAGCATATTAAAAGTGGCAAAAGATTCGGGCATTGACACCGTTGAGAAGGGCGTTTATTTCCAGACCGTGGGACCGAGGCTCGAAACCAGAGCGGAGATAAACTTCATAAAAAACTATGCCGATGTGATAGGAATGAGCATGGCTTCGGAGGCGACACTTGCGAAGGAGTTAGGGCTTCGATACGCAAACGTAAGCACGGTGGACAATTATGCACACGGTATAATCGCGGAAGAAGAGCTGGACTATAAAAAGATAGTTGATGCGGCGTCAAAAAGCATGGCGGATTTGGAAAAGGTGCTTATGAAGTTGATAGAAATTATGGCTGATTGATGACGGACAAAATAGGATGCGAAAGGTAATAAGAGACCCGATACACGGATACATAGAAATAGACGAGCTTGCAATAGAAATAATAGACACCGTGGAGATGCAGAGGTTGAGGAGAATAAGACAGCTTGGGTTCTCCTATTTAGTTTATCCGGGTGCGAACCATACGAGATTTGAGCATTCACTCGGAACTTATCACTTGATGAACGTTTTGCTTGACACGCTGGGAGTATCGAAAGAGGAAGAGAAAGAGCTTCTCGTTGCCTCGCTGATACACGACATTGGGCATGGTCCTTATTCGCATGCGACTGAGTCAGTGATAAAAAAGGTTACGGGGAGAAGCCATGAAGACGTTGAAGACGTGATTTTTGAGCCGATGAAAGAAAAAAACAAAGAGGCAACGACTATTGCAGAAGTCCTGGAAGAACGTCGTATGGATAAGAGAAAGATAATGGGGTATATAAAAGGAGAAAGGGCGGAATACGGGGGTGAGATGGATTTTTCAAAGATTTTAAACGGCGAAATAGACGTGGACAAGATGGATTATTTAGTCCGCGATTCGTATTATACCGGCGTGGCATACGGCGTTGTTGATAATATAAGACTTATTCAAGGGCTGGATTTCGTCAATGGAAGTCTCGTTATAACGGAAAAAGGGATACTACCTGCGGAATATCTGCTTTTCTCGCGATTCCTGATGTACCCCACGGTTTATAATCATCATACGAGCAGGATAGCGCAGTTGATGTTTTTGAAAGCGGTTGAGCATTTCATCGAATCGGAATCACGGTCTGAGGACTACTGCAGGCAAAACGCATTAGCATTAAGAAAGATGGACGATTCCGAGATAATTATTGCGCTGAGGAATGCAAAGGGCTATCCCGCGGAGATGATGGAGCGGATAAACGAGCGGCGATTATTCAAACGCGCGGTATATACCGGCATAAATGAACTGAGCGAGGGAGTAGCAGAAGATTTAAACGAAGAGAGGAGGATACGGGAAGTAGAAGCGGAAATAAGTAAAAAAGCGGGAGTGGCTGAGAAATATGTTATATTGGATTTCCAGGGACAAAAGGAAGAGGCGTTAAAAGAAAGTGCAGCGAAAGTTGTTGTCGGTAAGCCCTTACCGGGCTTGCGGGGTCGTGGGCAGAGCCCACGGAAGTTCAAGAGTTTACGTGAAGTTTCTTCGCTCGTGTCAATGCTGAGCCGAGTATTCCGTGAAAATTATAAGGTGGGCGTCTATACGCTTGAAAAAAATAGGGAAGCGGTGAAGAGAGCTGCGGATGCGATTTTATGGCGTTAAACTTTTTAATTTATCACGCTCCACCATCACCCATTTGTCCTTCCCTTCCCATATTTTTATCGAATACAGCGTCACACCCAGGTTTGACTCTCTCAACTTCTTCTCCAACCGCTCCTTTAAAAACAACGCGATATTCTCGCTTGTGGGATACGAGATTAGCTCGTTTAAGAACTTATGGTCAACGAGTTCAAGCACTTCTTCTACCACTGCCTTCACTTCTGAAAAATCCGCTACACACTCGGTATCTTCCTTCTTCTCGCCTTCCACCACCACTTCTACTTTATACGTATGCCCATGCAGATTCTTGCATTTACCCGGATGTCGCGGCAGAGAATGCGCGGCGCTAAAATCTGCTGAAACTCCTAATTTCATTATATTTTTCCTTCTGCTATTTAAATAAAAAGGGGGCTTAATATATTTTGATATATAATTTTATACAATGACAATGGGGAAGAAAACAAAGGGCAGGAAGCTCAGGCTTTGCAAAGCGAACAGGCAAAACAGAAGAATCCCGGCATGGATAATGGTAAAAACAAGCCGAAGAGTGACAACGCATCCAAAAAGAAGGCATTGGAGACGGTCAAAGCTAAAAGAATAAGAAGTGAAGAGAAGTGAAGGGAAAGGAAAGAGAGAAGGAAACATGAGCGAGGAAAAAGGAGAAGGAGGGCAAGGACGTATTTATACGATACCGTTGAGGAATGTGAAGAAGGCGCCGAGGTGGAAAAGGAGCAACCGCGCAATAGTGGAGATACGGGAATTTCTGATGCGGCATACGAAATCTGAGGATGTCATTTTAGATGCGACAATAAACGAAAAGGTGTGGGAGCGAGGTTCGCAGAAGCCACCTTCAAGGATAAGGGTAAAGGTAACAGAGGAAGAGGATATAATCAGGGCTGAGCTTGTGGAGTAAAATAAAGGTATTTGTTTACCGCCGAGATCGCGGAGAGCGCTGAGATGAGTTAAATGACTTTTCTGACTCTCTGTGTTTTCTGCGGGCTCAGCGGTAAATGAGTATAAACAAAGTAAAGTGACGAAGAGAAGGAGAGATAAAGAGATAGGAAGAACATTCAATGTTGATGGCAGCACGTATATAGGTGTTTTTGCAACTTGCACCGAATCGGTACTTCTTCTGCCTTCTCAGATACCGGATACGTTGGCAGTGGAAATGGAGACTGCGTTGAAGGTAAAAGCGATAAGAACTTCCGTCGCGGAAACGTCTTTAATTGGCTGTTTAGCTGCTGGGAACTCAAATGGGTTTATCTTTTCTCCTTACACGCTGGATAGCGAGATACGGCGAGTAGAGGATTTAGCACGCTCAGAAGGATTAAAGGAAAAAGTTAGCCGACTGCCCGATAGCGATAGGATGAACGCTGCGGGGAATATCATACTGGCAAACGATACGGTTGCGCTGGTTCATCCGGAGTTATCGGAGAAGACGGTGGAGGTGATAAAGGAAACGCTCGCGGTAAACGTCTATAAGGGCACGATAGGCGAACTGAAAACGGTGGGGATGGCGGCGGTGGCGACGAACAAAGGCATCTTAGCGCATAGGAATGCCACGCATGAGGAATTAGAATTCCTGGAAGAAATTTTCGAGCTGCCCGTGGAGATAGGCAGTGTTAATTTCGGCGTTCCTTTAATCGGTGCTGCTTTGCTCGCTAATACCAAGGGATACGCTGCCGGGGCTGAGACAACGGGTGCGGAGTTGGGACGAATAGAGGATGCACTGGGGTTTTAGGGACGCTTGGAAGGAGAAGAATATGGGATCGATAGTGAAAAATGAAGATGCTGAAAAATGTCTGAGAGAATTGCTTAAAGCAGAAGGTTATGAACTAAATGAACCCAAAAAACAGGGCGAGACCGGCGTTGATATTCTGGCTACAAAAGGTGAAGAAACTTTTCATATTGAAGTTATTGGTTACAAATCTTCTGGTCCTGAACGTGCAAAAGACTTCTATCAAGTGTTTTTTAGAGCGGTATCACGTCTGAATGAGGGTGCTACTCATTGCGTTATTGCTATTCCTAAACAAGCTGCAAAGGGGCTCCCTCTACGTGCACAGCAGCATCGCATTGCTTGGGAGCGGATTGAAAAAACCTTTCCAGAGCTTGAAATTTGGCTCGTAGATGTAGAAAATAGAACATATGAAAGGACAGGATGGGGGAAGTGGCTTTGGAACTGGGAAAATGAGAATAGCAATGGCAGATAGACATTTCATAGATTCCTTTTTCTTTTCCGTCAACGCTTTTCTTTTTTAAAGAAAAGGGTTGATGATGCGTCGACCGGGATTTGAACCCGGGCAGTGGGCTATCTTCCCTTTTTGATCAAACTTTTTTATAAAAAGTTTGGTTGGAAGGCCCAAGTCATACCTCTAGACCATCGACGCTTTTTGTGATTATTAATATTTTAACCTTAAATCATATTTAAAGATGTGCAGGTAATAAAGGTGAGTGATAAAAAGCATGAACAGGGGCTTTTTGAGATTTTCTTTTAGTGCAGGTTTTCTTTTTATTAAAAAGAAAAAGTGCATGCGGAGGTTGCCGAGTGGACAAAGGCGTGAGGTTCAGGGCCTCATCCTGCAGGGGTTCGGGAGTTCGAATCTCCCCCTCCGCATTAAGAGTAAAAAATGAAGACAATGGCAGACAGCGAACCAATGAAAATATTGGAAAGGAATGTAGAGGAGATAATAACAAGAGCAGAATTAAAAGAGGCTTTAGAATCAAAATCAAAGAGTAAACTAAAAGCGTATGTAGGATTTGAGCCGAGCGGGAGCGTGCACATCGGGCATTTGCCTATAATAAACAAGTTGCGGGAACTGCAACGTATCGGGTTTCACATAATCGTGCTTCTCGCCGATATACACGCGTATCTGAATGAGAAAGGGAGCTTTGAGCAGATAAGGGAGATTGCGGACTACAACAAGAGCTGCTTTGTAGCAGCGGGGTTAAGCGAAGAGACCGAGTTCATCTTCGGGTCTTCATTTCAAATGGATGAGGAATACATGATGAACGTGTTAAAGCTTGCGACGGTGACCACGGAAAAGAGAGCGCGGCGGAGCATGGATGAGCTATCTCGCAGCAAAGAAGACCGTAAAGTATCCCAGACGATATACCCGCTGATGCAAGCGGTGGACATTGCATTCCTCGACATAGACGTAGCAGTGGGCGGTATAGACCAGCGGAAAATACACATGCTCTCAAGGGAGAATCTGCCGAAATTGGGTTTTAAACCTCCTATCTGTATTCATACTCCGCTATTAATCGGTTTAGACGGCGAGAAGATGTCTTCATCCCTTGGCAATTACGTATCGGTGCATGAGTCAGAGGAAAGCGTGGAGGATAAAATAATGGATGCGTTTTGCCCACCAGAAATAGCAGACGCTAATCCGGTATTGCAAATCTACAAGCATACGATATTTCCAGGTGTGGGTGAAGTGAGGATAGAAAGGAAGGACAAATACGGCGGCGATATAAGTTATGCGAGTTATAACGAGTTGGAATCGGATTATGTAAGCGGGAGGTTACACCCTCTGGACGTGAAGACAACTGCAGCAAGGTATTTAAACGAGATATTGGAGCCTATTAGAATCGCTAAGATATAAAATAGGTAACACTCCTCGCCATTTAGCTACCCTGTTCCTAAGTATTCCCTGACTTTATCGGCAGTCCCCACAGCCCCAAAAGCTTTAAAAAACATCATAGCCTCCGCATACGCCTTCACTTCAAGTTCGTGTTCCGTCTCTTCGGAAACGCCGTATATCCTACCTTTAAACTCCTTTATTGCAAACTTACTGTACGTACCAAAAATTTCGTTATTTTTAGTTATGCCCTTCTTTGCCGCTTCATCCCTGTATTCGTTCAAAGTCCAATTCACTATATCTTCATATAACCCAGGTTCAAATATTTCAAATACTTCCCATGCGAGATTTTGCCAGAACGTGCCAACGTTTCCTTTTAGAATCAACCCTTTAGGAAACTTCGTGTTTATGAATTTTAGCGGAGTGCCGGTGATGCCGTGCTGTGCAATCCTCACGTTAAAAGCTTCTATCGCCTTGGCTATCTCCACCGTTCGCTCTATATTTATTGAAACCTGCTCAATTAGATTCCCATGCTCGTCATATATATTCCCATGCGTTGACCCGTTGGCAATAGCCAGAACCTGGGGAAATATGCCCCGCTTGTGCAACTCGTTAATGAATGTAGTTGCCTCCTCAACCGTTGTAAGGACTAATCCGTCTTTATCCTTCTTCCCTATCTCTCCAACTTCTACTTCTAATCCAAACTCTCTTCCTGCCTTCTTTTCCTTAATGAAGTTAGCAAGCTCCGTGGTCACATCAATATTCCGCTGAAGTTGCCCTAAAACTGTCGTCGCGCTCAGATCAAAGAGAAAAGAAGCGTCTATTGCAAATGAAGTATATCCAGCAGCAATTTGTGCCTCTATTAAGCTCTTTAATTCTCTTACTTCGTCGTCCGTCCCCTTCTTTACTGTTATGTGGTCTGCATGTAGCGCCCACGCGGCAAAACCAACTTCCTTCGCAATACCACGAACGGCATTTGAAAAATCCTGTGGTGTCAAACCTGTATATCCACCGCTCAAATCGCTTTCTGATTTCGCAAGCTCGAAGATAACCGCTGCTCTCAAACTTTTTGCCGCTCTAAATATCCCTTTTGCAACGCCAGGAACGATCCTGGTATTTGCAGCCATTATAATCCCTTCTGTATTGTACAACGCCTCGAACATCTTATTTCCCGGTATTGGTCCAAATTCATCTCTTTCTTCCATCTTTTTCTCCCTCCCAATATAATTTTTTCTTTACAGTATCTTCGCCAACTTCTCAATTAGGTCTTTGTTTCCTATATATGTCGGAACTCGTTGAGTTATACTTTCCGGCACAATTTCCAGTATTGACGACTTACCATTAGTTGAAGCCCCGCCGGCTTGTTTCGCTATAAACGACATAGTATTGCTCTCGACCAGTAGTCTTAACTTCCCGGTTGGTTTAGTCGTTAGTGCCGGATATGCAAAAATTCCGCCATAGTGCAGTATTTGATTGAAGTCACCAACAAAAGACCCGCCATATCGTAATTTGTAGCCCCCCATTTCCAACTCTTCTATATATTTTCTAAATGAAGGCAGCCAGTCTTTTCGCAGCCCGCCTATGCCATATAACTTACCCGGCTCAGGAAACTTCATATTTTCTCCTCGTAAAACAAACCCCTTTTTTGTCTGTAAAAATTCATGGACGCCGTTCTGTGCCGTATAAACTAAAGTTGTTACTGGACCATATAAGATATACATTGCAGCTACCTGATGCTTTCCCGGTGCCGGCAAATCTTCTTTGTATATTCCCACTATCGTCCCAACCAGGTTGTTGCTCTCAATATTTGACGACCCATCTAACGGGTCCAGAGTGACATTAAACGTCCCCGCATCATTAAGTTTTACCAGGTCGGGCTGTTCTTCTGATACTAACGTTTTAACCAGACCCGATTTTCTCAATTCATCAATTATAAACTGATCTGCCCATTTATCTGCAACCAGTTGTAGCTCACCAAATACGTTTTTTGTATCTGCCTTACCCCTCCGGTATGGAAGTTCGTTACTTATCGTGTTTGCGATGCCACTTAGTTTAAGAATTAAAGAACCTAAATCGCTGTCAATCCCTTCCAAATGTTCTTTTATCGTTTTTGTCATCTGCATCATTATGAATGATATATCATCATATAATATAAAAGGATGTCCAGGAATATATTTATTGTATCTTTATAGATTCAGTAAAGTGAGGAAAGAGATGGCACGACCCTTTAAAGACATCGAGATAGAAGGCAAGAATACTGGCTCACTCAGGTCATACATTACAAATTACGAATCAGGAATATTTTTGCGAAGCAACTGCGAAGCGTTCTTTGGTAAAGCTTTCTTTAGAAAGGGTTAAAAATGGAAATCGAGAACACCTACTGCGAGGCATTCGATGGATTATTTGCGAGAATGTGCATAACCGCGAGAGACGAGAAGCGATTGAAGCGAGCAGCTTACGGCGCCACTGCATTGCCTTCCACTGTCTTTGGTGAATCGGAGGGCGGGATAGAGAAATGGTTGAAGGAGCACGAAACGCCAGACGGCAGGAAAGGAGCGCTGGTTCAACTATGGGTGAATTATGATAAAGGCGCCGTAAAGAAGCTTGAATACGAAATATCGAAACGAATACGGCAGGGGATACTGGTAGTGCCCACGACATCAGTCTTCAATGCGCTTCACGATGGAAAAATTGATACCCGGGATAGGATAGGGCATTGCGGCGATGGATACGAGACGATTGAGCGAAGGTTTGGAAGAGAAGTAATAGTAGTGCCGATAATGATGGGTGAATTCCTCGTGGAACGCTATTTGGGGTATAAGAAAGGAGTGATGGGAGGAAACTTATGGTTCTTTTGCGAAAGTTTGGATGCAGCGTTAGAAGCGGGAGAAAAAGCACTCAGCGCAATAAACAGGGTAGAAGGTGCGATAACGCCTTTTGATATTTGCGCTGCGGGTTCTAAACCGGAAACGAAATATCCTGCGATAGGTCCCACGACTAATCACCCTTATTGCCCCACGTTAAAGCGGAAAATAAGCGTGTCGAAAGTCCCGGAAGGTGTAAATTGCATTCCCGAAATCGTCATAAATGGTGTCTCGCTTGATTCGGTACGAGAAGCGATGAAAGCGGCGATAGGTAGTGTGCGTGATATTGAGGGACTGGTGAAAATATCCGCAGGGAATTATGGTGGTAAATTGGGGAAGTATAAGTTTTTTTTGAAGGAGATAGAAAAGATTTCGTAAAGCATTCATTCATTTATACATCCTCCCCTTCCCTTATCTCCTTCATCCTCTTCAACGCCGCAATCGCATCTTCTCGCTTCAAATCCTTTTTATCCGCAATCAAGAACTTCTTTAACCGTTCCAAAACCTCTTTTTCCACCTCACCTTCCGCAATGCTCAATACCCGTTCATAATCCCGCTCCGGGTAATACAACGACTTTGCAATGCTCAATATCTTCTCCTTCACCTCTTTATTTATTATCTTTCTTTCTTCCGCGAGTTCGAGATTGTATCGTATGTTCACGAGAGGCTCGGACAGCGGCTTGAACGAGTCCGGTTCAAAAATCAATGCGACTTCATCGTCGGAAACCAGTTCTCCTTTCCTGTAAAGTTCATATACCCTTCCAACACCCTCCATACCATAAGAATCAAGT
>JABUBN010000330.1_pt1 | contig 14003 bp, 14 predicted proteins | sample 7240341 | NCBI WGS metagenome assembly JABUBN01 (sample SAMN07256345, study PRJNA390944) | subsurface metagenome | isolation source: Methane hydrate marine sediment | place: Pacific Ocean: Eastern North Pacific, ODP site | reverse complement strand
AAGTAGTGAAATGGTATCATGAAACTTTACCAATATGTCAATGTCACTTTCCGGAGTTTCTTCTTGTCTTGCAAATGAGCCGAATATACCAATCCTTTCCGGATTATAATTATTCAGATAATTAATTATTGCATTATTTATCTCTTGTCTGTTCATATTGGAATACAAAGTTACATTTTAAATCATTTCAAGAAATTCCTTAGTGGTTATTATTAAATGTCTTAAATATTGTCTTATTATAAATGCTGGTACCGGATCAATATGTGCGGATAATGTTAAAGGACGATCAAGATCAGCCCTTGACCAATGTTCGTGTCCCCCCTTGGTTCTATTACATTTACATCCAATTTCAATAAGAAACTTTCGATAATCTCGTAAGGAAATATTACTTAATTTCTTTGTCATTTATTAGGTGGGAACAGGGAAAGGAACATCCTAATTAAATTTGTGAAATTCTTTTTCACGTATTATTTCACTCAAATATGTTTTATCCCTGAGTAGATGATCCAGGTAAGGTGGCTTAAATCTTTTTTGCTTTTTACTTCCGCTCATTTGCCACCCCAATTTTTCCATAAGCTCGATTAAACTTATTCTTCCTGTTAATTGAACGCAAAATTAGAAAAAAATGTTACTAATAATATTTAATATTTATAATTCGAAATTAAATAAAAATAATTTAAAAAATGGATTATAATTTCTCTATGCTCCTTTACTGGTTTTAAAAAATATGGTTACTTAATTTTTGGATCCGGATCCTGGCCAGCTACTTCAGCAATTTTTTTGCAATCAAAATCAGACAACTTTTTTAAATAGATATAGTTCAACAAAACCCCGACAACGTGAAAGTCAAATTACTTCAAGTCCATTACTGTTCTAAACCCGGGGATATCCAGGAAACCATGTCCGCTGACATTAAAGGCAATTACCTTCTTCTCACCCGATTCTTTGCACTTTAACGCCTCTTCTATTGCACAACAGACTGCATAGGCTGATTCCGGCGCCGGTAGCCATCCTTCTGTTTCCATAAATATCTTTGCATATTCAAAAACATGTTTTTCATCTCCCGGGTATGCAATAGTGTCAATATAACCCTTGTTTCGCAGCAAGCTAATAATTGGTGAACATCCGTGATACCGCAGTCCGTCTCCCTTAATCGGCTCCATATCAACCTTGTGTCCCAGTGTATACATCTTCAACATGGGTGTAATTTCTGCATAATCGGCAAAGTCGTATTCATATTTTCCCTGCAGGTTAGGAGCGACTTGACTCTGAGCTGCAATAAACTGTATCTTCTTGCCTTTCTTTAATACATCACCAACAAAAGGCAACGTAAACCCGCCGAAATTTGATCCGCCACCAAGGCATGCGATCATTACATCAGGGTAGTCGTCGAAGATTTCAAATTGTTTTTGCGTCTCCAAACCAATTATTGTCTGATGCATCAGGACATGATTCAGGACTGAACCCAGACAGTAGGTTGCTTCCGGGTCATTTCCGGAATCTTCCAGGCCTTCGGAAATGGCAATACCGAGTGAACCTACGTGCTCCGGATTTTTATCATATAATGTCTTGCCAAATTCAGTCATAGGACTTGGTGAAGCATAGACATCGGCACCCAGAAGTTTCATATAGAACAAGCGGTCTTCTTTCCAGTTATATACGCTGCGTACCCAGAAAACAGTACATTTCAAACCGGTTATTGCTGCCGCATAAGAAAGTGCAGTACCCCATTGTCCTGCACCGGTTTCCGTTGTAACCCTTTTAAATCCCTGCTTTTTTGCATACCAGCATTGTGCAAGTGCAGTATTTACTTTATGGCTGCCGGTCGGACTGAAAAATTCACTCTTATAATAGAGCCTTGCCGGTGTATCAATCCTTTTCTCAAGGTTTGTAGCCCTGAACAGAGGTCTTGGTCGACCGGCCTTTGAGTAGAGATCCATAATTTCATCCGGAATATCAATCCGGTTTTCCGTCGAAAACTCTTGATTAAGACATTCGCCAGTCATTAAATTGGCTAAATTTTGTATTCGTGAAGGACCTTCCTCAGGATCCATAGGAGGGGGCAATGGCTCTGGTAAATCAGGAATAATATTATACCACTGGTTTGGTACTTCATCGAATTTCAGGTTCACCATGTTATTTTTCATATTTAACTCTTTTTTTATTGTAATTTGAATTATTATCTTTTGGAATGGTAGTCAGATTTCACTTTATCTGTTTCCGTTATTATGCTTTGGGAGCAGGGGGTCGTGAGTTCGAATCTCACCACCCCGACCTTAATAATCAACCAGTTATAAGCATTTTTGTTTATAGCTGGTTTTTTATTTGCACACGATTTGATACGTTTTTTGGCTTCAAATCAATTTTTAAGACTATTGTTTTACTCAATTAAAAACTAAGCTATCATAAAAAAACTAATTACAATTTTAAGTTTGATCCTGTTTGTAACTTTGATTATTTCAAGTTGCAGCAAGGAAACAATTACCCCTGATGAAGAATATCCTGATAAAAAATATCTTGAGAGTTTTACTGCTTATATGATTCCTTATAAATATGGTCTGGCGAGTGAATCTGATAAGTACAAGTGGGAAATTGTTTTATTTAATCCGGATAGCACTATAAAAAAGAGAGCACACAGATCAACTCTTGGTTTTACAGCCTGGGATATTGCCTGGGATAGCGAAGAAAATTTTTATGAGAACGAAATGCTTAAAGAACAAATTGCATGGCATGGTTTAATTCCATGGACCGGTTCTCGGGAAAGGAAAGTATATAGTTATTCTGATAATCTGCTATCAAGTATTTATGTTTATGGTGAACTTGGGTTAACAGAAAAAGATATTTATGAATATTCAGGTAGTAATAAAGTCAGTCGTATGTTTCATTACAGCTTGTTTGACGACTTTGAAAATCCTACAATCCATGTTTATTCCTATGATACAAATGGAAATATGATAAGAGATAGTATTGACTACAAATATAACTCTTATGGGATTTTGGAATGGGAATACGATTCATTTAACAACATGATAAAAGAATCATATTATTCATCTTCATCCGGGAATACGTCTGTGCAGAAAATCAGAAAATACACCTATGATAATGAAGGTAAAATAATACAATATATATTCTCTTACTCGTTTAATTTTCAGAAATACCTGTATCAGTATCTGGATAATGGTTTAATTTCTCAAATAGATGTTTTTGAGTCTAAAAATGGGATTGATGGAAATTTTGAGCAAAAAGGGATTTTAAAATATGAATATAATTATAAAGATTACTCCCGATGACAACGTGGCACACGAATATGCTGCCATATACATTCCATATCTAAGATTTAAGGCACTATCTCATCAAATACATAGGAAAGGATACACCCGGAATAAAAGAGGTTAAACGCCAACTCAATAATATCAATACTTTCAGAGAAAAAAGGTGAAATTCAGAGGTATCCCGGTATCACTCGTATTGAGATGATTGCTTAGAAGTCAGGGAAATTCACCGAAATCAGGAACCCGGCTCGATGGGCATAGTAGAGATGATCAGCGACTGATCAGGCGCCGGGTACTGAGTAAAATATGAAAGTTTCTATTTTAAGCCGAGAGAACAACCTTCCGGACTCCAGCCACGCCCGGCATCATCCGGATCATCATCCTAAAGTTTGAATGGCATCAGGATTTGGCTTGCAGATCATGCCGCCCCTCAATGGCATGCCAGCCCCAAATCTTTGTTCGGTTTCAGTAATCTTAACTTTGGAATTTTTTTCCCAAAAAACATAATCATTCAGGTTGCTTGGGGATCCACCTGCAAAAATTGATTCTTGCTTATATTCTTTTAAAAATAGCTCAAGATCATTCAGAGATTTAGAGAGATTTTCCTGCAACCGGTACAACTCAAACTGGACTTCGGTTTCTACAAAGACACTCAGTTCCTGCCTTTTCTTTTCGAGCTCTTCCTTCGTCAATATGGCCTTACCTTGGCTAATTGTGATTTCGTTTGCTTGTATCTGGCAGGTTGTAAGCCCGTCCGATATTTTTTTATGAACGTTTTCAAATTTCAGAGACTGCTCTTTAATCCCTTTCAACAAATTTGCCTTTGCTATCTCGGAAGTTATCTTCATTCTCTCAATATCTTTTTCGAGTTGCCCCCTTAGTAACATCCATACATATCCCGTGCCCTCTTTAAGAAATCGGAGAAAAATTTCTTTGTTAAAGCTCAAATTATTTTCATTAAGCTGCCTGGCGAACTCCATAATATCCTGATTCTGGATATCCCTTTGTTTTTTCCAGGATTCAACAGCTGCTTCATCCCGGAATATCATTTTCTTTTCCATAGCTGTAATGTTTAAATGGACTCTAAGGGATACTTCTTATTTTGAATGGCGAACTCATCGACTTCCTGACGGAATTTGGCGCCGGTGTCTTTTTCTCCCAAAGTTTCAATTAGTGCGCCCAGCGTGAGAGCATTGTCTTCATCTATTTGTTTTATTACAGCCGATAGAATTACATTCTCGCTTTCCGATAATTTCTTAAGAGCTTGCTCCAAAGTTAACCCGGCTGCCTGGTATACATTCAAAATTTTGATTAAATCCTCAAGTTTTTTCATGATTTCTGTTTTTTAAGTTTTTAAATGATTGTATCAAATGCGTCGATCAATTACATTTTTTAATTTCTCTGCAGTTTCAATATGTTCAAATTCTTGAATTAACTCGGAAAGTGTCAATTTTTCCTTTCCGATTGTTTCCACAATTTCGCTCAAATCAATATTTTCATCTTCACGGAATTTCTCGCAGGCTAATTCTAAACTGAGACCTTTAGTTTGGCAATTTTTTAGTACTGTAATTAAATTTTGCATTTTGCTTTTATTTCTGGCTTCGTCGTCACGATATTTTTTGACAAGCTCGACCAATGAAGGTGAAACCTCCACAGCGACCTCCAACCGTTCGCTCCAACCTTCGGATACTTGTAACCAGAGTCGTTGGCTTCCTGTGCTGCCTGCCATCGCTGTATGATAAATACTAATCAAAACATCATCGCTAAGTATCCTCAGGGAGTTTTTTAACGGCTCAAAACTTAGTGTATCAATATGTTTGCTAATCGTATTTTCCGACAATTTACAATCTTTAGAAACTTCGGACTGTGTCGGTTTGCGGTGCAATTTTTCAATCAAATCTACGTAGGAATTCCGGATAATTAAATTGTTTAATTGCCATGTAATATTTTTCTTATTTTCCATTTTTCCTCAACTTTTTCCCAACTATTTGTTATTTTTTCGTTAATTAAGATTTTTTGTTAATATCTCTTTTAGTTCTATAAGTCTTTCAATATAAGGCTTGTACGTGGGATTGCCGTTTTGTGCCTTAACAATGGCCAGGTGACTATTAACAAATTCTTTAATATCGGTTATCACTTCACACCCATTTAGCCTTACCGGATTCCCTGGCAGGGTTACCGTCTTAAAGAATCGTTCCAGTTCTGCAATATTCTGTTCCCAGCTTTCGGGCTGTTCTTTAAATTCAATCGTACATAATGGTTCAGGGTAAGAAAAAAAATGTTTTGTTAGGGGTTCACTTTTTTCACTTTTCGGAGTTGGTTTTTGTTCAGGATTTATTTTAATTGGTAATCTCTCAACTTCACATTGGTTTGCTTGTTTTCTGTTTTTTTCAAAATCTTTTTTTTCTTTTTCATAAAATTCCAAAATTAATTTCTCTTTTTGTAACTCATTTAATGAAGAAGAAGAATTTCCTTTTAAGTTTTTTCCTGTATGTACTAAATAGTTCTCTTGTTTGGTTGAATTTTCATTTTTTTTGCCGTTGACAACCTCGCTGGAACGTTCTTGTTTTGAGCCTGTTATCCGTTGACTTTTTTTGTTTTTAGCCGTTGCAAAACCGTTGACACTTTCGTTATAACTGTCTGATCCTAAATACAAAAACCGTTGAGCTTCCAAAACTGTTATTCTTGTGGTAAATCTCATATTCTCGATTCTAATATACCCTAACTTTTTCAAGCGCTTTAAATAATAATTTGCTCTGTCCTTTTTGACATACCACCTGCCCGCCCAAGTACTGATACTTCTTAAGGATTGAAACTTTTTGCACTGGAAACATTTACCATTAATATACACAGACCTGGGTTTGTCGTTCATGCTAAGGGTTCACCTAAAAATTAAATCCGATTTTATGAAGGAAAAATTGTGTAATTCCATTGCGGATGAACCTCGTGGTATTTTATGTTGATTTTTGCCATCTCATCATCAGAAATTTTTATTCCCTTTTCATATTTTGTTTCATCTAAAATAGCTTTTACACTTAAGCCCGTTTTGGTTTTCGTTGTGTTAATATAGTTTAGAATTGTTTCATAATCTTTTAGTGGTTCACCTGCCCAATTTTTACTGATTTCACTGAATAATCGGTGTTCAACAGGATTGTATTTCGAGGTTCCTGGAGGATAGTGACAAACAGTAACATTTATTCCGTATTGATTGCACAACTTTTTTTGAATTGAGAATTTCCATAATTTGTTTTTTGAACCATTGCTCCCCCCGCCATCAGCAAGTATTAGCAAGGATTTATGTCCTAGTTCTATGTTACGCCCCTCCATATTCCACCATTTATCAATTGCATTTACTGCAAGTTCCGCGGTATTATAAGAAACCCCTCCTACAACGAAACCAGTATTGGTTTTAATATTATAAATACCATAAGGGATAAATACCCCTGATGCTAAACTCAGAAAGTCATACACATTTACTTCTTTAGGATTCTTGCACCATGTAGCGCCTTGATTTTTAAAATTTCCAACGAGTTCCTTTTTTTTGGAATCCACACTTATCATTAGATTATTTTTTGTAATAAAAGATTCTCGCATTTGACCAATGTAAATAAATTGCCGGTCTCTTTTTCTTCGCGATTCAGGTGTGGACTTTTTAGGGTTTGATTCAATTTTTTTATAATTAACTTTTAATGAATAGCCCATATCCTTTAACAACCTTCCAATTGTATCTGCACTTACATATATACCTTCACCAAGAAGTTCATCTGCAATTTTTTGTGTAGTTGTTTTTGTCCATTTTATGCCTGTAATAGGATCGCCCGCGGTGTCATATTTAAGTAGGTGTTCTATTTTTTCAATTATTTCAGGAGTTTTTTTTTATTTCATGCCTTCCTGCTCCATGTTTGCGTACTCTATCTTTTTCAAAATCAGTACTTATTAATTCCTTTCTGCCCTTACTAACTGTTTCAGGATCGGTTTTTAATAATTTTGATATTAGTTTATCGCCTCCATGTCCAATTTTTAATGATTCCAAGCCTGCATATAATCTTCTTTGCCTTTCGTCCAATATACTGTAAAACAATATAATTGCCGCTTTTAATTCATCAGTAATAACATGGCTTGATAGTTTTCCAATATTTAAAACTGTTGTCTCATTTTGTGATTTGCGTATGATTATTTGTTGTTTCCTGCGTGGAAAATATTTTGCAAAATATACATATTCCCCTCTATATTTCTCCCTGTACAATTTGTCTTTTTTATATAGTCCTATTAGTGACAGCTTAGCATCAACATGTAATTTATTCTGTAAGTCTTTTGCTGTATATCCGGATACGGAATTATTTATAAGGTGATAACATGTATTAATTAGGGTATCAAATTCTGAAAAATATACCGACTTATAACTCCATAATCCTTCTTCCGAAAATTTAGCTATCGATTCAATTGTATAATATTTTCCCTTATGAGAATAACTGGTAATGTAGGATAAATCTCTAAGCCTGCGAATAATGGTCATCCTTGCTGTGCTATTAAGATATTCACAAATTTCTTTAAAAGTTACTATCTTCTTTGATAAGATTAATTCTTTAACCTTTTGTTTGTCAGAGCTTTGCATGCTACGGATTGGTATAATTAAACTTTTGGTTGCAAATATAAGTATAATTGTACCAATTTGCAAATAACAATAAATCATTTACCAATATATTGATATACAAAGATAAATATTTATAATTGTGCCGACTAAAGTAAACAATAAGATGGTATATTTATGCTCTAAAATCCGATTTTATTTTGCGGTGAGGACTTAGTAAGTTAGTGGGTTAGTAGGTTAGTGGGTTAGTAAGTTAGTGGGTTAGTGAACCTGCCAGGGTCTGTGGGCAGGCTTGCAGGGAAGGGTGACCTGGCAGAGTTTTCCCGAAGGGATGCCCGCCCGACCGAAGTCATTCGGGCAGGCCTGTGGCAGGAAAACCTGCCTGCCCGCCGTAGCATGCGAAGGCGGGGCAGAGTCTGTGAAGGATACGGGGAGAAAAGGAGACGGAGGGACTGAGTGACTGGGAGAATTTAGGGATTTCGGATTAAGCTGGAAGCAGGAAAAGCAGGCAGACAGAAGGCAATGAAATTGTTAATAAAGTAAAATAATAAAGATAATGGTTCTATGCTGCAGACAAAAGAAATTTTACACAAAAGTAATTACCCCGGAGGGGTAAAACAACAATAGCCCAGGGTAAGCGGAGCGCAACCCGGGGAAAATGAACATATAAAGAAAAAGTGCCGGAATTACCGGTTTTGATTAGTGTTACAACCGTTTCATCCGGCGTAAGTAGCCGATAGCTTTTTCGGAGTAAGCTTCCCGATGCCGATAGTGAGAATAGCGAGACTATAGTTTGGCTTGAATTTTCCCTTACTTTCGAGTATATTACAAAAAAAGACCATTCAAATTTAAACGGTAAAACTGAAGAAGTTGGGAAACTTTTAAATTATATGATTGAAAATCCTGAAAGATATATGACAAAATCTTCCTAAAAAAAACTATTGTAAGTCCTTCCGGTTGTGAATAGCTTTCAAATTGTATCTTTGACATATTGAGCACAGCATAGGTGAATGTTTTTGGTTGTAAATCAGTATGTTAAGGCAAAAAACGGGATAATAAAAACTGTGCTCAATTTAAAACCGGATAGCAGATGTTATTCGGTTTTTTTACCTTATAAATTGGATTTATACGTTTCTTTGAAAAGAAGAATAGCTAAAAAAGTTCTAACTGCTGAAGGGTATCAGGTTTTTCTGCTTCTTTTTGTCCTATAAATACCTCTATCATACCAAATTGTTTATCGGTTAGCTGAAAAATGCAAACATGACCGTAAGGTGGCAAATTACTCCGGGTTCGCCCGATGTGTACCTGTGCATTTTCCCTGCTGGCACAATGACGGATATAAATGGAATATTGGAACATGGTGAACCCGTCTTTTTCCAGATTTTTCCGAAACTTTGTATAGTTTTTTCTATCTTTTTTGGTTTCGGTTGGTAAATCGAAAAATACAAATACCCACATGATCCTGTATTGATTAAGCCGGCTTAATTCACTCAAAACCCGGGTATTTTAAACTACGAGTAGTGCCCGCAAAACATTGGTGCAAACTGGCTGTCGTTTGCTGGCTAGCTATCATTAAGGGACTTTGCTTTTTATTGATAACCACATCAACCACAGGCAACTGCAATAAGGCTTTTTTAACTTTGGGCGATAATTCATAAATATCGAGACGTTGTTTCAGCAGGTTTAACACAAGATGATCTACAAAAGGCCGGAAAGGTTCCATAATATCATCGGCCAGGCAATAGGCATTGTACTTATTGTGATGGTGAATACCCAAGGTAGGCAACATGCCTGATCCCACCAGGTTGCGAGCGATGACTGCCCGAAGTATGGCATAGCCGTAATTGAGCAGATTATTGGGTTCAGGGTCAAATCTTCCCCGTGTAAAATCGTCAATTTCTGCCTTGAACAATTTTTCCCAGTAATAAGCAGCCGCTCGTCCTTCGTAGTTCTCGGGATCACCGCTGCCCACTTTACCGGCCCAATACTTCATATTTTCCACTTTTTCGCCTTGTTGTTCCAATAGATAAGCCTGATTCATAATCTTGGCCTTAACGGTTTGCTGCCACAGGTTCTTTTTCAGCGGTACACTGGCATTAATTTGAGCAGTAAACCGTTCGGTTTGGATATGATTGCCTTCCAAATTCAACATCAGCCCTTGTGGAAGGTGTTTTTCATTGCAAGTAACCATTGCCACATTGTTGTGCAATAATTTGGTCATTAAACTTTGTGTGTAGGTTAAGCGATAATGATCTAAGATCACCACACCAATATCTTCAATAGGCACTTTTGCCGATGGCTTTTCCTTGTCGGGAAAACGAGCGATCAGTTGTTCGTCTTTGGTGCTTAGATAAGCCTCGTTGCCGAAATAGAGGGTGCGTTTGATCATCGGATTACGTTTATTATTTTACCCAAACGGTTAATCTGGAGTTTCCAGCAAATTTCTTTAATCATATTTTCTTCTTTCGTTATTGCCCGCTCCATCTTATTTAATGGAGAAAACTCATATTTATTTATTATGGTTGTTGCAATGTCGTTTCTAATAAACATGCATTGATTCCCTGTACAACTCACCATTTTATATATTCTTTCAACCTGCTCTTTTATTAAATTGTTAAAATCTACCAACCCCGTATTATCTATTTCTTCTTCGGTAGGAACATACACCAAATTGTTTGGAGACAGAGCGAATAAGAAACGGCCTTTCTCATTATTTACCGGGATGGGAGTTCGTTCCTCTTCTGGCAAATGAGCTATCTGCTGTTGGTGCGCTATTACTTCATTGAAAGGAACGGTCTCATAATTTCGGTTGCCGTTTTCATGTTCGTAAATAGCAAAAAAGAGGTTGGTGCCTTTGGCAGCTTCTACATATTTGCTTTTTTTATTCCCGGTTTCGCCCACTGCAAAGCGGCTTCCTGCTTCATAGATTCGAACCTTATAGAAAGGTTGGTGAAATTTTTCGTTATTGAGTTCCCTTATATTTTTATTCATATCTTTTTTCCCCTCTGGAGAAAAAGCGAGTTCTTCGGGCGGAATAATCTTACCTTTTTCATCCATTTGGTTTTGGTATTTTTCCTGTTCTAAATGCCTAATGAGAATTTTCTGAATACCAGAATCTGTTACGCTTTTTTCTATTTTAGCCTTTGTGAATGAGGTGTCTAACTCTACCCGACTTGCCGTTCCTTCAACCCACTCATAAATGTGCACCCGTTCCACTTTCTGATCATTAATATGAATCGGGTTTGCTTTAAAGTATTTTTTGAGTTTTGCTATATCCTTATTAAGTTCTTTATATCTGGTAATAACGATTTTTCGGATATTGTGGTCAATGATCATTCCCGGATTTTCCAAAACCTTGTTAATGGTAGCGGTTTTACCCCTGTCCGTTTTTATGGTTACCTTTCCATAGATTGTTTCTTTGTGCAACGGTTTCCTTATCGACCAGTTCTTCCCCATTTGGTTAACCAGTTCTTTTTTTATCGAACCGTCTGTTTGCTTCACCCATTTTTGGTGCCTATTTGCGGTTTTATTGATTACCCGAAGGTTTTGCTTAAAGCTAACCACAGAACTTTGCAAAGCTTTGCGGGTTTCCTGTGTAATTGTATCCCAGGGTTTATAAAACATCCATTTGTAATTTCCGTTTTCATCAGGTTTGGTTTTATAACAAAGGTTGTTTCGCAAATCAAAACGGATTTTTTGTTTTTCTTCTTTATTTTTGCCTTTGCGAATGTGGCTTTCATTGTTCAGGTAATTCACATGATTTGTCGTAGCACAGGCAATTACAAGAGCATCCAAAGCATGATGTCGGTGGTCAATCCGCTTTTTGGAAAATCCTTTTTGTTGTTCTAAGGGTACTTCGGGCAAAAACTTTTTTGTATTAGGGTTTATCTTGCCAAAAAATTGTGTTTTGGTCATTTCATTCAACCGTATGAAGCGTGGAGTGATGATGTCATTCCAAACATCATTTAATCCCCAATCCTGTTTCAATCTTGCAGTAACACCCCCGGTACACGGTATCACTTTTTTAGCTCTGGCTTCAGTTTCATCTTCTTCCCTAACGATATTGGAAAGCAAGCCCATAACCAGTTTGCTGATATATCGAGTATCGTTTATTTGCCTTTCAATGAATTGCTCAGGAATATCTTCCATCAGGAGTTTTTTCTTTTTGGTTGGGTTGTTTTTATATCGGGTTTTTACAAAATTTTCATATGCTGCTGTTTTAAGAATTTCCGCTGTTTCTCCATTTACTAATGTTACCTTTTGTCCACCATGATTTTTGATTAATTCAAAACCCAATTGATTGTCTTTAAATTTATTAATTTCACTTTCACAAATCACTTTATTACTAAAGGAGTCGTCAAAATAACGACTTTGTGGAATGACGTGCTCTATCTCGTATGCAAGAGTGAAAAGTTTATTTAGCGGAATCATTTTATTGGTATAGGGTGAACGGTAGTGCTGTTCCAACCATGCTTTATAGCGAATTACATCACTTTTTGAGGGTTGAGATAGTTTGCTGATTTTTCCAATGTCATCAGGTATATCCACATTGCTTCTTAAAACACCTTCTTCGTAAATTTTCAATAACTCTTGTTGAGAAGGAGAATAAGGACGTACATTTTCAACAGTTGCATCGTTTGCCAGTTCCAATAAAATCGCCTTAATACGAAAGTTGGTGTTTTCGTTTTCAGCGTTGATCTTTGATAATCGTTCTCTTTCAGCATTAGTGTTTTTCATATCTCTTCCGAGCTCAATATGGATCTCATCAAAGAAGGTTTAATGTCCTTTCCCCATTTCCTGCCAAATATCTCGCACAGTACGCAGGGTTTCGGTAACTACCTGTTCTACAATTGGATTTCGTAGCGAGTGTTGTTTGAATTCTTTAAGGTATTTATCAATATCATTTGGTGTTTTCCAGTATCTTGTTTCAGTTAGTTCTGAATGTTTCCCATAAGCGGCATAACAAGCAACATGCAACTCCAGCCCTTTGTAACTTTCAATATCATCATCAATATTTTCAAGTTTTGATAAAAGGGAAGTGTTAATTCCTTTTTCGGAATCTGTTTTTGATCTTAATTTGTCAATGACACTTTTAATGTTGGAATGGTAGGAATCAATATGCCTTAGCATTTCGTCTTCTCTCCAATATTTCCCTATTCGCATCAGAGGCAGTAATTTTTTTATTGCCTTTGCAGAATAAGAGCCGTATTCTTTTTTGAAAGGAGGGAACTTTCTAAATACTTCCGAAAAAGATTTCACATCTAAATCGTGGTTTTCTGCAAAGGATTTCAGCGCTTTTTCGATTTCCATTTTATCGTTCACCGAGTATAAAATATGCCAAAGATGTTCTTCAGTTTCCCTGGTTAAAAAGTCGGCAGGAACATTTATCACCTTTACCAACCGGTTGAGAATCTGTGCATGTGTTTCATTGCACGGATAAGTTTTATCCTCCACAAAATTCCATCGGTGGGTTTTATCATTCAATCCAAAATGTTTAAGTAAGGCCTTTTGATTAACTTCTTTTCTCTCATTCAAAAACTCAAAGAGTACCTCATAATCATTTTCGCTTTTCAGGTAGAGTTCCGTAACCGGCACATCTATTTCCAGCTTACCGTTTACTTCTTTTTCTTTTGCATAAATTTTCAGGTTTTTCACCCACTGCCATACCCTGAATTCCTGAAACAAAGGATGAGATTTGGCAATGCATTTAATTCCAACGGTTTCTTTTTTTCCATCTTTAATAAAAGTCCGGCTTTCAAAACGACATTCACTGATTTCCGATTTTTTTGTTTTAAGCGGACGTTGGTAGAAAATAATATCATCCAAGAAGAGATATATAAAATCGCGTCTGGCTATATTTTGCCTGTGTGCATCATTGTGCCGATATAGTTCATTTAAACAAGCTTTGTATAATTTTTCATCTTTTAATTCAGGGTGGAGTTGGAGTTGGGTCTCAAGAATGACTTTAAGTTCTTCTTTGTAAAACTTGCGCTCAATTACTCTCACCAGTTTACCTTTAATTTTTTGATTGGGATTTTGCAGTAAAGTATCGTAAATATAAGTACCAACATGCTTATTGCTTTGTTCGATATCGTGTTCGGTTTTCTTTTTTACCAAAGTCCAATCATCTTTCTCCGCTT
>JABUBN010000329.1_pt1 | contig 14007 bp, 16 predicted proteins | sample 7240341 | NCBI WGS metagenome assembly JABUBN01 (sample SAMN07256345, study PRJNA390944) | subsurface metagenome | isolation source: Methane hydrate marine sediment | place: Pacific Ocean: Eastern North Pacific, ODP site | reverse complement strand
GACCGCTTTTATGATTTGCAAGGGTGCCAGGTTAAGAAAAATGACTATGGACAAAATTAAACCTGGTAGGATTATTTTCTGGTTGGTAGGCGAGAGCTTAGCGAGATTGGCTGAGGACTTTTACCAGGCCGGAGAAGTGGGAGCATTAATTTATCGGGATTGTGCTCTGAATTTGAAGCATGAGATTTATCGATTTCAAAGGAAAAGTGAGGATGAAGGAGGAGGGAGATGAGACAAGAAAGCCAAGAAGGACTAACTAAATTTTTTAAGGCGATATTCGAAGGAACTACCGGGTGCATAGATATTAGAACATTTATTCATACGAGAAAAAAGGATAAAATTGAGACTAAACAGAGAGACCACTTTTTTATAAATATCAAGGAATTAAAAGATTTAGTTAGAATTATTGGTAATGAAAATTTTACTAAAGATAGGAATGTCCATTTTGGGGTGGCGCCCAGAGTAATAGCCAGGGGAGGAGTAAAACAAACAGGAAGTGAAAATGATGTAAAAATCTTAAATTGCATTTTTGGTGATATTGATTGCAAGCGGGAAAGTGATCCTAATTTACCAACCAAAAAAGAGAGCATAAAGAGAATAGAAAAATTCGAATTGCCCCCGAGTATTATAGTGGATTCAGGCTTGGGCTATCAGTGTTATTGGCTTTTAAAAAGCCTTATACCAATTAAGAATAAAAAGATACTTTTGCAGACAAAGGGGGTTCTGAAAGGTCTGGCTATCGCAATAGGTGGTGATGTTGCCGGGCAAGATATTAGCCATCTTTTAAGAGTGCCGGGGACACTTAACTTAAAGCCAGAATGCCCAAAAGAAGGACTGGAAGTTAAGATAATAAAATTCGAACCAAACTTAAAATATGGGGAAGAATTTAAAAAATACATGGTAAAGATCGAGGATGTACAAGGCGTGGACATCGATATTAAGGATGTACCAATACCTCCGAGATTTGAAGAATTACTAAAGAAAAATAAGAAGCTGCAAAATACATATTTAACCAGGAGCAGGCCGGACCTAAGCGATCCGAGTGGTAGTGGCTATGATATGGCCCTGGCAAATCTTTTAATAAAAAATAAATTCACTGATTCGGAGATCGCGGCAATTATAAAGACTTCTAAAACTGGCACAAAAAAGAAGATAACTCCATCATATTTGAAAATAACGATTAAAAAGGCAAGAGCTTTTGAAAAGAAAAAGAAGCAAAAAGAACCTGGACTAAAAACATTTCCACCTGGATTGATCCACTTAGTAAATGATGATGGAGTTAAAAAATATCTATTCAAAAGTGAAGCTGGTAATTTAGTAATAACGGAGACTTGGACCGATGGAGCGGGGATAGTTTATAAGCCCAGACAAGACTTGCCGATCAGTTACGCTTCTATGGAAGTCCTCAAAATAAATAAAGAGATAGACTGGGCTTCCTCTCTGAGAGGTATAGAAAAATATATTAAAGATCATTTAGAACTACCAGATGAGATATACTATTTAATTTTTGCTCTATGGATAATGCATACTTATCTAATGGAAAAAACTGACCTTACTCCCTACTTATACTTCGTTGGTCTTAGAGGAACTGGGAAAAGCAGAGCAGGAAAAATTGCTCAAAAGTTAGCTTACAAATGCTTCCCATCAGTCCTCCCTTCTCCTGCAGTTTTGTTTAGGGCTTCAGATTATTTTGAGAATGCTTTGATAATTGATGAAGCAAAATTTTGGGGGAGCGATATGGATAAGGATTTGGCCAGGATAGTAATGAGTAGATATGAGAGAGGGATGACTGTTCCCAGAGTAAATCAGGATAAAAAGGGAGAAAATCAGGTTGAACTTCATAATGTATTTGGCGCCTTAGTAATCTGTACTGAGTCTAATATCCCTGAACCAATTGAAGATAGGTGTATTAAAATTCAGATGCAAAGGAACATTTCCCCATCAGTAGAGGATGATTGGAATTTGACTGAAGAACAGAGGTCGATAGATCTGCTAACTCTATTTAGAGCAAGATTTTACAATGAAGAATTTCCTAAACATAAAAGGATAGCCCGAAGGAGATTGGGACAGATATTAAATCCTCTATACAAAATCTTATTATTAGCTGATAAAAATAGGGCAAAAGAGTTTGATGGATTTATTAAGAAAGAAGAGACTGGCAGAGCAGGAGATGAAGCGACTTCAGATAATGCCACTATAATTAGCATCTTAATAGACTTTTACAATGAGGGGGAAGATATAGTTGCTACTCAGGATATTGCAAAAACGTATAACCAGGATATTGAAAATCTTAATTTCCAGATTCCCCCAAAGTCGATGGGTTGGAGGATGAAACCTTTTAACTTTAAGAAAAAAGTAATAATTAAATGGAAACAAAATAATAAACCTGGTTGGATAATAGACAGGGAAACTTTAATCGGATTAGCAGAAAGATTTAGTATTGAGACTGAAATTATCCCACAAGAAGAACATCTTGAAAAAGTCAAAGAGGAGACCCAATTGAGTATACCAGATTAAAACCTATTATGTTTATTATGTTTCTTATGTTTTTAAATGAATGGGGGGTTAGGTTTATTAAGTTTTTACAAACCTATATCAAAATTGTAATTTATATATAATATATATCTATATATATAGGGGTTTGTAGAAACAAAAGGGTTTGATGGGTTTTCTCCAAAAAAACACAGATTTACTAATATACACCCATATATGTTTACCCTTATACCAGAAATAAACATAAGAAACATAATAAACATAATAGGAGGGTTTGAAGAAAGAGAGCAATGAGAAAAAATTAATAAAAAAAAGGAGATAAGAAAATGGGAGAACTTGAAAGAAGAGAAGAAATTCAAAAAGAGAGACTTGAAAAAATTAAAGGACTAGAGAAATCAAATATTGAAGAGCTTAAAGAAAGATTAGAAAAATTAAGAGAGGATTACAGGTTATGTACTATCAAATTAAGAGAAGATATAAAAGTATTAGAGCGGGCAATTAAAGTAAAAAAAGTAATTGGTATATATGAAAAAAAAGGATTCGAAGGTGTATATGCGTATGCCCTTACTGAAAAGTCGTGCCATCGTGATCCAGAAGAAGGAGGGAGATATACGGAAGATGATTTTCCTTTCTAGTAGTCTAAGCGAATTTTGAATAATAAAAACTAAATTTTAAAAAAAATGAAGGAGGAAAAAAAATGCCAAAATATCAATGTGAAAAATGCGGAGCGTTATTTGCTGGCTGGGCAGTAAAAGGGATTTGCAGGGTTTGCGGTGGCGAACTAAAATTGATACCCCGGGCAAAATACTATGAAGAAAGCAAAAAGCAGGGGTAAAGCGTCAAAACACGAAGGCGAAATAAGCAAGGTTTAGGAGAAAAAGCCCTCAATTTTTGTAGAGGTCTTGTAGAGCTATTTATAAACAGGGGTCATTTTAGGGCTTTGCGATGTAAAGCGTCAAAACACAAAGAAGGCAATCTTAAAAAGTCTTTTGTTTATAAGGCTTTCAAAAATTTAGAATTAAAATATTATAGACTTCTGGCGTAGAATGGCGTATTCTACGCCAAAACATTTGACAAAATATCTTCTATCCTTTATAATAATGATAGAAATTATGAAGGAGGATATAGAAATGAAAAGGCAAAAGACCCCAGTAGTTTTGACCAGGGAAGAAGTAGAAAAGTTAATAGAGGCAGGAGCAGGCCTGGAAGAGCTTTATAAGGAGAGGCTAAAAGAAGAGAAACTAAAAGATTCAAAGTCTCTGAGCTATTTGAAGAATAGTATCTTTATGACCATACGAGACCAGGCCATTATCAGGCTTTTGTTTTCTACCGGAATCAGGAATAGCGAAGCCTGCAACCTAAATGATGAGGATATCTATTTTGAAGAGAATAGAATCAAGATCAGGCAGGGGAAGAGAGGTAATGATGAATATCAGCCTTTGACTAAAGATGAGACCTGGAAGGAGCTAAGAAGATATTTAAGGGCTAGGAGAATCTTTAAATATAATAGAGGGAACGCTTTCTTTATCGGGAAGAGTGGGGAGAGGGTCAGGCCCCGGGCGTTGCAAAGGTTTATCAAACATTACGGAAAGCTGGCGGGGATCAAGAAGCAAGTTTATCCTCACATCTTAAGACATAGCTTTGCAACAGAATATCTAAGAACTACCAGGGATTTGAGGCTAACTCAGAATGCTATGAGGCACAAGAACCTGATGAGCACAGTTATCTATACTTATGTCTCAAAAGATGATGTGGCCAACGGGCTGGAGAAAGCGAAATTATAGGGATGTGGCTAAAAGGACAGGGATAATTATTTACTCAATTAGAAAAGAAAAGAAAAGAAAAGAAAAGTTAAAAGGGGGATAACCAAGTGGGGAAATTAGAAAGAACAATATTGTGGATTTCAGTCGTAGTTGGTGTAGTAATTGCGATTATTGCTCTAGCGATATCTCTGCACAATTTTGGAAGAATTAATCAGAACGAAAAGGTCATAAACATAGTGGCTGAAACACAAGAATATATAGTCGAATGGATCAAATGAGATTTTCAAATTAACAGAAGTCAAGAACATTTTTTATTAATATAATTAAATAAATTTATTGATAACAAAGTTGGAGGGGATCGCAAAAATAAAACTGTGCGTTTTATAGTCTAGTCAAGTTAAGGGCTTATTCTCTCCAGAGTTCTCTCTTAACAAGACTAAAAACGGTCTCCTCCAATAATTCAAACGTTTGCATAATTGACTAAAAGAATACAAAAAAAGTGTGCTGCTATTCCGTGAGAAAAAAATCGGGTAGATTTAGGTGGTGATCATAGAAATGAAAAAATTAGTTAGTGATTTTTTAAAGCTGGCCTGGAAAAATAAAGACGATGAATTAGTAGATTCCGATAATGATCATAAATATAAGCTGGCCAGGAGATTAAAGAATAAAATTCTCGACCACAGGCTGATCAGAAAAATATAGTAAAAAGCTATCCCGGTGATCCGGACTTTCTGACGGGAGTTTACCGGATTGCCGTCCCCTGCTCCCCTTTTTTGATATAGCCTGAGGGGAGCAGGGTTCACTTAATCGAAGAGGAACAAAATATGTTTAATGAATTCGAGATTAGAAAAATAGTAGAATCTTGTCTTACGGAATTGAAGGATAAAATGAAGGAGCAAGACGAAAAAATTTCCAAACTGGAGAGAAAATTAGAGATTTTTTCTTCCAGAACGCCAGAATGTGGCGAAAATCTAAAATTGCCTAAATAACGCAAAATTAAGGCTTTTTGTGGGGTCGGAATTTTGCAGGTAGAATCATAAGCGAGGCCTCAAAGAAACGCCACCACAGCGATTTGTGAAGGTCTTTTTTGAGGGATTCGAGAAAAAAGGAGCTACTATGGGAGATTCGCATAAATTTGCAGGCAAAAGTGAAGAGGGAAGGCAGCACCAGCAAAATAATTTGAACCGGACCGGCAAAAAGAATTATTACTTGGAGCCGGATTGGAAGAGTGAACTACTGCAAAAAATGGAAGAACGGAAATTAAAGCAGGCCGGTAATAGATTTTTGAGGGCAAAAAGAGCCTTAGTCGAGCCACCAAGTTTAAACAATCCAGAATATGCAAACGATATCATTAAATTTGCTAACGAGCAATTCTTTATCGAGACCAGGCGGCCTATCCAGATTGAGAGATGGCAGGAAGAAAAGATACTGAAGCCCTTATTCTCGAAGCAATACCATCTAGGAGTCATAAGTTTATGCAAAAAAGATGGCAAGTCAACTTTAGGGGCAATTATAGCTTTACATAAGTTGCTCTATGGTCCGGACTTTTCAGAAATTTATCTTCTGGCCAGTGATCTGGATCAAATAACAACGACTATTTTTTCTAAAATTGTTCGGTGTTGTGAGCTAAATCATAGGATGTTAAGCAGGCTATCTATAACTCAAGATACGATTACCTATGATCCCCGAGGGTCTTTTATTAAGGTTTTGCCATCAGAATATAAGGGGAGTTTCGGCAGCAATGCTGCCCTGGTAATATTCGATGAGCTGTGGACTTATGATCAAGAGAGAGCCAGGAGACTTTATGAGGCATACACTGAGAACCCGACCAGGCCAGATTTTTTAGTTTTAGTTCTTAGCCATGCCGGTTATTCCCGTGATTCTTTATTATACGAGCTATACGAGATAGGCACGAGCGATAAGAAACCGGATGACTATTTTTTCTTATGGTCGCATAAGAATCTGGCTTCCTGGAAGACACCAGAATTTTTGAAAAGGCAGCGTAATAAGCCGGGGATGAGGCCAAATCTTTATAAACGGCTTTACGGAAACCGCTGGACTGAGGAGGAGGATTCATTTTTGACCGATGAAGAATATTCTCGATGTGTGATAAAGGAGCTCAGGCCATCTTTAGGAGATAGGGATTTATCAATTTGGGTCGGAGTCGATGCCTCAGTTTCGGGAGATGCCTCAGCGGTGGCTGCGGTCACCCGGACAATACCGGGCAAAATTAGATTAATAGGCTATCGGGTTTGGCAGCCTACCAAAAAAAGAAAAATGGATTTAGAGGCCACCATCGCTAATTATTTGCGAGAACTAAATCAAAACTTTACCTTAATAAAGATAGTTTATGATCCGTACCAATTACATCAGGTTATGCTAAATTTAAGAACTGAAGAAGGACTGCCGACAGAGGAGTTGCCACAATCGCAAAATAACGTTATAGCCTATTCGCAATTACTCTATGAGTTAATTCGTTTTCAGAATCTCGAAATTTATGAGAATAAGGAATTAAAGGACCACTTTAAAGCAGCCAACTTTAAAGAGAGCGATAAGGGGATCTCCTTAAAAAAGAGAGGAAAGGGTAAGATAGATTTATGTGCAGCTTTAGGAATGGCGGCTTTTTCGTGTGTCGGATCAAAACCGGTGAGACCAGGCAAAGTTTATGTAAGTGGTGATAAAATGATGGAGGAGGAAAAACATATCGAAAAAGAGCCTGCAGTTGCTAATGTGGGTCGAATCTACATAATTTAGGGGAGTGATAGATATGTTTGAAAAAGTTAAGGACTTTTTTAGTAAAGAAATAGAAGGAGATGGAGCTAAAGAGGGAGCGAAAATAGAGGAAGGCAAAGTCTATATAGTCACCACTAAGGATATATTTCCCTTTTCTGAACTAAAAAAATACGAGTTTAAAAAATCTTCAAAACAACTGGAAGAAAAAGAAACGAAATGGCTTACTGTCGGGAATTTATTGTCGAAGCTGTATAGCCCAAGCAGCTTTATCCGGTTATATGAGCACCAGCCAGTTTTAATGGCGGCCATAAATCAGATTAGCGAAGATATTTCAGGCACCGGTTGGAAATTAGTTTTGCGACCGGAGCAAGAAGAGAATTCTGAAGAGAAGAAGGTGATTGAGAAATTTTTGAATAATGTGAATCCAAAGCAATCCATTAAAGAGCTACTTTACTGCTGTTTTGTGGATTACTTACTATTAGGAGGCCTAAATATCGAAGTTTCGAGGTTCTTTAATGGACGAATAGCCGAACTTTTTCACGTCCCAGAAAAGACCTTATACGTCCACAAGTCATTAAAGAGATTTTCGCAATATTATGTAGGCAAGTCGGCCTGGTTTGTACCCTACGACCCCGATCCAGAAGAGAGGCTGAATATCCATGCAGAAACTGGAGTGAAGGGGAAGTGGGATTTTGAGACCCAGGGACACGAACTAATTCGACACATTAATTATAACCCCCGGAGCAGCTTTTATGGTTTGGCGCCCCTAACCAGTGCGATCAGTAGCATCTTGAATCTAATCGAATCATCGCAATTTCATCTTTCATTTTTAACAAGTCGGGGGATTCCGGAGTATATGATCTCGCTTTCTGGCAAATGGGAGGAGGGAGCAGCTAAAAAAATCACTAATTTTATAAGAACGGAGATGCAGGGGGAGCATTTTAAATCAATGGTTTTGAATTTACCCGAGGGAGGCTCCGTCAAATTTGATAAACTAGCGGTAGATATAAAATCAAGCGAATTTTTACTGGAGCTGAGCGATATCTGTAGGGAGGATATCCTATCAGTTTACAGGATTCCCCCTTCAAGGCTTTGCCTCTTTAAAAAAGGAGGGAGTCTGTCCAGTAATATTTATTCCGAGAGCAACCGGACTTATTGGGAATCAGTGGTTTTGCCGAATCAGATGATTGCTGAGAAGATTACTAATAAAATATTAGAGGGGGTACTAGGCCAGGAGAGCCGCTATCACTTCGAAATTCTGGATTTGGATTTGAGGACCGAGACAGAGGACATCACAAATTACGTTAAGTTATTTAGTATGGGATCGATGACCCCTAATCAAATAAGAAGGGCTTTAGGGAAGGAAACTTACGAAGGTGGGGATAAATATTATATAAACCGCAATTTTGTGCCTGTTGAAGAGACCCAACTCAAGGCCAGAAATTTGAAGAAGGAAGCCACTAGGATCGAAGAAGAGGAGCAGCGATTTATCGATGCCATGGTAGGCCTCAGAAACGATGCTGGGGAAGTGTTACTAAAAAGGGAGGAGATGTAATGTTAGACGATGAACTAAAAGAATTGTTGAGTGAATGTTTTGATGACGAGGAAGATTGGGAAACTTTAGCCAAAAGAAGAGAAAATCCCCAGGAAGTTCTGGCCAAGACCAAAGAAGCCCTTCAATTAATTAACGAATATTCTCTGGATTTCCCCGATTCGCTTTCTAAGGCAGTCAAGATCCTGGCGAAATATGCAGTTGGTTATGGCTATGGTTATGGTAAACAAACATAGATGTTAGAAAATCGAACATATTAAAATGAAAGGAGGATACTAAAATGAATAGAGAATTAGATTTAGAAGTACGAAGAATGATTTCGGAATTCTGTGGGGAAGACAACCGGATAATTGAGAAAAAGATTAGTGAAGAAGGTCTCAATGCTATCAAAGAAGCGATTGGAGATTTAAACAAATATAAAGAAGATTTTCCAGATGAGCTTTTAACTGCAGTTAAAACATTGGCCAAATATGCCAGTTATGGCTACGGGCCCGGGGCAGTAGAAAAAGGCGGGACACGATGGCCTTCGATGTTAGATGTCATGTTCGGGGGTTTAGAGAAAAGTGAGGAAAAACCATCAGGAGGCGGTAAATTCCCCAGCTTAAGTAAAATGATTGTAAGGAAAAGGATAGGTTTAGGTTCTGCGTTTGAGCAAAATGGCGAAGAATTTGAGGACGGGGAATAAGGAGGTTTATTTTGAAAAAAACGGAAGAAAAGATTAAGAAGGCCCAGCAGAAGCTGGAGCAGATAAAAGAGGAATTCGAGCAAAAATCAGAACTTTTAAATAGCTTTATAGAAAAGAGAGCGGGATTACTGGCCGATTTCGAGGTCGATAGTGATAAGAAGGTCAAAAAAGAGATTGATGGCATGACCACAAAAATAGACGAACTTAAATTCTATAAAGAGGGTAAACCGGAGTTGATCACTGCCTTGCAAGCTAAAATTGAGGAACTAAATCTTACAATTTCTAAAGAAAAAGGAGTCGCAAGGGGATTGGAGCAGGCAAAAAAGATTGAAAAAATAAAGGCAATGTCTCAAAAATTTTATAAAGATTTGCAAAATATTAAGATTCTAAATGATGAGCTGGGTGAAGAATGGCATAGACTTCATGAGGCAGGAATGAATATCGGTAATAAAGGAGTTTGCACCGGGTCTAAGGATGGTCTGAGAACTTTGCTCGAGGTCACAGCTGCAGAAATGAATGGGCAGGGCCGAAAGCCAATCCTCTTTGGAAGTATCCCGAATTTTAAGATCTAATTCACCCACGGTTTGCTAAAAGACTATTAGGAGGAAAAAACATGAAGGAAGAATATATTTATGTACGAATAGGAGGAACTATGTTAAAACTTACTAGGATCTCTTATCAAGAATATCTAAAAAATCTTAGATTGGATTCAAAATATTTAATATACTATGATGGTGATGGTTATTATAAATTGCCGAAAATGGGCACAGAGGAAGCTAGAGGAAATCAGCTTATACAGAATTGGAATAGAATCACTGAAATTAAGCAAGAACGATTTCCGGCACATTTTTCCTGGATAGCAATATACGCTTTTAATATGCTTTTGGATTTTAAAAAAGAGGTCCCCATTCAAATTAGCCAGTGGGCCCGAGCTGTTCAGCGATGGCTTGTTACCAAAAATATCACCGAATTTGAGAGGCATGCCATATCTAGGGTTAATATAAATTTATCTCCTAGAATAACAGGGAATAAAATAGATAATATATTGGCCGGAAATGTGGGGGACTTTGCCTGGCTTTGGATTTTAGAACTTTCGAAGGGCAGAATAGATCTATACGAATGCGGAGCCCCGGATTGTTTTAGGATTTATATCAAGGCCGGTGGAAGCCAAAAATACTGCAGTAGAAGATGTAAAAACAGGACTGCCGAACGAAGATACAGAAAAGAAGAAAAGGAAAGATTAACAGTAAATAAAATTTGACTGGTTAAGATATTAGGTATATAATTAATTTTAGAGTGGATTTGTAGAACTAAAAAGGCCTCCGAGCTATTAGACAGGAGGCCTCTTTAGAAAAAAATTGAATATAGCTTGCAAGACTACAAGCATTTTTGCCTCCCGCTCTAAGGGGAGAGCGTTTTTAATTATACAAAATTTTATGGTCTTTGTCAAAGGCATATTGCCAGAGAACTAGCTCACCTCACTTAAGAAACAGAAAAGGAGCCCTGAATTGGCTCCTCTTCTGTGATATCAAAATCTGAAATGGAGGGTAAGGGGTGAATAAAGCCCCCTAGCCCGTATGAAAATTATAGCACTAATGGCTTGCTTAGTCAAAATATTTATATGTTGGCCGAAGCTATTTGAAGAAGGTGAGGGGATGACCAAAAGGCAAGCTAAAATTATTTTAATAGAATTTATCGGATATTGTTGTAATTTTAGCCAAAAAGAATTAAAGGGCTGGGATAGAGTCTTTGTTAGGCTTAAGCTAAAACGTTGTTAAGAAATGGAGGAATACCATGAGAGAAGATTATGAAACTAGCGATCTCTGGCAGACCGCTTTTATGATTTGCAAGGGTGCCAGGTTAAGAAAAATGACTATGGACAAAATTAAACCTGGTAGGATTATTTTCTGGTTGGTAGGCGAGAACCTAGCGAGATTGGCTGAGGACTTTTACCGGGCCGGAGAAGTGGGGGCATTAATTTATCGAGATTGTGCCTTGAATTTAAAGCATGAGATTTATCGATTTCAAAGAAAAAATGAGGATGAAGGGGGAGGGAGATGAGACAAGAAAGCCAAGAAGAACTAACTAAATTTTTTAAGGCGATATTTGAAGGAGAGGAAAGTGGAACAAGAATTTATTTTATGGGATAACGATAAAAAGGAGAAAGTAGAAGTTGTTGCTAAAAAGAGTGGTAAAAGTTGGAAGGCTCTTTGCCCTTTTCACGATGATCAAAAGCATCCGAACCTAAATATCGATGAGGATAAAAGGGTATATCATTGTTTTGCCTGTAATAAAAGTGGAGCTTTATATGATCCAAAATACAAGAAAGGATCAGCTAAAACTTATAAAAAGAAAACCATAACTAAGGCTAAAATTTACAAAGACGATGGTATTGAAAAGACTTACGACTATAAAGACAGAAGAGGGGAATTGGTTTACCAGGTAGTAAGAGGAAAAGATAAAAAATTCTCGCAGAGAAGGCCTGATGGAGCTGGCGATTGGATCTGGAATTTAGAAGGAATAAAGAAAGTCCCTTATAACTTGCCTGATATTATCGCACCATCTGATCAGTTAATTCTTATAGTAGAAGGAGAAAAAGACTGCGATAATTTAAAAAAGGAAAATATATTAGCAACTACAAACTCAGAAGGAACCGGGAAGTGGCATTCAGAACATAACAACTATTTTAAGGATCGCAATGTGGTTTTAATACCAGATAACGATGACGTAGGCTATAAGCATATGCAGGAAGTTGGCAGGAACTTAAAAGGTATCGCTAAATCTATTCGGTGGCTTGCTTTGCCAGGATTAAAGAAAGGAGGAGATGTTTCAAACTGGCTGGAAAAAGGCGGAGATGTAAAAAGTTTGTTTAAACTAATTGGCATTGCCGATGAATTTGAGCCTGATCCTAATATTGTTTTGGAAGAAGAAACTAAAAAAAATAAGAAAACAGAAAAAGAAAAGACCAGAACTTTAATCCCGGGCCTGATTCACTTGGTAAAAGAGGGCGAACAGGTAGGATATCTGCTACAAAATTCAGGTAACTTCTACGTCGATGAATCTTTTACCGGAAAGGATGGAATAACTTATAAGCCTAAAAGAGACTTGCCGATCTATTATTGCGGAGCAGATATCTTAAAAGAATCAAGAAAAGTAAATTATTCTTCGCTTTTAGATGAGGTCATTAAATTTATTAAAAGCTACCTAGAATTACCGAAAGGAAAGGAATCGAATTATTTAATCTTAGGCCTATGGATATTTCATACTTATATTATAGAGAAGATAGAGGCTACACCTCTTATATACTTTTATGGTGTATATGAAACTGGTAAAAGCAGAGCCGGGGAAGTCCTGAAGGAGCTGGGTTTTCGATGTGAAACGATAACCTCTCCTACTGAAGCGGTACTTTTCCGTGGGGCTGATTACTTTAAAGGTGCTTTGATTGTAGACCAGGTAAAAATTTGGGGATCGGAAGGCAATAAAGATATAGCCACTTTGATTAAGGCAAGGTATAAAAGAGGACTGATGGTGCCCAGAATTAACCTTAACAAATCGGGTGAGGATCAGATAGAATATTTTGATACCTTCGGGCCGATGGTAATCTGCACTGACGAAACTATGCCCCAGGATATAGAGAGCCGGTGTATAACCTTTCAAATGCAGAAAAATGCTAATCCTAAAGTGGAAGGTGAAATTGATAAGGAATTGGCTAAGAGCATAAGAAATAAGCTGATAGTATTCAGGGGTAATTATGTAGACCAAGAATTAGAAAAAGTAAAGCCTGTATCAAGGCGAAGACTAAATGAGATTCTATATCCCCTATATCAAATCCTGATGGAGATTGCCCCAGAGCGAAAAGACGAATTTAAACTTATAATTAAAGAGATAGAGCAGAAAAAAGAAGGCGAAGAAGGCTTAAGTTTTGAAGCTGATATCGTTAGCGAGATAGTAAAATATTATAACGAAACCGGGGAAGAATCTTTTTTAACCTCTGAACTTGTTAACCGGTTAAATGAAGATAAAAGAGACAAGGATCAACTTTCGGATAGGCTAATAAGTTTAAGAACAAAGAGATTGGGCTTTGAAAAAATCAGGTTGGGAGGTAATAAAAGAGGATTCAGGATCGACCTTAATTTATTGGAGAAAATTATCCCTCAATTTAAGGCCGTAAAAATAGAAAAAAAAGAGCAATCTTTAAACTTAACATAACGTTTTTTAACCTGTCTCTGCCACTTATGCCACTTGTGCCACTTGGCAGAGAATAGGCTTGCCACTTATTTTATTAAGTACTAAAGGGGGAAATTGGTATCTTATGCTATATAACATAAGGATTGGGGGGTATAGACACTTTTTTAGTGAATTTTTTAATACTGGTTAATACCCAAATTAAGTGGCATAAGTGGCATAAGTGGCATAATAGGATTTAAAACTTAGAAAGGGAAAAAATTAAGTTAAATAAATAAGACTAATATGGCTAAAAAAGAATAAAAAAAAGGAGGTAAGAAAATGGGAGAATTTGAGAGAAGAGAAGAAATTGAGAAAGAGAGACTTGAAAGAATTAGAAACCTGGGAAAAATAGATACTGAAGAGCTTAAAGAAAGATTAGAAAAATTAAGAGAGGATTACAGGTTATGTACTATCAAATTAAGAGAAGATATAAAAGCATTAGAGTGGGCAATTAAAGTGAAAAAAGTAATTGGTATATATGAAAAAAAAGGATTCGAAGGTGTATATGCGTATGCCCTTACTGAAAAGTCGTGCCATCGTGATCCAGAAGAAGG
>JABUBN010000328.1_pt1 | contig 14025 bp, 17 predicted proteins | sample 7240341 | NCBI WGS metagenome assembly JABUBN01 (sample SAMN07256345, study PRJNA390944) | subsurface metagenome | isolation source: Methane hydrate marine sediment | place: Pacific Ocean: Eastern North Pacific, ODP site | reverse complement strand
ATCCCATTCTCTCTCTATACCGCTGATATAGATCGAATTTATATCCTGAGCATTTGAATCAAACTGTATGAGAGATGAAAACAAAAGCGCTAGAGTTAAAAATATAGTCTCTTTAAAGAACAACATCCGACAAAAAAATATCTTCAACAATTTAGAAGTGCCGCAATATACTAAAATTGACACAGAGCATTGAATTGTAAGACTGTTTCTTCGTACATAAAATTGTTACTATTTCAATTGAGCAAGATCCAATTGCTGCATTATAGTATATACACTGATACATTAACCTCTAAAACAAATTCAAAAAAATGAAAAATTAGTTCCGGGAAACCAAAAAGAACTATAAGTTCGTGAACGAAAGATATTCGGAATAAATTATTTTTGTGCTCGCAATAAGAGATAACCTGACTACAGTATGGTGAAAATAGTAGAGTGTGATTTAAATAATCCGGAACATCGTAAAGCAGTGATCGATCTGATGAATCATTATATGGCTGATACCATGGGTGGAAAGCTTCCTCCGCATGCTCCTGGTAAAGCAGAAAAGATGGTTGAAGGGCTAGACCAACATCCGTCAAAACTGGTATTGCTTGCAGAATATAAGGGAGAATTTGCAGGATTGAGTACCAGCTTTATAAATTATGGCACATTCTCCGTCAAACCATTTATCAATATTCATGATATTGTTGTTCTGAGCAAGTATCGGGGAGAAGGAATTGGCCGAAAATTAATGGAAGGTATTATAGAGAAAGCTAAACAATTCGATTGCGGAAAGATAACGATGGAAGTGCGCGAAGATAATATTGAGGCACAACAATTATACAAAAGCTTTGGATTCGATGAAAGCAAACCTGTTATGCATTTCTGGACAAAACACATGTAACTTGTCCTTTTCAATAAACTTTCATGTCCTTTCAGGAGCATCTGCTATCAGAAGATAGCTCATTAATACATAATACTATGAATCAATTTGAACCGATCCGTCAAGAGCTATTATCCCTGATAGAAGAATGGGAACCAAAACTTTTAGCTCTTCCTGATAATGTTATTACTGACCAACGAAACAGCCAGGACAGGACCATTAAGCAGATAGTTGGTCATATGATAGATTCAGCTTCAAACAATACACATCGTATTGTACATTTACAGTACCAGGAAAGTCCGTTCGAATTTCCAAATTATGCCACTTATGGCAACAACGACAGATGGATTGCCATCCAGAATTACCAGGAGGAAAACTGGCACAACATGGTTCAACTATGGAAATACATTCATTTACATTTTGTGCATGTTATACAAAATATACGCAGCGGGCAACTGGAGAACGAGTGGATATCAGACAAGGATAAAAACATATCACTCAAAGCTATGGTTGTGGATTTCCCAAGACATTTTATCTTACACCTGGAAGAAATAAATGGTTTGATACAGAAGTAATAAATACATCCGCCAGAATGTCTGTCCTATATCATGATCCTGATCTGTCCGGTATAAATAAAACATAACCATGACCGTTTAAACAACATAAAAGAACTGTTCATTTTATGTTCGTATCCGTACACCTGTGTTGTATAATCGGTCACATATTCGCATATGTCTGGATTCATATTGCAATATAACATTCTGATATAGTGTATATTGCATTTTTTGGCATAGTTAATGAGAAATGATCTTCAGATTTAAAAAACCAAAATCATGAAAACATTAACTAACACACCAAGAACCGGAAGATACACAACAGCACTGTTATTGATTGGCTTGGTTGTATCACAGTTTTCATTATTTGCTTCTGAAATCTTTACCGGAACCGAAATAGTTACCGAGTCAGAAGAAATAAACAATGAGATCCTAGAGGACTGGATGCTGGATCTTTCAACCTGGACAAATTACAAACAGGCATATCTTCTTGAAGAGGATGTTGAAAAAGAAATGGAAATCGAAGACTGGATGATGGATCTTTCAACCTGGGCAAATTACAAACATGCAAATCTTCTTGAAGAGGATGTTGAAAAAGAAATGGAAGTAGAAGATTGGATGATGGACCTGGAAAACGATTTCTGGAAGAACTACCAGGAAGAAGAAATTGAACTGGAAGAATGGATGTGCAACTATAACAATAGTTTTTGGAATGATGATGCAACAGCACAGGAACAAGAGATGCCAATTGAAGAATGGATGACAGAACCATCAAGCTGGATAAGCCATAACGATTTTCTGTATCTGGCAGCTTATTAAAAAATTACAACGCAAGCCATATTCTCACAAGATTTTTTTCGTTTCATCTCAACCAATAATAACAGTAAAAACCAAAATCATGAAAGCTCTTATTAACAGAACGGTTGATTATGAAAAAGGCGACGAAGGCGGAGCATTTTAGGTTTCTTTAAGGTTCAGGTTAGTTAGGTTACCCCGGAATTTTCCGGGGTTTTTATTTTACTTTATAGCCCCTTTCAGTCAATATCTCTTTTATCTCCTTTAGCCTCTCTCCCTGAATAATAATTACTCCGCCTTTGGCCGAACCCCCTGTTCCGCACCTGGTTTTTAACAATTTGCTTAATGCTTTCAGATCATCCTCCCTTCCCACAAAACCATTAACCAATGTTACAACCTTTCCTTTCCTGTGTTTGCTATCTGTCTGTAGATGGAGGAATTGCTTTTCCGGAGGAAGGGTCTCCACTTCCTCTTCTTTATCAATTTCGTACTGAAACTCAGGATCAGTAGAAAAAACTACCCCCAACCTGTCTTTCCAGTCTTTAGCCATAGTATAGATTTTTCATTAAAACAAGTAATGTTTTATCATCATTTATTTCTTTGTGACACCTTCGAGACTTAGTGGCTTCGTAACTGTTTTTTTGCCACAAACCCGTCCGGCTGCCCGCCAGAACACCAAGATTAACTTCGTTGAGGGCTTCGCCGTTCACGAAGATTCTTACCTAAGTTATTGACTTATAATGTATTCTTATTTCGAGTTCACCTTATTTGTGTTTCGGAGCTTTTATTAAACTAAGATACTTTAAATTTATAAGGACAGTTTTAATTTGAATTCTTCCTGAATCCTGAATATAATGAGCAAAGAAATCGTTAAGAGATACATTGAAGCCATCAATAATCAAGACCTTGAAAAAATTGCCGGCTTGATGACCAACGACCATGAATTTGTTGATGCAGAAGGAGGCAGATATACCGGAAAAGAGAACATACTGGAGGGATGGCCCGCATACTTCGAAATGTTCCCCGATTATGAAATCGAAATCACTGATATCCTTGAAGAAAATGCCCTGGTTGGAGTATTCGGGTATGCAAGCGGTACATATAAAAATCTCCAAAACGAAAACAACAGCAATCATTGGAGATTGCCTGCATCATGGAAGGCTTTGGTTGAAGATAAGAAAATAAAATACTGGCAGGTCTATTGCGATTATACACCAATCCACGAGATTATCAGAAACAATAGGGACCTATGAAGAAAAAGAATCCACTACTGGTCCTTTGTGGTATATTCCAATGTATATTTAATGTCTTATAAAATTTAATTTATTTTCCATACAATATAAAGCACTACTAACACAACAACCAATAGCAATTAAACAAAAGCTGATATGAATGATATTGAAGCTCAATACAATGCGATGGCTCCAATGTACAGCTTTCTGATGAATGATGAGATCAATATTTCAACTTTTCAAGAAGTTCTTGGAAATCGTCTGACTGAATTACCAGAGGATGCAAATATCCTGGATTGTGCCTGTGGAACAGGATTGCATGCAATATGGTTCGCTCAAAAAGGATTTCATGTATATGCCTCAGATATAAGTAAAGGAATGCTTAAGGAGGCAAGAAAAAATGCAGTTAAGAAAAATGTCAGAATCAACTTTCTTCAAAGCTCATGGGAGGATCTTTACAAAAAACTACCCCTTCAGTTCGATTTTGTTGTTTGTTATGGAAACTCCTTTTCGCATATGAAGAATCCGGATATGCTCCGGAATTCTTTAGCGTCTATCAGAAAAATACTAAAACCAGGCAGCCCTTTTCTTTTTGATGTCCGAAACTGGGAGAACGATTTTAAGCATCCTTCTCAGGCTCCTTCCAGGCTGAAAAAAACAATTAATGGAAAAAAAATTGAGATCGATTACAGTTGGAAATTGAACGGCTGGAATGTAAAATGTCAATTTATTACTCAGATCTATGACAGAAAAAATGATGTAACCAGAAAATATGAATGTGATATCTATCCAATAAAATATGAGAAAATAGCTGAAGCCTGCAAAAGGAATGGTTTCAATCAGGTAGACAGAAACTTTTTCAGGAAAGGTGAATACTATTATGTATTTGCCATATAACAAGGTAATATGAAGGTTAAATATAGTATTGAGTTAAACAAGTAGTTACAAATCAATGGCTGTTAATTTGAAAGAATTTCCGGGTGTTGAGGAAAAAAATAGAGCCTCTCGAAAATATAAGTATAAAAAACTCAAAGCACCTGTTTGTAAAAGAAAATCAAAATTAATTTTGAATTTAAGGTATTTTTAATGTTCTCAATTTATATTTGATCAATAAATCCAATTTAAATAATATGAAAAACGATGAAAAATATTCTTATTACTTACCGCAGTAAGACCGGAATCACAAAAAAATATGCCGAAGAGATAGATCGTTATCTTACAGGCAAAGGACTTAAAACCGCTGTGATTTCAATCGAAGATTTTGATAGCAACCTGTTTAAAAATGTCGAAGCTGTGCTTTTTGGATGCTGGACCAATGGGTTAATGATTTTCCTTCAATTTCCGGAAAAAATGTGGGTGAAATTTGCAAAAAGCCTGCCGGAAATGAAAGAGAAGAAGGTTGGTGTATTCACTACTTACATGCTCGCAACAGGAAGTATGTTTAAAAAAATGAAAAAACACCTCGAGGGGAAGATCTCCGGGTGTCAGATCGAACTTAAATCAAAGAAGGGTGAATTGTCTGATGCTGATAAAATTCTGCTGGATAGTTTCATTAAATAAAATACATCATGTATGAGTTTCTTTTTATTATGGGTATTCTCTCCTATGTGTTGATCCTGTTTTCGTTTCTTACAGGTATTAAAATACTGAAAGTAAAATATAAAGTTCACAGAACCATTGGAATTATTGGTTTTTCCGGAGCATCAGTTCATGGAATCCTGATGCTTTACCTCAATGTATTCTAATTTAACATACACAATATGAAAACAAATAAATTAGCACTGCTTTTATTACTGGCTTTACTACCTGTGGCTCTTTTAGCTCACGCACCTAAAAAAGTAATTGTTACATACGAAAAAGAATCTGGTAAATTAATGATCTCTATCCAGCATCCGGTGAAAGATGTTACTGATCATTACATCGAATCCATTGCTATTAAGGTAAATGGAGAAGATGTGAAGACATTGGAGTACACTTCCCAATCATCAAAGGAAAGCCACGATGTTGAAGTCGAGATGCCTGATCTGAAAACCGGAAGCAAAATAAGCTTAAAAGCTTCATGCAATAAACTGGGTGCAAAGTCGGGAAGTATTACGATAGAATAGTACTAAACTATACTAAATTTTTTTCGAACTTGATGACTGCCTGTGCTTGCAGTCAAGCTATGCTTTTGCCTTCATGCCATATCTACTTTTTGTTGTAAAGAAAATCCCCTATCCTTCTCATTCTTTCCATCTCTTGTTCATTCATTGGTCCTAACTCCAGCAGAGAAAGGTTCTCTCTCATTTGCTTAATATCTTTTGTTCCGGTAAGGCACACATCAACATTTGGGTTCGACAATACATATCGGTAACAATCTGCTGCAGTTGGTGCAATTTCTCCTTCAGGCATTCTTTTCTGTTGCAATAATTGTCCCCACCTTGTAACTGTAAATGCAACAACTCCCATTCTGTCCCTTTCTTTTAGATGTGGAAACACATCAGTTTCAGCACCCTTATTCACAGCATTGTATCGAACATGAAAAACATCCAGTTTGCCTTCTTCATCAAGTTTTGGAAATAGTTTACGGCTATGCCCTGTTACTCCGACAAACCGGGTTAATCCCTTTTCTTTAAGCTTTAGTGCTCCAGCCAGCACATTTTTCCCTGGCTTTCTCGAATAATACCCAAGCAACATGACATCAATATGATCAACACCCAGGGCCTTCAGACTTCTCTGTAAGAAATATCTGTTGATAAATGCATCATGTCCATAACTATGCATAGCTATAATAAGCTTATCGCGCTGACCTTTGCTAACAATATTCCTAATGGCCTTTTTCATTTCCTTCGATCGTCCACGAATAAAAGAATTCCAGACAAAATAATTGCATCCTCTTTCAAATGCTTCTTCAAAAGCTTCAGCAGAAGCTCTATAGCTCGAAGCAATCCCTAGCCGGCCGGCTTCCAAACCGGTTTTACCTAATGTTCCTGGGGTACCAAAGTTCATATATATTGGTTTTTTAAAAATTATGAAACGAACATGAACTTAGCATAGCGATCTCATGAACGTAGTGAATAAAATTTTAAACGTATGAAATTAATATTTTAAAAACTGACAGTCCAACTGATTAAATATTATTCATCAATATAAGGTAAAAAAAGCAAACATTTACCAGTGTACCATTCAATATCATTCTTCTGACAATAATTAATACCTTAGACATAATGAAAAATAACGGTATAACAATTGGATTTGCTTTTTTATGTCTTCTTACGGATTGCAAGGTATCGGACCGAGATGATTCAAAGACAATAACGGTATTTTGCGCTACCGGTCTGATGGATACTGTTACTGAAGTGGGTGATAGTTTTACCTGCCGAAATGAAGTTGATTTTCGTTTCAATACTGCCTCCAGTGGAGCTCTTGCACGACAGATTACCCAAGGCTATGAAACAGATATCTATATATCAGCAAGTGATCAGTGGACTAGCTATGTTGAAAGTCTGGGAATTTTTATCTGTCAAAAACCCCTTTGTCAAAACAAGCTGGTTCTGATTGCTCCCAGAGGCAGCTCTCTTGAAACCATTGATTTTCAGAAAACAAAAAGTATTGCTGATCTGTTTCAGGGATATTTATCGATGGGTGATCCTGCTCATGTTCCGGCTGGTCTGTATGCATTCCAGGCACTAAATACTTTAGGGTGGTATGGTGCATTGGAAAAGAGAGTCTTACCGGCCAAGGATGTACGGTCAGCATTCCTGCTCGTAGAATTGGGTGAATGTGAGTTAGGCATTGTATATTATTCGGATGCTGTTCGTTCAGAAAAGGTTAAGATCCTGGGAACCTTCCCTGAAAACACCCATAATCCTATCATCTTTTATGGCTTGTTAAACAAGAAAGCATCCGGGCAGGCAATTCAATTCTACAATTTTCTTACCAATGAATCGATGGATGGAATATGGTACAGGAATGGATTGATTCCGGTCATAACTGAAACGCTTTGATAGTTTATAAATTACCCATATTGTTCATTAATCTAAGCTCTTCAGAATGGTCTGCTATCCTGCTTTCGCTAAAAGTAGCTATCATTAGTACTGTTGTTTCTTTTCCTTTTGCTCTCCTTATTGGCTGGTGGCTTGCACGAAGCACCTTCAGAGGCAAACCCCTGGTCGAAGGCTTAATACATCTTCCTCTTGTTATGCCTCCTGTCACAACAGGTTATCTTCTTTTAATTGTTTTGGGCACAAACGGATTTATTGGAAAATGGCTCTTTCAATGGTTCGGTATCCGAATAGCATTTAATCAGACAGCAGCTATTCTTGCTGCAATGATCGTCTCGTTTCCTTTGATCACACGCTCTATCAGTACCTCCATTGAGATGGTGGACACCAGGTTAGAATCTGCATCACGAACTTTAGGCATCTCTCCTTTCATTACCTTTTTTCGTATCACATTCCCCCTGGCAATACCTGGCATTATCAGCGGAGTTGTATTAGGATTTGCACGCTGCCTCGGAGAATTTGGAGCAACCATTACATTTGCCGGAAATATTGAGGGAGAAACACGTACCATTCCCCTGGCAGTATACAACTATATGCAGATTCCGGGTAAGGAAGGAGCTACGCTGCGACTGGTAATAATTTCAGCCCTGATCTCTCTCGTTGCCATGATCCTTGCCGAATATTTGAACAAAAGAGTGAAACAAAATCGATGATAATGGCTATTGTAAAAATTCATGCAGAGTTGACAAGAAATAAGTTTCACTTCCGGAGTGATTGCGAACTTCATTCAAAAGTAACAGGTATATTTGGCCCTTCAGGTTCGGGGAAAACCACATTTCTGCACCTCCTTGCCGGATTACAAAAACCCGAAAAAGGGAATATTCAGGTAAATGGTCACACCCTCTTTAACTCAGACAATAAAGTTTTTGTACCTGCACATAGAAGAAAGGTTGGTTATGTTTTCCAGGAAGGGAGGGTATTTCCTCACATGAATGTTGAACGCAACCTGCAGTATGCCATGAGAAAAATGGAAGATAGCAAATCATTATTTTATGAAGTAGTTGAACTGCTGGAGTTGAAGCCATTTTTGAACTATATGCCTCATCATCTTTCAGGAGGACAAAATCAACGGGTTGCCCTTGGCAGAGCATTGCTGAGCAATTCTCAACTATTATTGCTCGACGAACCTTTCACTGCTCTTGATTTTACTTTAAAGAACCAGGTCATTACCTTTATCAATCGCATCATCAGTCATCTTGATATCCCAATGATTATTGTAAGCCATGACCTGAAAGACCTGTTAATGCTCACACAAAACCTGGTACTTATGAATCAGGGCAAAACAGAACCTCCGGAAACCTATCTCGAACTTATTCGGAAGCAAAAACTGCTGGAGCTGAACGGACTGATCAGCAACTATTACAATATTTATGATGGAACGATTGCTGAGAGTGATCCTTCGAAAGGACTGGCAATGGTTGAAATGAAAAACAATCCCCAACTCAGGCTCTTTATTGAGAGCGACGATACCAGTCTTAAAAAAGGTGTACAAATAAAGCTGGCTCTTCGCGGTGCCGATGTTGCACTTTCCTCGCACAGAATTGATGATATATCTATCAGGAACCAGTTGGAAGGAACCATTGAATCTGTATTTCAACACAAAAACCATATGGTATGCATTGTAAACTGTGGCATACATATTATAACAAGGCTAACTATCGAATCTGCAAAGAAACTGACACTTTCACCAGGAAAAAAAACCTGGTGTTTATTTAAGTCTCTGGCTATAGAAACTTACAGATAAGATCAGGTTTTAGATCGCAGGAACCGGATAAAGTTTAAACGTTTAATATCATCAGATTGCATCTCATATTGATTATATTCGCGTAAAAACCTGAATATTATGGCAATATTGTCTGAAGAAGAAATACGAAAAGATGCTATTTATGAGGTAGCAAAACAAATGATGATTGCTGCTCGAACAGCACCAAAAGGCCGGGGTGCAGACAATATGGTGATAACATGCGCCGATGGAGAAATAATAACTGCTATCTCAAAAAGAATGATAGAACTTGCCAGGAAAAATGACTGGCCCTCATTTTTTAATCGCGATGCCGAGAATATTCTTCACTCACCTTATATGATTCTGATTGGTACTAAAATTAGTCCGCTAAGACTAAAAGTCTGTGGCATGTGCGGGTATGAAAACTGCGACGAAAAAGACAAACACCCTGATATACCATGTGTATTCAATAGCGGTGATCTGGGTATTGCCATCGGTTCGGCTGTAAGTGTAGCGATGGATCACAGGGTGGATAACAGGATCATGTACACTGTTGGCCAGGCAGTAAAAGAAATGAAATTACTGGATGAGGATGTAAAGATTATATACGGTATCCCATTGAGTGTGAGTGGAAAAAATCCGTTCTTTGACAGAAAACATACGTAGTCGTCATCTCAGAAGTATCAGAAATTTAGTTTTTATAAAACAATTGAGTGTAATGAATATCGTTACCGCTAATCTGTATCATGTAGGTACCCTGGTACAATGTTTTCAAATTAAGACGAATAGTGCCTGTTCCATCGTTATCGCAGTAAGCTAATGATAATCCCATTTCTTTGTTTTCAGTCAGGGTTACAGGTGTATTGCTTCCGCCTTCATCATAGGTATCGTCATAGATCTGTATAGCGATTTCCCAGGTGTAAATATTCCCGTCTTGCGTAATCACTACATCAACATGATCATTCAGGGAAACAGCACCTGAAACTCCCAGATCAACAGCATCATAAAGCGTACTTATGTGGTAGGCAAAAGCATTGTATGCATCAGATCCACCCTCATGCCATCCGCCGGAATGGTCTTCATCCAAAAACACTTCAAAGCAATCGTCTCATAGCATATATGTTAAAGTCTGATGTATTGCAAATATAAACGCATAGATCTCTTAACAAAGATAATCTGTTTTGATTTGCAGCTATTTAATCAAGGTAGTTTTTTATGTCTCAGTGATCACCAATTCAGACTACTTCCTCTTCACAACTATGGTGCCTGCTCCATGGTATGAATGGTATTCTCCGTTGTACATAGCATCGGCGCTTACCGGACCCATCTTGTATGTTCCTGTCGAAACCACTCTTACAAGATAATAATAATAATATGTCCGCGATCTTGCATAGCTAAACATATTGATCCTGTCATCACGTATATCAATGTATTGTGGATGGCTTCGTGTATTTGGGTAATTCATCCCGGGAGGTAATGTTGTCAGCCTGGGATTTTCAATCTCAAAACAGGCAGGTAAAATATCAGTAATGGCAACATTTTCTACGTACTGATTAGTTAAACCCGTAAGTGCTATTTCCACCAGCACAAGATCATTTTGTTTGAATTGATTGCTGCTTACCAGGATACCATTACGATTATAAAAATTCCTGCGCACCTTTATATATTTGTCTTCCTCAAGATATGAACCGTCACGACTTATGCCTTCACTCTCCCAGAAATAATATAGTTTTCCTGTTCCTTCAGTGGTCAATTCAACAGTTTTTGATGCAATATCAGCTGCATTGACTTTCAGTTCTTTATTTTCAAAGGCACCTATTACTTTCCCGTTCGCTTTCAACACTCCTTTCGGATCGGTATCGGCTAAAGATCTCGCAAACTTGCCCATAGCAAGAAATCCAAAAGTTCTCTCCTGTGTGTTCAAATAGCGCTTGTTTTTCAGTATCTCTGAAATATGCTTTACCATCCTTCCTACCTGTTGATTGTCAGGATCAATCTCAAGCAATACATTTAAAGCAATGGCCTCATCACGTATGTAAGAGTAGAAACTTCCTCCAAAACTTGTAACTGCCTTTTCCCCTTCAAAAGCTTCCGGTAATACTTCCGAGGCTTTCTGTACGTTACCGGTAAGAGCATATGCTCCTGCAAGAAGGTATTTGCTGTCGAGGCTCAGTTGCTCGGTACGCGAATGATAGTAGTTGAGCAAAGCAGTAGGCTTTTCGCCGGCGAGTGCCAGCACATAAAGCGAGTATGCTACTTCTTTGGGTGCTATTTTTTTGCGCCTGTTACTATTATAATAGTATGTAATGGTTTCTTTTTTCTCCAGCTTCTTTTTCAGATATTTTAATAAATACCTTAAAAAAGACTCGTCAACCTCGTATCCCGCTTTCTTAGCCTCAAGTGTAAAATGTGCTGCAAATACCGAACCCCACCAGGTTTCTGTACCATGCCCCGGCCAGTATGTAAGTCCCCCGTTATACAATTGCATCAATTTTATTCGATCCAATGCTTTCTGGACATTTCCTACGGCATCTTTCAGAGCTTTTTCATCAGAAAAAACTGCTCCGACCAGATCGCCAAAATAAAGTTGTGGAAAAGCACTTGATACGGTCTGCTCCACACAACCGTATGGATAACGCACAAGATAGTCAAGACTCTGAGAATACTGGATCATCGGGTTTTTGCTTATGATAAGATATCCATCGACACTCGATTTGATGAAATCATCAATATTGATTTTTATAGTGGCTGTTTTGCCTGCATCCACCCATCCTGTTCCGGTGCGTTTTTGTAAAGGCGATGCAGGTCTGACAGTGATATCTGTTTTGTTACTGAACTTCTCTCCCAATGCATTTGCCTCTATAACGACAGATGATTCTCCAAGTTGTTGTTGTGCTTCAACCCTGTACATAACTTCTGCCTCGGTATTCGGCGGAATAGAAACTGTTCCGGTTGATTCACCAATCACATTTACCGGACCTTCCAGTTTTAAAGTTGTTCTGCAGTTCGTTTGTTTATTGGTGGTATTTGTTAGTATTACTGGTACATTTACCTGGTCACCCGGACTTAAGAACCGGGGCAATGCCACACTTATAACCAGGGGATCGGCAACTTTCATATTCTTCTGCTCTGATCCAAATCCTTTGCCGTTATATGCAATTGCCATAATACGCAGGTCACCTGAAAACTGGGGAATGTCAATCTCATACTCGGCTTCACCCCGGCTATTTGTTTCAATAATGCCACTCCAGAACGATACAAGCTTCACACGATTGTTTTGCATCGGATTCAGGCGTTTTTCCATTTCCGAGCCATCACCTCCTGTATGACTTCTTACCATTCCAACCTCCGGAAACAGGTATGGGTAGACATTGCTGGAGCTTACCTGAAGAGCACGTCTCTGGTAAAAAAAATCGTATGGATCTGGTGTTTCATAACCAGCTACCTGCAATATTCCTTCGTCAACTACAGCTACTGTTAAAGCACTGTTAGGTTTCGATTTTATCTTGATGATCTGCTTTGAATTTGATCGTGATTTTTCAACAGCTGTTATGCTAACAGGCATTTTATTATCAGGATCATCCACCTTTATCGGTGCATACCCGTGAGCTACTGTAAGCGGGATATCAGATTCCTCATGTGGCCGGAACAAAGTGGCCCCTATATAAACACCAGGTAAATATTCTTCTTTGATATCAAGCGAAAAGGATGCAGCACGTTTATCAGTTTCAAGATAAAAGTAGTCTACTACCTTATCGGTTTCAATTGTAACAAGTACTCTTCCTGTAAAAGGTGTTTTCAGGATCACATTAGCTTTTTCACCAATGTTGTATTTCTCCTTATCGAGTTCAATATCAATCTGACCTTCATTGTTGACTTTAAATGAGCTATACCTTGTACTGCCCCACCCGTATGCATAAATATCCCTTTCTACATAAGTGTTCACCCCCGGTGCAGAGATCCTTAATTCATAATTACCTGACACATCAGGAGTAAAACTGAAAACAGTAGATTTTGCATTGATCTTAATTGTCTTTTTCTTTAATACTTTTTCCACCTTTTCAGACTTGTAACGAAAATATCCTCCCGATCGGGATAATACCGTCTTGTATTCGTGTCTGATAAGTTCAATCTGGGCATCAACATCATTCAGTTCGTTTCCATTCTTATCTACAGCTATCAATTTGTATCGTACAGGCATACCTGTTTTCACGTAGTAGTCTTCACATTTAACTCCGAAAAAAACAACCTGTGTATAAATGGTAAGTCTATTCAAACGATTCACAGGTCGACCGGTTTCATCAAATACCGTACTGAAGAGATCGGCTTTCAACATACCCATATTTTTGTATTCACGCGGAATGTCAAATTCTTCATGTGCTTTACCTTCTTCACCAGTTTTGTCTTGTCGTAAAATATTTCGAAAAGAGCTGTGGGTACCTCTGATATGATAATTATAATCTCTGTTCTTCGTTGGATAAAAGCCTGCCTGTTTGATAGAAAGTTCTACTTCGTAATTTCTGTTAGCAGCCGGTGGACCAAAGAAATTCACAGCTTCGATATCGACAAGTATCTTTTCACCAGGTTTGTATTCCTTTTTGTCAAGATTTACCTCAAGCTTTATCCTATCGGGCATAAACTCTTCTACTTTAATCACCTTGGAGCCAATCAGTACATTGTTACTGGTAAATACATTTGCCACATACGAGCCAGTTTGAGCAGACGATAATAAAGGTATCTGAGTCTCAAACGATCCGTATTCATTCAACACCTTTTTAATCGTTTTGAAGACCTTCCCGTTTGGAGTAATAAACTT
>JABUBN010000327.1_pt1 | contig 14045 bp, 12 predicted proteins | sample 7240341 | NCBI WGS metagenome assembly JABUBN01 (sample SAMN07256345, study PRJNA390944) | subsurface metagenome | isolation source: Methane hydrate marine sediment | place: Pacific Ocean: Eastern North Pacific, ODP site | reverse complement strand
TTAATGAGGTACGATTCATGAGATACGAGATAGGCATTGCTACATACTATTTCTATTCCTCTCCCTTTCAATCTTTCGCAAATCCGCTTCCCCCAAACCAAAATAATGTCCAATCTCATGGACAACAACTCTTCTAACAGATTCCTTTATTTCTTCTTTGTTTCTACAGCGTACTTCTATGGGTTTTTTAAAAATAATAATCTTATCGGGCATAACGTTTCTATACCAGATACCTCTTCTGGGATAAGGAATCCCACGGTAAAGACCTAAAAGACCATAGGGTGATTTGATCTTCATCTCACTAAGAAGTTCCCGGGAAGGCAAGCTTTCAATTACTACAACAATGTTTTCCATCTTTTCTTTAAATTTTTCGGGAAGGCTGCTTATTGCCTCTGCTACTAACTCTTCAAATTCTTCTTCGGTTACTTTCATTTTATTTTACTATCTCTTCTTTCAAATTCTTTATAAATTCTTTTACTTTCTGAATATATTGGTCCTTTGCCACTTCTCGTGAAGTCAGCTCAAGCAAGGCAAGTGTGGTTTTTTTGACTAATATTTTCATTAAAAACACCCTTTTCAATCTTCTATATCAAAAATTTCTAATTATCTTCACCCTGTTGCATCAGATTTTGCATCATCTCCTGTATATTTGGACCTGATACTTCTACTTTATCTACATCAAACAAGTCATCAGAAAGTCCTTGATTTATTTCGAAAGATTTAAGAAGAATAGTCAACATCGGAACTTCATCCATAAACCCTTCAGTCTTATAAGGCAATTCCCAATTATCTTTAATTTTTCTAAAATCAGAAAATATCATCCGCATTGTTTCTCTGGAATCATTTTTACCCTCTGTTTGAACTAAAAATAAATTATTCTTATCCACCCATATTCTACTATAAAGAGAAGCTCCCTCTGCTTCTATCTCAAGAACATAACATTCTCTATTGTTAATCCTCTCTATCCCTACATACTTTGCCTTATCCGATATAGATCTCCACCAATTCATCCCTGTTTGATATTGCATCTGCTCCTCTGCTTGCCTGGCAGTAAGTTTATTTTTTCCAACAAAGGGTGATATCATCCAGGTATCCTGGCCATCAAAAATAATTATAGTCTGCATACTCCCCATCCCTTCAGGCATACCTGCAGCTTCAGGAAATTGCATCACTATTTCCGATCTGGATTTTTCTCCTTTGGTAAATAATTTCATCTCTGAAGTCATTTCTCCTTCAGGTGTATATATCTTTGCATCAAAAACTATAGACATGTCTTTAAAATTCTGATTAAAGTTTATATAATTGCTCTCTGCCTTTCTAAGTATGTCTGATAAACTCTGAGAAAAACCCTGACCTATCGTAAAAAATAAAGTTACACTTACCACTAGTAAAATAACCGACCATTTAACTTTATTTCTTTTCATTTTTGATTTTTCCTCCTTTTGTTTTTATTACTATTCTACTAATCATTCTGCTAAAACTCAAATAATTTCGTTTCGTTTATTATATCCACGCCAATAACGGCTGAAACTCCATCCCAGATTTACCGAAGGAAGATGATCTAATTTAGAACCCCAATTTTTAACCATGGCTCGGACTCGGATAAAATATTCATTAATCTGTTTTTGATTTAACCTGCTTAAACTGTTTTCAATAGAAGAAATCATTTCTTCCTCATAATTAACTATTAGAGGTTGGATTTCAACTTGTGCAGAATTAAAATTTAGCAAAGCCTTTCGATGAAAACGTTCACTTTCCCACCAATAAGATTTTGAATTATAATTTTCACTTCCCTCGCTATACCCATCAGGAACAGTAGTATCGGGAGAAAAGACGGGGAAAAAAGGACTTATACATGGATTGGAAGCTCCGGTAGTATAAAAGAATTGCCCGTCCTCGCCAATTTTTGCAACTAGAGAACAGACTGTTTGGGTTCGGCGAAACAACTTGTCTGCTGCGTGCAGGCACAAGGTGGCGCCAGGTCCATTATTGGGAGTCCACTGGGAATTATCTCCATGATCTCGTAAAATATTCATAAAATCTTTAGTAGTCAACCTCTTTTTTCTCTGTGCAAGTAAAGCTCGGGAACGTTTTTCCCGTTCCACGCCCCTGGCAGCCCAGGTCATAAATCTAGTAGAATAACATTTTCGGAAATTAAAATCCTTTTCGCTTTTGCAGTAACCTTTTTTAATTGCATTATCTATCAGCCCTTCAGAGCAAGAATCATAATCCTCCTCCAAAGATATTTTATTAGATATACTCCAAACATCCTTAATTTTCTTCCAGGCCCACCAGGTTTTTACTGTTTCTAATACATAAGCCTCTTTTTTGTCAGCAATTAAAAAACTATTCATATACTTTGATTTAAATCGATAACCGCAATTACCTCCCTGTCCATGCTTTTCCAATAATTCAATAATAACTTCCAATGCCTGCAGGGCAGTTCGGCTTCTTTCGAGGGCTAAGCGAACTAAATCCATACCGGTTAGACCTATTTTATCCGGCTTTTCCCTGGTAAATATCGCTTCATTACCAATAACCACCCCGTATTCATTGGCTCCCATCTCTGCACCAAACATCCAGAAAGGTTGACATAGTAATACCCGAGCGGTTTCTGAAACCTGGGGGATAGTCAAATAGGAACATTGAACAGTTTCGTTTAAATCATGCTTCTCGTGGGGGACTATAAGGATGTTTTGGGCTTCATCAGGTTCTCGATTACTATTTTTACCAAAAAGGGTAAAACCTTCTTCAGCAGCAGAACTTACAGCTACTATAGTATCACACATAATTACACTCCCTTTCTATTTAAAATATTGAAGAAGAGAGTAAATAAATTAAGAAGTCAATTGCATTTAAACTTTTCTCTTATTTTTTCTTTCTTACATTTAGTAATATTTTTCAAATCCTGTTCCGGTAATTTTAATTCATTCTTTAAACTCTGAATCATTCTGTTATTTTCTGTTTCAGGATTTGCTGCATAGATAATCCACTTGCCCTCTCGCCGATTAATAACAAGACCTGCTTCTCTTAAAATCCTAACACCGTGTGAAATTCTTGATTGTTCCATATTTAATATATTTACCAATTCACAGACACATAATTCACCTTGCAGTAGAAGTAAATAAATACGTAGACGGGTTTCATCAGATAAGGCTTTAAACATCTTTATAGTCGCTTCCATTGTTGTATTCTCCTTCATATACGGTGATTATCATATTATTGCTTTAAAAATATTTATCCTCTATGCCATATTTTTTCTATAATTTACAATTTTTACCAATTTTAGCGAAACAATTTGCTATTTATTAATCACAATGGGAATGGCAATAGTTAAGTAAAGATATTCTTTTATTTCCCCTTCCTGTATTTTATCTGAGACTTTATCCCTTAATAATATTACCTGTAGATTTTCTTTTTCTCCTGAGTTTATCTCAATTTCAGATGTTAAAGGAATGAGATAATCTGCTGAGGTTTTTATGGAAGTAATTTTTATCCCCTCTTCTCCTGAATTTGCCAGAATGAACTTTCCTATCGTTTCGCTTTCGGAATCAGTTGTTAAATTAAAAATTGTTCCTACCGGAGAAATACTCACTGTGGGAGCAGGTTTTTCTTTTATATAACCATTAACGCGCAGTGAAAAGGCTTTTCTCCTGGGGTCATTACAGTATATACGCACACTCTCTCTTACTTCACCTAACTCATGTTGCCCGGAATCATAGGTAAAAGTTACCTCCTGTTTTTCTCCTGGAAGAATTGTGAGAGGTATTTCTGTATCATATTGGATATATTCAGAAGCGTCTACCTTATCAATTATCAGATCCAGCTCCCCCTTATTTTCAATAGTAAAAGTAAAGGTGGGTAAATCCCCCTGGGAGATCAATCCTAAATCCCATTGAGAATTAGAAAGAAAAGCCTTGGGAGAGGGTATAGGTTCTACTTCAATTTTTATTGTAATCTTTGCCTTGGGGAGTTGGGGGTCGTTGGATTCGATATAAATATCTTTTTTAACCAGACCGTCATAGCCGGTAGGATTGAAAGTAACCTTTAATTCAGCTGACTTTCCCGGCTGTATATTATCAGAGGAGAGCATGGTGGCAGCACAGCCGCAGGAAGACCGTACTCGGCTGATAATCAGCTCTTCTTTCCCGGTATTTTTTATGGTAAAGATATGAACCGGTCTTTCATCTTCTTTTATTTTTCCAAAATCCCATTCTTCTTCCGAGAAAGAAATAGTGGGCGGCTGGGAAGACTTGTTTTGAATATTATAAAATATTAAAAAAGCTCCCACTATAACTGCAATACTTATTAAAATGATAATAATTTTGTTTTTACGAACCATAATTTTCTCCTTTACTTATATAAATTAATTAATTTACTAATTAACCGATTGACCAATTAGATTAGTTAGCCAGTTATCCTGTTCGCCGGTTAACCAGTTAATTAGTCGATAGTGAATAGTGGATAGTCGTTAGTATTTAGTTAGCGTAGAGCGTACAGCGTTTAGCGTATAGTATAAATCAATAAACTAAAAACAAGCTTTTTATCCTGTACCTTGCATCTTGTAACTTGTAACCGCTATTTTTACTTTTTCTTTCCCTTTCTTTACTCGATACTATATACTCGATACTATATACTGTTTTTACTCGATACTAATTTTATTCCGCGTGTTAAAGAATCTGTCTTTGTATTGCTTATCTAATACCCGGGCGGAGGATCACATACTCCATCATCACAACCATCATCCTTTTTAGCCTTTTTTTTGGGAGCCTCTTTTTCTTTAGCTCCCAAGAAATAACTGAGATATTGAAACATTAAACTCTGTTGTTTGGAGAGCAGCCCCGAATAGACTCTCTTTACTACCAAATTCTTAGCCAAGAAGATAGTGGTAGGTATAATTTTAATGTTGTAAAGATTGCTCACTTCATTCTGGCTGTCTAACAACATGGTGAAAGATATTTTTTTATTAGTCCAAAACTCTTTAATCTTAGCAATATCTTCTTCTGTCAGGTCTTTACGAGTATTTATCATAATCACCTGGTATTTTTCTTCAATGATATGCTCTTCAAAATACTCAGCCAGCTCTTCTATCCCGCATACTGAATCCTCATTCTGGTTATTACAAAAATAAAGAATAAGGAGTTTCTGTTTTTCTTTGTAATCTGTTAAATTAAAGGTTTCTCCATCTATAGTATTAAGGGCAAAAGTAGGAGCAGGGAAACCTTTCCTAAAAGATGAAGAAAAGGCAGACGAGTAAAAAGAAACCAAAAAAGCAATTATTAATAGAACGGTTAAAAGGTTATTTTTTTTATTCCTTAACCAAAAAAACATTTTGAAACACCTCCTTGTGTGAATTCACCGATTGACCGATTGACCGATTAGATTAGTCGTTAGTATCAAATACAAATGCAAGATTGACCGTTTATTTGTGTCTACCGGTCGGCCAGTCTACCAGTCTTCCGGTCAATTTAGCCGATAATTTAAAATGCAAATTACAAATTCACGGTTTTTAGTAATAAATTCCGCTATAAAACAACAACCCGGCTAATCCGAAAAACAGCAGGGTCATTGCTATCTTGATTTTTCCAAAATTCTTTTGAGTGAGTGTTGCCCACTGTGTCGAAGTAGTCCCCCAATAAGTAAAAGAAAAGACCAAAACTAAAGGCACTACAAACATTAGATTATAGAAAAAGAGATAAAATAAAGCATTAGCCTTTAATTCAGGGATAGTACTGATAAACATAATAGTAGGAAGATAAACCTGGCCCGTACAGGCTAACTCTAAAAGAGAAACTATAAAGCCAGTTACTGCAGCCATTAAGATATAATTACTCAGTCTTACATTCTTACGAATAGCAGAATGAATCATATTCTTTAAAAATGAGGGCAATTGGAGTTTGGCATCTTTAGTGGTCCCTTTTTTCTTGAATTGGAGATAGTCAAATAGACTGACCATCCCTAAAATTAAGGAAAGGACAGCGGTAACCAGAACAAATATCTTTCGGACTAAAGGTAAAAAGGATAAAGAAGTAATCATCTTTAAAGCCCCGGTTCCGATTAAGAAATAGGTCAGAAAGACGGATAGGGTAAATATTCCTCCTACCCAGAGAATTTCCCTTCCTTTTCGCTTAATTAGGGTAAGATAAGAGATAAAAAATATGATGGAGGCAAAAGCACAGGGATTTATACCATCAATCAAACCGCTCACTGTTACTGCAGCCAGACCGAAGGACTTAAAACGAGCTATTAATCTATCTTGAGCAGTAAGGTCCTTTTCCTTAACTTTTTCCCAGGGAGCGATAGTTTCTGTGGCTGAATACTTTTGAATCAATTCGTCTAAATTATCAAAGGTAATAGCATCTCTAAAAAGGTAATTATCCCCAACAAATATAACCGGAACTAAAAGCCTTTCCTCTTCGGGCATCTGGTATAATTCGCCTAAGGATTCGGCTAACTCCGTATTATCGGTTAGGTTAATATCAAAACTTTTTAAGATTACATTATCAGGATATTTTGCAGAGATATCTTTCAATAAAATCTTGACTCTATCACAATCATGACACCCTGGTTCGTAAAAATAGGCTAAGTGAACCGGATAACTAACCGAACTGGGAGTGCTGGCGGCAAAAGAATTAATTGCATAAAGAGAAGAAAATTGGCTTATAAAAATTACGAAAAACAATGAAAACAAAATAAAAGTTAAAGCCAGATAAAACTTTTTTCGGCTTGTATCACTTAATTTATTATCTATTGATTTGACATTCATTGTATATAATGTTCCCCCTCAATCCTATTAATCTGAATAATTAATGATTTTTTACATTCTACTACAAATCGCTTCAATTGCTATATTTTGTACGGCAAAATTTTTTCAGGTCATAAATTATAGCATACAATATAACATTGAAATATCATATTTTATAATTAAACCAATTCTTACAGCAGCTTTTTGCTGCGAAATCTACAATTGAAATTTAATATGGTAAATCTATCATATGTATCTATAATTGTCAAGAATTTAAATTTCAAAACCCGATTAAAAATTTTAGCATAAAAAACTTGACAATAAACATACGTTTGTCTTATACTATATATAAGATAATAAATGGTGCTAATAGAATAATTATAACAATCTATTACATAAATTTTTTAAAGGAGGCCAAACATGTTTAAAAAAGATCCCCTTGACCCAAATCATAAAAAGGCTCTTCAGTTGATTCAAAAAAATATTAGAGAAAGAGGTTACCCGCCCACTGTTCGGGAAATCTGCAAAGCCGTAGGAGTAACTTCCTCCGCCACTGCCCATAAATATCTTACCATCCTGGAAAAGAAAGGTTATATCCATCGGGAGAAGGAGAGATCTCGAGCCATTAGAATTATACCTCAGACCAGGAAAGTGCCTGTAGTGGGAAGCGTGGCTGCAGGAGAACCTTTGTGGGCCTTAAAAGATATCACCGAAGTTATACCTATACCGGAACAACTCTCTGGCAGTGAAGAAAGCTTTATGGTAAAAGTTGAAGGTGATAGCATGGTTGGAGATCATATCCTTGATGGAGATTATGTTATGGTTAAGCCCCAGCAGGATGCTGACAACGGAGATATTGTCATCGCTCTCCTAAATCAGGAAGAAGTCACAGTAAAAAGATTATATAAAAAAGATAATCAGATTACCCTGCAGCCTTCCAACCCTCTTTACAAACCTATAAACACCAAAGATGCGATTATTCTGGGTAAAGTTGTCGGGATCTTAAGACGATTTAATGGAGGAAAAAAACAGTAACCATGCTATACATCGGTACCTCTGGTTATAGTTATAAAGATTGGATAGGAACCTTTTATCCCGAAAATACTGATAAAAAAGATATGTTAAAACTATATGCCCAAAAGTTTAAGGTTTCTGAAATCAATTCTACTTATTATCGCATACCCCATCCGGCATTATTTTATTATTTACAGCAAAAGGTTCCTGCTGATTTCAAGTTTACAGTAAAAGCTAATCAAGAAATGACTCATAGCCGGGAAGAAAACCCCACTATTTTTAAAGATTTCAAAGAATCCATAAAGCCTTTGCTGGAGGCGGGTAAATTTGCCTGCGTGTTAGCTCAGTTCCCCTACTCTTTTCATAATACCCCCTCCAATCGGGATTATCTTCTCCGCTTCAAAGAAAGAATGAACGACATACCTCTGGTGGTAGAATTTAGAAATTCCTACTGGGTGAGTAATGAAACATTCAGAATTTTAAAAAATAACGACATAGGTTTTTGTTGTGTGGACCAACCTCAGCTCAAAGGTTTAATTCCTCCTGTAGCCGAAACCACTTCTAACCTGGGTTATGTCAGATTTCACGGTCGAAATAAGGCCAACTGGTGGGAACACGAAAAAGCTTACCAAAGATATGATTATCTCTATACCGAAGAAGAATTAAAAGAATGGATTCCCAAAATAAAAAAGATTGCCGAAAAAACCACCGATCAATATATTTTTATGAATAACCATTACAAAGGTAAGGCAGTTAAAAACGCTCTAATGTTGATTAAGCTCCTTAAAGAAGAAATAAAGACCGAAGAAATCAAAGAGGCAGAAAAAGAGCAAGAAAAAGAGAGACGGGATTAAAGAAAGAGCACTTATATTTTTTTTGCCCTTCGAGCAAACATACGTTTAAGATACAAGTTGCAAGTTACGAGTTGCAAGTTAATCAAAATGACCGGGAGACTGGTAGACTGGCCGACCGGTAGACATAAATAGTTGGTTAATTGGTTAATTAAGAAGAAAGGAAATTTAAAATGGAAATAGTACACCTACATCTACATTCTCAATACAGTATGCAAGACGGGCTGTGCAGCCTTGATGACCTGATTAAACAAACCGTTAAATTTAAGATGAAAGCAGTGGCTTTAACTGACCATGACGGACTTTATGGAGCTATTCAGTTCTATAAAAAAGCAAAAAAGGCAGGAATAAAACCCATCATCGGCTGTGAAATACGGGTGAAAGATAGTCAAAAATCCAATCAGATTTATCATCTTATTCTTTTGGTTAAAGACAAAGAGGGATACAGTAATCTCTGTCAGATTATCACCAGAGCTCATCTATCTAATCATGGCTCTATCCCGGCTATAGAAAAAGAAATTTTAGCTAAATACAGTAAAAGAATTATTGGGTTAAGTGGATGTACCAAAGGGGAAATACCTCTTCTCCTTTCACAAAAAAAGACCGAGCAAGCCGAAAAAGTTGCCTGCTGGTATCAAGGAGTATTCGGGAAAGAAAACTTTTATTTAGAATTATCTTTTCATGGCCTCGCTCAAGAAAAAGAAATTAACTCCCAACTGATAGAAATGGGACAAAAATTAAATATTCCTCTGGTAGCAACTAATAATGTCCATTATCTGCAAAAATATCAGACCATCTCTCAACACCTGTTAAACAAAATTGCCAATTTAGGGACAAAAAAAAGATTTTATCATCAAAAACTTGAGACTGATGAATATTATTTTAAATCTCCCTCAGAGATGGAAAAAATATTTTCCCGGGTACCTCAAGCCCTTAAAAACTCAGTGGAAATTGCCAATAAGTGTAACTTAGAACTTAATTTAGGAAAAATTCATCTCCCTGTTTACCCTCTACCCTCTTCTTATTCTGTTCCGGATTATTTAAAAAAACTTTGCCTGGAAGGACTTAAAAAACATTATCCCTCTCCCTCCTCCAAAGTTATAAATCGTCTGCAATATGAACTAAAAATAATCAACCAGATGGATTTTGCCGGATATTTTCTAATCGTCCGGGATATAGTCCGTTTTGCTAAACAAAACAATATTCCGGTAGGACCGGGGAAAGGTTCTTCAGCCGGGAGTTTAGTCTCTTATCTTCTTAATATAACCGAAGTAGACCCCTTAAAATACCAACTTTTTTTTGAAAGATTTCTCAACCCGGAAAGAATAGACCTTCCGGATATCGATATAGACTTTGGCCAACTGGGGAGAGAAAAAGTAATCTCTTATATCTTTAAGAAATTTGGAAATAATCGGGTAACTCATGTCAGCACTGTCTCTACTTATGCCGCCCGTTCGGCCATCCGGGATACGGGGAGAGCACTGGGTTTCCTTCCTCGGGAGATAAATAAAATTGCCCAACTTATGCCTATATTTTCCTCACCCGGAGTAATTAAGGCCTCTTTAAAAAAATTACCTGAGTTGCAAAAGCTTCCCCAAGACCAGGAACCTCTTAAATCGTTATTCTCTCTTGCTCAAACCATAGAAGGAAAACCCCGGCATCTCTCCGTACATGCCTCCTCAATGATAATCTCAGATAGGCCGCTTTCAGAAGTAGTCCCTCTGGAGGTAACTAACCAGGGAGAGATAGTCAGCCAATATGAAAAAGAATCCATCAAAGATTTAGGTCTATTAAAAATGGATATCCTGGGCTCCCGCAGCCTCACCGTGATTAAGAAGACTTTGGAAATGCTAAAAGAAGAAAATATAAATATTGACCTTAGCAAGATTCCACTTGATGATAAAGCTACCTTCTCTGCCCTGCAAAAGGGCAAGACTCTGGGAGTCTTCCAGTTGGAAAGCTCGGGGATGTCCTCTCTTCTAAGAAGACTTTCCCTTTCCCATTTAAGCGATTTAATTGCTGCATTATCTTTATACCGACCGGGCCCCTTAGATAGCGGGATGACCGAACATTATCTTAAAAGAAAACGGGGAGAAGAAGAGATAGATTATCTACACCCAAAATTAAAACCTATTTTAAAAGACACTTATGGAGTTATCCTCTATCAGGAACAGGTTATGCAGGTAGTTTCTGCTTTTGCCCATCTTAGTCTGGGAGAAGCCGACCTCTTTCGTCGAGCCATCAGCTCCCGTTCACCGGTAGAAATGGAAAAACAGAGAGATAATTTCCTTAAAAAATCTATAAACCAAGGGAACACCAAAGAAGAGACAGAAAAGATTTTTAATCTAATTTCCAAATTTGCTCACTACGGTTTTAATAAAGCTCACAGCACCTCCTATGCCCTAATCTCTTTTGTAACCTGTTATCTTAAGGTGCATTATCCCGCTTACTACCTGGCTTCCATGCTCACCTACGGTATGGGTTATTATTCTCCTGACCGCTATATTCAGGAAGCTCGGCGCTTCAAGGTTAAAGTACTCCTTCCCGATATAAATAAGAGTGGAGCTGGTTTTACTGTAGAAGACGGAGCTATTCGAGTAGGGCTGGGTAAGATAAAAGGTATGGGAGAAAAGCATTTAAAATCCATTCTATCCCTCAGGGAAAAATGCAAAAGATTTAATTCCCTCTATGATTTCTGTTGCAAAACTACGCTTTTAAGAATTAATCAGCCATTAATAGAAAATTTAATTAAGGTGGGAGCTTTCGATTCCACCACTTATCCCCGTTCGGCATTACTCACCCTGCTCCCTCTTACTTTAAAGGAAGTTAGAAAGAAGAGAGCTAAAGATAAGACTCAAAATAAAATATCCGAAGAGAGGGAATTATACAATACCGAACTTATTGCCTCTGAATCAATCCCCGCTTATCATTTTTCTAATTTTTTTCAAATGAATTTAGAAAAAGAAATACTCGATTTATATATAAGTAACTATCCTTTAAAAAAATATGATAAAATATTAGCACATTTACCAATTAAGAATTCCAATCAACTGTTAAATTACTTTTATCAAAAAACAATTCTAATAAGGGGGGTGCTAATCCAGGCAAGAAGGCAATTTACCAGGCAAAAACAAGTCATGGCTTTCCTGCTCCTGGAAGATGAATCAGGTTTCTTTGAAGTAATTACCTTCCCTGCTGTCTATCAAAAATATTCTAATCTTTTTCGTAAGGAAGCACCTCTTTTAATAGAAGGGGTCTTGAGTAAAAATGATGATGACTCTAAAATAATCGCCCACAAGATTGTAAATATTAATTCGTATCTCGTAAAAAAGATAGAATTCAGAAGTCAGAAGCCAGGAGCCAGAATATTGGATAGCGTATAGAAAGATGATAAGTAGTGACAGATACAAGGCATCGCTTTTTTGTTTTTTTAATTCTGAATACTGAATTCTGACTACTGGCTTCTATTTGCCTGAAAAAGAAGGAACTAAAATAATGGACAATAACCACCATCTATCCATAATTCATTTGGACCTCGATGCCTTCTTTGCCTCCGTAGAGCAAAGAGATAATCCGGCTTATCGAGGAAAACCTCTTATTGTGGGGGGAATAAGCGGCGGAAAAGGTAATTCAAACCGGGGAGTGGTTTGTGCCGCTTCCTATGAAGCCCGTAAATATGGTGTTCATGCCGGTATGCCTATCTGGGAGGCCCGCCAAAAATGCCCCCGGGGAATTTTTATCCCCACCCAAATGAACAAATACTTAGAAGCATCTAAAAAATTCTTTCAAATATGCAGTAATTATACTCCTTTAATAGAACCGTTGAGTGTAGATGAACTTTTCTTAGATGTATCGGGATGCGAATCACTCTTCGGCTCGTCAGAAATCATTGGCAGAAAAATCAAAGAAAGAGTTTATCAAGAATTAGAAATCAAGGTCTCAGTGGGGATAGCAGAAAATAAATTTCTGGCAAAAATAGCTACCAACCTGGGGAAACCGGATGGCTTCTATATCATCCCTTCAAAAGATATTCAAAAAATTCTCTATCCCCTCCCTGTATCTTCCCTCTGGGGTATAGGAAAAAAGACAGAAGAGCTGCTAAAAAAATCCGGTATTTATCAAGTAGAACAATTAGCTAAAATGCCTGATTCTATCTTGGAGAATCTTCTGGGGAAAAACGGGAAAAAGATGAAACTCCTGGCTCAAGGAATAGATGAAAGTCCGGTTACTCCTCCATCAACAGCAAAATCTATCGGCAAAGAAACAACTTTCAGCACCAATATAACCGAAAAAGTAATTCTCGTAAAAGAATTGCTTAAAATTTCTCAGATGGTGGGTTATATAGCAAGAAAAAAAGGTTATAAAGGCAGGACTATTACCTTGAAAATAAGATTTCACAATTTTATTACCTTTAATAGGTCTAAGACTTTAGAAAATCCTACCCATATTGATGATATCATCTTTAAAACAGTGGTGGAACTCCTGGATAAAATAAAACACAAAAAAGGCGGGGTTAGACTTTTGGGGATAAAACTCTCTAATCTTACCTTGGGGAATGAAAGAAAGCAATTAGAGTTCTTAAGAGACGAAGAAGATAAAAAAGATGAAAAATTAGAACAACTTACTCAGTCATTAGATAAAATTAGAGAAAAATTTGGCACTAAAGCCATAACCCTAGCCAGCCTTCTGAAAATTATAAAAAATAACCGAAAAGCTTCTAACTAAATACACCTTTGAAGTCTAAGAGGATCATTCTGGTGTAGGGGATGGATTTCTAAGTTTGATTAGAATTTAAATTCTTTTTTCTTAAATAATTTAATGCAAATATCTACCACTTCCGGATCATAGAAAGTTCCCCTATTTTTAGAGATTTCTTCCAAGGCTGCATCTATTCCCAGAGCCGGTCGGTAGGGCCGGTTAGAAGACATGGCTTCAATAACATCGGCTACTCCCATAATCCTGGCTTCTATAATTATATCCTCACCTTTTAAACCCTGAGGGTAACCTGAACCATCTAAGCGTTCATGATGTTGAAAAACAATTTGGGCTATGGGCCAGGGGAATTCTATAGATTTTAATATATCATAGCCTACCTGGGAATGGTCTTTAATTAAATTAAATTCTATCTCGGTTAATCTGATGGGTTTGTTTAAGATCTCTGCCGGTACACTGATCTTGCCTATATCGTGAACTAAAGAGGATACCCTTATTCCTTCAATTTTTTCTTTAGAAAGTTTCATCTCCTGGGCTATGAAAGTGGCTATTTGGGAGACATTCTTCTGATGTCCGGCAGTATAGGGATCTTTAACCTCTACTATATTACCGATAGTATTGATGGTGTCTTCCATAGTTTTCTTTAGTTTTTCTTCTGATTTTTTCCGCTCGGTTATATCTTGTGTAAAACCAATGGCCATGATAGGGTTACCTTCTGTAAC